>LULP01000333.1_pt1 | contig 23342 bp, 25 predicted proteins | sample 728111 | NCBI WGS metagenome assembly LULP01 (sample SAMN03860286, study PRJNA289734) | marine metagenome | biome: seawater column; feature: ocean; material: water; isolation source: Red Sea water column Station 149 - depth 25m | place: Saudi Arabia: Red Sea | collected 2011-10-15 | depth 25 m
GAATATTGCAGAAATTAGATTAATCAAAAAGCTTTTAAAAAGATTTCCTAAACGCAGTATTGTTATTAAAGGCCATGAGAAAATTAAAAATATACATAACTATTCGTCTGTAATTGAGAAAATAATTAAATTAGGAGTTCAACGTAAAACTATAATTTACTCATTTGGTGGTGGAACGCTTGGAGACCTTTCAGGCTTTTTAGCTTCCACAATATTAAGAGGAGTTGAACACGTAATGATACCTACTTCTCTTCTAGCTATGGTAGATAGCTCAATTGGTGGTAAGACAGGAATTAATAGTAAATTTGGTAAAAATTTAATTGGTACTTTTTATCTTCCAAAGAAAGTATTTATATGTTCAGATTTTCTTAAAAGTTTACCAAAAAGGGAAATTGCATGTGGATATGCAGAAATAATAAAATATAGCCTTATTAACTCGAAGCAGCTTCATAAACTTCTTATTAAAAGATCCAAGGGTGACATAAATAAAATTATTAAACTTTCAATTAACTCGAAATTAAAATATGTCACTGATTTTAGGGAAAAATTAAAATCTAAAAATTCTAGAGCTATTCTAAACTTTGGACATACAATTGGTCATGCTATTGAAAATTCAAATTTTTATAAAGGTAATCTAAAACATGGAGAGGCGATATCTTTAGGAATGATTGTAGAATTAAAAATTTCTAGTTTATTAAATTACTATCCTAAAAGAGTTGATAATTTAATTGAAATTTTAAAAAAATTTAATTTACCAGTTAACTACAACAAATATGTAAATAAAAAAACTATTCCATCATTAATAAAAAAAATTACATTTGATAAAAAAGTTATAAACGAAGATGTTAATATTGCTCTCATTGGAAAAAATGGAGGTTTTATTAAAAAGATTTCAATTAGAGATCTTAAATCTACTCTAAATCAAATAAAATAATGACTTTAATTGTTATTATAAAAATTTTAGCGATAATTATTTTACTCTTATTATCAGCCCTTTCCTCTGGTTCGGAAACAGCTTTAACTGCAGTATCGAAACAGCGAGCACATAGACAAAAAGATAAAGGAGCTAAAAACGCAAATTTCATTTTAAAAATTAAAGAATTCAAAGATGAATTTATTACGGGAATCTTACTTGCTAATAACTTATTTAATATTTTAGCTACAGCTTTAATGACAGAATTACTTGTTTCAGAGTTTGGCGGTTTAGGAGTTTCCGTTGCTACAATTTTTATGACATTAATGATTGTTATATTTTCTGAAGTTACTCCCAAAATTTTTGCAATTAACAAACCAATGACTTTTGCACTAAAAGTTTCTAAGTTTTTTTACTTTTACACGAAATTAATTAAACCAATTGTAAATCTTATTAATAAAGTTTCTAACAAAATTATTAAATTAATTGGATTAAATTTAAATGCAGACCAATCAAAAATTATAGAAGAGGAGTTTGAAGGAGCTGTTCAATTGCAAAAACAATACTCAAAAGATGGTGAATATGAGGCTGATTATATGAGTAATATTCTTGAGTTAAAAAAATTAAAAGTTGATGAGCTAATGACTCACAGAAATGAAATTCTATTCATTAACCTAGATGATCCCTATAAACAAAATTTTAAAGCTATAAGTTCATCAACATTCACAAGAATACCTGTCATTAAGGGAAATTTTAATAATCTGGTTGGTATTATAGATATCAGAGATTTTTTAAAAGACTCCTCTTTAGAGGAGTCAAATGAAAGTATTGAAAGAAATACTTTTCAGCCTGTTTTTATTCCCCAAAACAAACTTGCGATGAAACAACTTATTGATTTTAAATCATCCAGAGAACATATGGCTTTAATAGTAGATGAATATGGGGAAATACAAGGCTTAATTACATTAGAGGATATTATTGAAGAAATAATTGGAGAAATTTTTGATGAAACTGACACTGATGAAACATATCTAGAGAAAATTGACTCTAATAATTATTTATTTAATGGAAATGCTAGTGTAAGAGAAATTAATAGAAGTCTAGATATTAACTTACCTGATCAATTTGTAACATTATCAGGCTTAATTCATGATTTAGCAAAAGAAATCCCTAAAGTTGGAAAGGTTTTCTTTATTGAGGATGTAAAATTGCAAATTATCTCTAGATCAATAAACAAAATTAATAAGGTTAAGCTATCTATTTGATATTTTTATTTCTAGGGAGTGTAGGCCAGATTTAAAAATCGGTTCTAATTTTTCATGAATTGTTCTATGAATATCTATTTTCTTCAGATTATTTTTATTCAATATTCTGAGTTCAACATGAGTTAACATGGTGTGCGAATTTTCAACACCAGCATGTCCCATATGTTTTTCACTGTTGTTAATAATTTCTAAAATTTCAAATTCACTAATATCTTGTAAAAGGATTTTAATATTATTTAAATTCATCATTAAATCTTAAATGAATAAAAAAAATAAAATAGAAAATTTATGCAATCATCCAAATTGTAGAGAGGAAGGTGTTTATAAGGCACCTTTAGACTATGATAATTTAGGTAATTATCAGTGGTTTTGTATTGAACATATTAAAGAGTTTAATAAAAAGTGGAATTACCATAAGAAAATGGATGCAAATGAAATTGAAAACGATATTCGTTTTGATACCATCTGGAGAAGACCCACAAGCTCTTTTGGATCGGGGAGAAAGTTTTATAATTTTACGATCAATGGTGAGGATATGGGCACATTTGATAACCCTGCTGGATTTCAGCCTCAATCAAATAAATTGTTAAAATCCCTTAGTATTTTAAAATTAGATATAAATACAGACTTAAAATTGATAAAGAAAAGGTATAAAGAACTGGTCAAAGAGCATCATCCAGATGTAAAAGGTAATAGTAAAAAAGTTATTGATAAATTTAGAGAAATAGTAGAAGCATATAACTACTTAATTGAAAGATACAAAAAATGAATAAAATCGAGGCTCTTAAAAAAAAGGATAATTTACAAATTTCTGATGTATCATCTAAAGAAGTCTTTGACATTCAAACAGATATAAAAGTTCCAAAATTTAATGAAGCTAGTGAATATTGCCCTAAATTAGATACAAACTACGTATTTGATGAAAGTACAACGATTGCTATTTTGCTTGGTCTAAAATTCAATAAACGAGTTTTCTTACAAGGTTTGCATGGAACTGGAAAGTCCTCTCATATTGAACAAGTTTGTGCAAGATTAAACTGGCCGTGCATAAGAGTTAACTTAGATAGTCATGTATCAAGAATCGATCTTATTGGAAAAGATGCAATAGTTTTAAAAGATAACAAACAAGTAACAGAATTTCAGGAAGGTATCCTTCCTTGGGCATTTCAAAATAACGTTTCTTTAGTTTTTGACGAATACGATGCAGGTCGACCAGATGTAATGTTTGTAATTCAAAGAATACTTGAAGCTGAGGGAAAGTTAACTCTTCTTGACCAAAGTAAAGTTCTATCACCTCATCCTTATTTTAGGCTATTTGCTACTGCTAACACAGTAGGTCTTGGGGATACCTCTGGGATTTATCATGGAACAAATCAGATCAATCAAGGTCAAATGGATAGATGGAATATAGTTGCAAAATTAAACTACCTTGATGAGGATAAAGAAATAGAAATTATTTCAAAAAAAGTTTCTGCAAACAATGAAGAGAAGAAAATAATAGCTTCTATGGTTCAAATGGCAAATTTAACAAGAAAAGGTTTTGAACAAAAAGATATATCTATTGTCATGAGCCCTAGAACTGTAATTATGTGGGCAGAAAATTATAAAATTATTAAAGATATTAAAAACTCTTTGAAGTTTACTTTTTTAAATAAATGTGACGAAAGTGAAATAGATATATATAAAGAATATTTCCAAAGAACCTTTGCAATTGATATCTAATTGTCCAAGACAAAACTAAATATTCCCAGGCAAATTTCAAATACACTCAATTCTGTTAATAAAACCATATCGGAAAACAAAGAATTAAAAATAAATGTAAATTCAAATATCGTTTTAGAGAAAGATGATACTTTAAACCTTCCCTCAATCTCAAATATTTTCAATTATGAGGATATGCGTGGTGCAGCAGACTCATTTGCTCTTAAAAAAAAATACCATGATGAAAAACTGTTAAACCAAATAACATCTAAAAATATTGATATTAGAGAAGAAATAATTTTCTTAGAGCGTTTACGATATGAGACATATGGCTCAAAACCCTTCAAAGGTATTATAAAAAACATTGAGAATAAATGGTTTAAAAGATTGGAGTTATTAAAATTAAAAAAACAAAAAGACTCTAAAGATTTATTTTATTTTACCTTAACGCATTTTTTCATTGATTTTGTAAACAGTAAAATGTGGGAATCAAATAATAATCATTTAAAGAATATAACTTCTAAAGACAACATATCAAAATTTTATAACACACTTCAAAAATTATCTCAGAATATTCAAGATCAAAAAGAATATTTAAACTTATCGGTAGATTTACTCAGAATTATTTTTCCATCGGTTGAGGATGAAAGCCAACCAGATGATAAAGATCTCGATGAGGGAAATGATGAAGAGGATTTTAATCAACAACAAAACCAGGAAGAAAATCAAGCCCATAAACCTGAAGAAAGCCAATTAGAGGAAAATATGCATACTCCAGAAAATGACTCAGATAATAGTCAATCTAGTGTTCAAGGAGAAGAGATTGATATTGAAATTTCAGACCAACAAATTGAAGATATATTTAAGTCAATTGATAGTTATAGAAACCTTAATCAAAATTATAAAGCAGCTACTAATCAATATGATGAAATCATAGAAGCAATTAAACTATGTGATCATGAAGAGTTAGTGGCCCTAAGAAGGCAACTCGATGAAAAATGTGATTTATATCAAAAGCAAATATCAAGATTAGCAAATAAATTGTATCGAAAGCTTCAATCAAAACAAAATAGGTCATGGAATTTTGATTTAGACGAAGGTGTTCTAGATACTTCAAAACTTACCAGGGTTATAACTAATTCGAATAGTTCTCTCTCTTTTAAAAAAGAAAAAGAAATTAAATTTGAAGATACAACCGTAACTTTGTTAATTGATAATTCAGGATCAATGAGAGGAAAACCTATTATGATAGCTGCTTTAACAACTGATATGATAGCCGCTACTTTAGAAAAATGCAAAATCAAAGTTGAAATTCTAGGTTTTACAACAAAAGCATGGAAAGGTGGAAAAACTCGAGAGCATTGGCTCAAAAATGGAAAGCAGAAAAATCCTGGAAGACTTAATGACCTAAGACATATTATTTATAAATCTGCTGACCAAAACTCAAAAAAATCTAAAATAAATTTAGGCCTAATGTTAAAAGAGGGTCTATTAAAAGAAAATATTGATGGCGAAGCACTTCTTTGGGCTAGTTCTAGAATTTCGAAAAGGCCTGAAAGTAGGAAAATACTAATTGTTATATCTGATGGCGCCCCTGTAGATGACTCAACACTGTCTGTAAACAATAGTAATTATTTAGAAAAACACCTAAAAAGTACTATTCTTGCGATTGAAGAGAAATCAAACATTGAACTATTAGCAATCGGTATAGGTCATAACGTAGGTCAGTATTATAGTAAAGCAATTACCATTCATGATGTAGAAGAGTTAGGTGGAATTATGTTTGAAAAAATAGAGTCATTATTCGACTAAATTAGACAAAATTTTATTCTTATATTCTTCAAATCTATCCTCATTTATAGATAATCTTATTTCTTCAAAAAACTTATTCATAAACCAAATATTATATATTGATAAAATGGTCATACCGAGCATCTCATTAGCTTTAAACAAATGATGTATATAAGATTTTGAAAATTTATTTATTTCCTGTAATTCACATCCTTCATCAATACTAGAATGATCGTCTTTAAATTTTGAGTTGTTTAAATTAATTCCTTTACTACTTAGTTTTGACATCATAATACCATGTCTAGCAATCCTTGTAGGTGATACACAATCAAATGTGTCATATCCAGAACTTACACCATGCAAAATATCATCTAGTCCTCCAATTCCTAGAATATGAATAGGTTTGGATTTATCTATATAATTTTCACAGATAGAAAAGATATCGTACATCTGATTTTTTGTACTCCCCAAAGAGCCACCTATTGCAAGTCCATCAAAATTTTTTGAGCATGTTTCTTCACAAGCAATCTTTCTTAAATCCTCATAAACACCACCTTGTATTATACCATATAGTGACTGTTTTCCTGAGGAACCAAAGGTTGAGTTATACTTTTTAAATTTTGAGTCGAAAGAATTTATACATCTTTCTGCCCAGCGATGACTCATGTACATAGACTTTTCTGTATATTTTTTTGAGACATTAAAGGGCGTACATTCATCTAAGACAAAAATCAGATCAGCGCCAAAGTCACGTTGTAATTCAATTGATCTCTCAGGTGATAAGAATACTTTATCTCCATTTATATAATTTCTAAATGATGCACCATCCTCAGTTATTTTTATGAGAGATTTTCTCTTTGCATTATTGTTTTTTCCTTTAATTTCCTCTGAAACTGACCCATATCCTAGTGAAAATATTTGATATCCACCACTATCAGTCATCATAGGTCCATTCCAATCAGTAAAACTCTGTAAACCCCCTTCTTTTGATATGATCTCTGGACCCGGTTGAAGCATTAAATGGTATGTGTTTGAAAGAATAATTTGTGTTCTTGCTAATTTTAATTGAGAGGGGAGTACAGATTTGACAGTGGCCTTGGTACCACAAAAAATAAATGAAGGTGTATTGATTTTACCATGTGCTGTGTTAATTAATCCAAGTCGAGCATTTGATAATTTTGACTTTTTTTTTACTTGAAAAAAATTAGTCAAGTTTAGATGGCAAAAAGATCTTCGCTAAATAAATAAATATTGTATCAAATAGACTTAATAGAATTCTAAGTAAATAAATACCTATTCCATAAGAAATAATTAGGTCAAATAAAGGTACTGGGTTAGAAGATAAGATATTAAATGCAAGAACACTAAATATAATATTATCAATAAATTGCGATACAATTGTTGATGCATTATTTCTAAACCAAAGGTTAGTATTTTTATTTTTTAAATAAGAAAATATAAAAATATCAATTTTTTGACTTATAAAAAAAGCACAAATACTTCCAACTATTATTGGAAACTGTGGAAGGAAGATTGTCATAATTGACTCATGCATACCATAGCTCCAAGACCATGCAGGATGCTCATCAGGATTAATTGGAGCCATAGATATTGTTAAAAACATAAGTACGGTTGAAAATAAGTATGCTGCAATACCTAGGTATATACATTTAGTTGCAGATTTTTTATCAAAATACTCATTCAATATGTCAGTACAAAGAAATATAGAAATAAACAAAACAGTTCCTAGGGCCATAGGTTCAGGAAAGAAAGGAAAGTCTACAACTTTAAGAACTTGAATATTAGCTAATATGATTGCAATCGCTACATATACATAAATACCTGTCTTTCCGAAGAACTTAAGTGAGAGTAAAATTGAAAAATAACAAAATATGATTTGAAATAACCAGATAATTACAACTGAAGAGTTATTTAAGTTATTTGATAAATTTAAAAATAATTCTTGAAACATTTAGCTAGCTTTTTTGCTAACGTTTTTTTCGATTTGTTTTTTGATTTTTAAGGCTTTATCAGTTAAAGATCGTGAGCTGGTTTTATTTAAATATTGATCTAAACCACCATGTTTATCTATGGTTCTAAGTGTAGATGAGGCTATTCTTAATCTAAATTTTCTTTGTAAAGACTCACTAAATAGAGTGACACTGTTTAAATTAACCATAAAACGCCTTTTAGACTTAATATTAGAATGGCTGACGTTATGACCAGTTTGGTGTTTTTTTCCAGTAATATCGCAAGATCTAGACATGAAATGAGTTTATAATACAAAAGTCCCTTTTTTACAATAAGTAATAGTTTCTTAGAGTTTTAGATGACTTATTGCATATTTTGGTCTGTACTTCTCTAAAAGTGGGTTGATCTCATCTTTTTTTTTCAATTTAGATTTATGAATTCCATTTTTAATCCAGAGCGAGTCTAATTTCATTTTTTTACCTCCTGCAATGTCATGCCACAATGAGTCACCAATAACTAATACCTTACTAAGATTTGTAATCCTCATTTTTTTAAAAATATCCTGATATATTGGTTCGTAAGGTTTTCCATATCTCAAGACAGTCCCTCCTAAATCAGAGTATAACTCTGCTACTGTACCACCACTCATAGAAAGAGTATTTTTATTATGGACTAAGTAATCTGGGTTTGCACATAGTAGTGGAAGTTTATACTTCATAATTTTATCTAGATGTTCAGCAAAATCTAAAATAGATAATCCATCTTTTAGATCTGCAATCATAGCAAAATTTGCACTTTCAACTTTTTTAGTGCAATCCAGATTGAAATACTTAATTTTTTGCTTTGATAGCTCTAAAGGGTAACATTTTCTGCCAAACTTTTTATAAATATCTTTTTTGATGTTATTTAATGCTATTTGTCCACTAGTAATACAGTAATCAAATAGTTTTTCACTAAAACCCAATCTTTTTAAATTTGCCTCTGATTGAACAGTGGGGCTAGCTGAATTAGAAATAAGAATTATTTTTTTATTTTCTAATTTAAGATATTCTAAACATTTTTCTGCTTCTATAAATTTTTTATGACCGTTATGAAGTACCCCCCACTGATCAAATAAAAAATAGTCATATTTACTAACTACATTTTTAAAAGATGAAATATTTTTCAAGAGTACTGTCCAATTACCTCGGAGATGCTTCTAAATCCTTGTTGTTGAATTAAATTCATCAAATCATAAGTCATTTTTTTTACATGGTAAGGACCTTCATATGTAAAGCTACTATAAATCTGAATTAATGAAGCTCCTAATTTCATTTTAGTTAAGATATCATTAGCATCAAAAATACCCCCTACTCCTATAATTTTAATTTTTCCTGATGTCAGAGTATAAAAATCTCTTATTAATTCATTTGATTTAAGGAATAATGGTCTACCACTTACCCCTCCCTCTAACTTTTCATTAACCATCGATTTATTAATTGTTGTGTTAGTCAGTATTAGCCCATCCACATCATTTGCCAGTGAAATCAATGAAATATCCTTTTTATCCTGATCAGAAATATCTGGTGATATTTTGAATAAAATAGGGATTTTTGAGTTATTCTCATCTCTTAGCCTATGGATATTTGTAACGATCTTTTCAAAATTTTGAGATTTAAGATTATCTCTCAATCCAGGTGTATTTGGTGAAGATAAATTGATCACAATGTAATCACCAAGTCTATACAGTCTATCGAAAAGCTTTTTGAGATCATCTAAAATTTCTACGGTATCCTTATTGTTACCTATGTTTATACCAATGATTTTATCTTGGAAATTTTCTTTAAGGTTTGAGTTATTGATATTTCTTTCAAATACATCCATGCCTTTATTATTAAACCCTAAAGAATTTATTAATGCTTTTTGAGCAGGAAACCTATGAATTCTGGGTTTTGAGTTGCCTTTTTGAGGCAAAGGAGTCACTGTTCCCAACTCAGTAAAACTAAATCCTAAATTTAATATTGGATTTATCACCTCTGCATTTTTGTCAAAACCTGCCGATAACCCAATAGGAGTTTTGAAAGTTCTACCCCATATTGTTTGTTCAAGGATTTCTGTATTTTTACAAATAATTTTTGGATAAATGCCTAATTTGAGAGCTTTTATAGATATATTATGTGATAATTCTGGATCTAGCTTTTTGAGAATACGATGAGCTAAATTATACATTTAGCTTCGAGTTGAACAACTCCAGAGTTTTATCTTTTGTATAAATTTTAGTAAATGAGCCCAATCTTGGCCCATTCTCTTGACCAAAAACAACTTGATAAATAAGTTTAAAAAATTCTTTAATATTCTCTTTATACACAGAATTTTTTCCAACACTAAAAATTGCAGTTTGAAATTCATCTGCATCAGCCGAAGACTCTACTTCTTTTAATTTAGACACAACTTCTTTAAGTATAATTAATTCTTCAGAATTTGGAATTTTAAAGTTTAAATTTGGTTTTATAAAATCCCTAAAATAATTAATACCACAATCAATCATTCTATTAATAAGATCAGTTTCCGCTTTGCTAAAATTAGATTGATAATTTTTTATTAAACCAAAAATCACATTAGGGTCCTCAGACTTGCAAACTGATATAATATTTAGGATTAAACTATAATTAATTTTTGATTTATATGATGGATTTTCAGCTTTATGAATATGCCAAGCAGGGTTATCTGGATCCAGATCGTCGGACTCTAATTTGTTAACATGCGATAAGTATTCATCAGTGTTTTTAGGTATTACATCAAAATAGAGTTTCTTTGCAGTTGTTGGTCTCTGATACATAGACATGGCCAAACTCTCTTCAATAGAGTATTTAAGCCAATCATCGATGCTTATACCATTGCCTTTTGACTTACTAATTTTTTCAGCATTTTCATCAAGAAATAGTTCATATCTGTTAAATCTTTACCACACATTTCATAATCTACACCAAAAGCAGCCCACCTCATTGCCCAATCAACTTTCCATTGAAGTTTGCAATTGCCATCTAAAACTGATTTAGATTTCAATACACCGTCCTCATAATATGAAACAGTAAATTCTTCATTATTAATTTCTTCAATTGGAACTTGCAATATTTTACCAGTTATTTCACTAATTGGAAAAAATGGACTATAAGATTTTCTTCTTTCTTCACCAAGTGTCGGAAGAACTACATTAATAATTTCATCATAATTTTTTATAATTTTCTTTATTGTTTCATTGAACAATCCTGATTTATAAGCATCTGTTGAACTTTGAAAAGAAAAAGGCAAATTAAATCTATTTAAAAAATCTTTAAGTTTTGAATTATTATGTTCACCAAAACTATTAAACAACTCAAAAGGATCTGGGACGGATGTCAAAGGGTAATCAAGGTAGTTAGATAATTTTTCTTTGTTCGGGATGTTATCAGGGACTTTTCTAAAGCCATCCATATCATCAGAAAATGCTATGAGGTCAGTCTCTTTACCAGTCAATTTTTCATAACAAAGTCTTACCATATTTGTCCTTAGCACTTCCCCAAAAGTACCTATATGAGGTAAGCCGGATGGGCCGTACCCAGTTTCAAAGATTATTTTGTCTTTGGTATTGTTTTTTTCAAAGCGTTTTATAATTTTTTTTGCTTCATTAAATGGCCAGGATTTGTATGAGTTATAATCAGTCAAAATTTAGGTGCTAATGTTAGAGTAATACCATTGAGCTCTTCTGTAAATGGAATTTGACATGAGAGTCTTGAATTTTTTTTTATATCCATAGCTTGGTCAAGCATAGATTCCTCATCGTCATCAGCTTTTGATATTTTTTCTAACCAATTTTCATCGACATAACAATGGCAGGTAGCACAAGCGCAACAACCCCCACATATAGCTTCAATATCTAATCCAGCGTCTCTAATAATCTCCATTATTGAAAAACCAACTGTTGCTTCAATTTTATGAGGTGAACCCTCATGATCTATAACGTTAATATGATATGTCATTTTGAAATTTTTAAATATTTAGACTATAAGATCTATCAGTTAGACAGGCTTAATGCGACTAAAATTAATATACTAAATATATTCTAAAAAATTATAAATTTAGATTAGATGTATAAATCCGAGAATTTTCAGATAAGTCTTTGGCTTGTAAGTCTCATGTCAATTATATTGCTGATGATCATTGTTGGTGGTTTGACAAGATTAACTGAGTCTGGTTTGTCCATGGTTGATTGGAGATTATTTATGGGAACAATACCCCCTTTATCCCATGGAGATTGGTTAAAAGTTTTTGAAGACTATAAGCAATATCCTGAATATCAAATAAAAAATATAAACATGACACTATCAGAGTTTAAATACATCTTTTGGTGGGAATATGGACATAGAGTATTGGGAAGACTAATAGGAATTATTTTTATCATCCCTTTTATTTACTTTGCTTTGAAAAAATACTTTTCTAATGAAGAGTTATACTCATATTCATTCCTTCTTTTTCTTGGAGGGGCACAAGGTATTATCGGATGGTGGATGGTAAAAAGTGGATTAGATGTTAATCCATACGTTAGCCATTTAAGACTTGCCGTTCACTTAATTATAGCTCAAATAATTCTCTCTTTAATTGCTTATCTTTTCTTGAAAAGGCTTGATATTGGAATTTATAAAAATAATTTTAACTCACATAAAACTTTTTTTATTTTTTTTAATATAATAATTTTTTTTACAGTAATTTACGGTGCTTTTATGGCTGGTTTAGATGCTGGAAAATCATTTAATACTTGGCCCAAAATGGGAGATAATTACATTCCTGAAAATTTAATTTTTATTGAGGATCGACTTTTTGGTTTTTTTGATAACAGTGTCTTCATACATTTTTTTCATAGAGCCTTAGCTTATTTATCATTTTTAACAATTCTTTATATGTGCTTTAAACATTTTAAGGGAATTGAAAATAAATATCAAAAAATCCATTTCCTGATTGTGCTATTTCTAGTTTTAATTCAGTTATTTATTGGTGTTTTTGTTGTTTTGAGTAATGTTCAAGTCTCTTTGGGTTCTATCCATCAAATAATAGGCACTTTATTGTTTGTATCAGCTACTTGTTATAGCCTTCAAATACTTAAGAATTAAATCTAATTAGGGTTACATTTTGTATAAACTGCATGGGTAAAATTCTAGTTGTTGGTGCAAATGGTTCTGTTGGCAAATCATGTGTTAACAACCTAAAAGATGATAATGATTTAGTTCTAATATCAAGAAGCGAATTTGATAGTGATGTTGAAGGTAATTTTGAAAAAAATGTTCTAGATATTAATGATTACACGAATACAGAAAGTTTCATAAAATCAATTAACTACGAAATATCTGGCATAATCTTTGCCATTGGCTCGATTAACTTAAAACCTTTCTCAAGCACCTCTGTTGATGATTTTAAAAAAATAATGGATGATAATTTTTATAATATCGTTCATTTCCTTAATCATTGCATAACTAAGATGTCGGATTCATCTTCAGTAGTATTTTTTTCATCAATAGCAGCTGTTAGAGGTTTTAAAAATCATACAGCAATCTCCTCTGCAAAAAGTGCATTAATTGGTTTATCAAATTCTTTAGCCGCAGACTATGCTCCGAAGATAAGATTTAATACAATATCTCCTAGCCTATCTTTTTCCAAAATGTCAAATTTTATGGTTTCTAATGAAAAGGTTGCTGAAGGAATTGGAAAACTTCACCCTATGTCAAGACTTGGAACAGGTGATGACATAGGTAATTTGGCTTCTTTCTTGGTATCTAAAAAATCATCATGGATTACAGGACAAAACTTCCAACTTGATGGTGGAAGATCAACTTTAATCACAAAATAATAAAAACAAAATGAAGGAATGCTTTGTAGTTCTTGGAAATCAACTATTTGATAAGAAGTACTTAACAGAATTCAAAAACTCATGTGATTTTTTTATACAAGAGGATATGGGCCTTTGTAGTTATTTTAAACATCACAAACAAAAAATTTATTATTTTTTGGCATCAATGAGGGAATACAGGGACTATCTAAAAAAAAATAATTTTAAAGTAAATTATATTTCTCTTGATAAAAATATTTCTAATTTCAAAGACTATTTTGCTGGTCTAAAAAGCTTCTTAAGTAAAAAAAATATTTCTAAAATTAATATCTTCGAAATAGAAGACTTAGAATTCAGAATTAAATTTGAGCAATTTTGTAAAAATAGCAAAATTGAACTAATTTTTCATAAATCTCCTATGTTCCTTGTTAGTAGAACCGATTATAAAGATATGGTTACTACAAAAAAACCTCAACTTGCTAATTTTTATAGCAATGTTCGGAAAAGTTTTCAAATATTTGTAAAAGACAATAAACCTATTGGAGATAAGTGGAGTTTCGATGAGGATAATAGAAAAAGAGTTCCTAAAGGTTATCAAAGTCCTAAATCTTATACATTTGAGTCAAAATATTTTGAGGAAATAAAAAAATTAATTGATAAATTTTTTTCAAAACACTTTGGAAATTTGGAAAAGAAAATAATATTTCCAATGAATTTTAAAGACTCATCTAAAGTTCTTGATAATTTTATTAGCAGTAAACTTGAAAACTTTGGACATTACGAAGATTTTGTGAGCACCAGTGATCCATACATTAATCATAGCATAATTAGTGCACCATTAAATATAGGTTTAATAACACCAGAACAAGTGCTCAATAAATTGAGCTCTTGTTCTTATACTAAAGTTGGCATCAATAATTACGAAGGGTTTATTAGACAAGTCTTTGGTTGGAGAGAATTTATGAGATACTTAAATATTCACTATTATAAAGATTTTAATAAAGGTAACTTTTTTGGAAATGACAGAAAATTAACAAAACATTGGTATGAGGGTACAACAAACATTCCTATTTTAAATGACATGATATTAAATTTAAAAAAAAGTGGATATGTTCACCATATCCCAAGATTGATGATAATTAGTAATATAATGAACTTAGCTGGATTAAAGCCATCTGAAGTTTATAAATGGTTTATGGAGACATTCATTGACTCATCTGATTGGGTTATGACACCAAATGTCTATGGAATGGGGATGTTTAGCGATGGAGGTATTTTTGCAACAAAACCATATTTATGCGGTTCAAATTACTTATTAAAGATGAGTAATTATAGTCGGGGAGATTGGACACAAACATTAGATGGTTTATATTGGAATTTTATATATAAAAATAAAAATTATTTTAAAACTAATCAGAGACTCTCTATGATGTACTATACTGTAAATAAAATGGACAAGTCTAAAATTAGTACTCATATATCTAATGCAAAAAAATTCATCAAAGAATACACAAGATAGAGTAGTTTTTATAACAGGTGCTAGTAGTGGGATTGGCTACGCACTATGTGAAGAGTATCTCAGACAAGGCTGGAATGTAATAGGCTTAGCAAGAGATGATACCAAAATACCAAATGAAACAATTGATAATCCAAAATTTGAGTTTGTAAAAATAGATTTATCAAATTTTGACTCAAGTAAGCTAATTATAGATGAGGTATTTAAAAAAAATGCAAATATTAGTACATTTATTTTAAATGCAGGTATTTATATCCCCGATAGTCTAAATGATTTTAACTTTGAAAATGCAAAGGCAACTTTTGATACCAATGTTTTAAGTATTTATTTATCAATAGAGCTAATAAAAAAAAATTTCGAGCTAAATTCAAATTATACCTTGGCAATAATGTCCTCCACAGCTGGATATAAGGGTCTCCCAAAATCTATTTTATACGGACCCTCAAAAGCGGCTTTAATTAATCTAGCCGAGGCTATAAAATCTGAAATGCATGATAATCTCAATGTAAAACTTATCTGTCCAGGATTTGTAGAAACTCCTGCAACAAAAGTAAATTCATTTAAAATGCCATATTTAATGTCACCCAAAGATGCAGCTAGGATTATTTATAGTAAAATATATAAAAAAGGTTTTGAAATATCCTTCCCTTTTCCTTTTAATTCTATAATGAAATTTGGTAAAGTATTGCCTTATAAACTTTACTTCAAAATCACTGAAAAAAAGTTTTCAAAAAAATGAAAATATCTATCCCTAAAATCTCAATAGTAATGGGAAGCCAAAGCGATTGGTCCACACTTAGGCATACAGGTAAAATTCTAAAAGAATTAAAGATTGTCCATGAAAAAAAAATAGTTTCAGCTCACAGAACTCCCAAAAGACTCTATGAGTATGCTGAACAAGCTTATGACAGAGGTATTAAGATTATTATTGCTGGAGCTGGTGGGTCTGCTCATTTACCAGGCATGATAGCAGCTATAACTCATATTCCAGTAATCGGGGTACCAATTGAGTCAAAAACACTAAAAGGCTTAGATAGTTTACTTTCAATAGCTCAGATGCCTTTTGGCATTCCAGTTGGAACTGTGGCTATTGGTGAAAATGGAGCCAAAAATGCTGCATTATATGCAGCTTCAATTATTAGTAATTATGACCCCAATATTGAAAGAAGTTTAGTAAAATGGAGACTGGCTCAAACAAAAAAAGTTAAAAAGACACCTAGATAATGATCATCGGTATCTTAGGTGGAGGTCAATTAGGTATGATGTTATGCCAAGTGGCTAGTAAATTAAATATTCAAACTTTTATATACTCTGATACTGATGACTCCCCAGCAATTAAATATGCAAATCACTTCTTAATAAAAAAGTATGATGATTTTCACGAGATAGATAATTTTATTAAAAAATGTGATTTTGTGACTTATGAGTTTGAAAATATCCCTTTTAAAACTTTATCATATATTGAACAAAAGATTAAAATTTCACCTAGTTCTGAAATTAATCAAATTATTCAAGATCGATTAACTGAAAAAAATTATGTAAATAAGATTAATATCCCTACTGTTCCCTATATGGAAATTAACAATACATCTGATTTAAAATCAGTTGATCCTAAATTTTTTCCTGCAATATTGAAGACTCGCAAACTTGGATATGATGGTAAAGGCCAAATAGTAATTAATAGTTATAAAGATATATCTGACATACCAAATAATGAGTATATTTTGGAAAAAAAAATTAATTTACAACAAGAAATCTCTATCATTGCTGTCAGGTATAAAGATGGTACTATTTTTACCTATCAACCAATTGAAAATATTCATAAAAATCAAATTCTTTTCAAATCATTTTCACCAGCTAACTCAGAGACATCGATAATTAAAGAAGCGACAAACCATGCTTATAATTTTGCAGAAAAAATAAGCTATGTTGGAACTTTTTGTTTAGAATTTTTTATAAATGAAGAAAAAAAATTATTATTAAATGAAATAGCTCCCAGAGTTCACAACTCAGGACATTTAACTATTGAGTCATACAATGTTAGTCAATTTGAGTCTCATATCAGATCTGTATGTGATCTTGAAAAGGTAGAGCCTTCATTAAAATCTAAATCTGAAATGATAAATATTCTAGGGGACGATATTTATAACTATCGTGAGAAATCATTCAAAGAAAATGAATATTTTCATGATTATCACAAAAAAGAGTCAAAAACTGGCAGAAAAATGGGCCATTTTACAAAAGTTCTAATCTAGTTTTTAGACCAGTAATTTTTAAAGTGATTATAGTTAATTAAACTATCGTTTTTGAATTTAGAGTATTTTTTAAATGTGAAATCTTTTTTTCTAGAATATGAAATTAGAGTGTTATCAAACTTAAGGTTATAATGTTTACATCCATTAATTGTCAAAAATTTATTTAAATTATTTGACTTTTTTGAGGTGTAAAAGAGCTCCAATATATTTGAGACAGAATATTTTGTGGAATATACACCAGCACAACAAAACTCATTAAATTTGCGATTTTTAAGATGTGGAGCTGAGTCAGAACCAAAGAAAAATTTTGAATTGCCAGAAAGAGCAGCATTTAATAATGATTTTTGGTGATTTACACTTTTAATTACAGGTTTACAAAATATTTCTGGTCTTAAAAAATTTCCAAGAAAAGTGTTTGTATTTTCAAGTAAATGATGTGTTGTTATAGTAGCTGCAATGTTTTTGTGCGATTTTACAAAATCTACAGAATCTTTAGTTGTTATATGTTCTAAAGTTATCTTTAAACCTTTAAAATTTTTTACTAACCAAGATAACTCAAAATCAAGAAATCTTTTTTCACGCTCATAAGGATCATCATTTTCATGAATGTGTTCACCATGCAAGCATAATGGTATTTTATTATTTTCTAAAAATTCGAAATATTTAGACATTTTTTTGATGTCTTTTACTCCTGATGAAGAATTAGTAGTGGCATGAAGAGGATATAATTTAGCTGCAAAAAATAATTTTTCATTAACCATATTTTTTAAATCAATAATAGAGCAGTCTTGGTTTAAATAGATTGTAAAAAGAATTTCAGTATTGTTATTATTATTTAAAACGAAGGATCTATACTTTGATAAAATATTTTTATTAGTAATTGGCTTTGTTAAGTTAGGCATAACTAAAATTTTTTGAAAATTTTTATTATTTTCTTTTAATACATTTTTTAAAAGTTGGCCCTCTCTTAGATGAACATGAAAGTCGCAAGGCTTAAAAATTTTGAGCATTTAAAATATTATCTATTTTATCAATTACTTGATTATAAGAAACATCATTCATTAAACAATTATTTAAAGTATAGTTTTGAGTTTTACTAACAAGGCTTTCATATGACTCTGATGACCTAACAAGATGACAATGATCAAAGATTTTAGGAAAATAAATATTATCATTTGTGGGACCAAAAAGACCAATTGTTGGAGTTTTACTCAATGAAGCCATATGCATCATGGATGAGTCATTTCCAATAAATAACCTTGATTTTTGAAGTAAACCATAATCGTTGAGAATATGTTGCTTACCACATCTATTAATTACTTTATCGCCTAGTTCTGACTCAAAGTGATGAAATTTTGAACTTTCATTTTCTGATCCTAAAATAAATATTTTATCAATGCCTTTTTCAATTAGATATTTTGCTATTTTAACAAATTGTTCTGAAGGCCATTCTTTTGGTGGCCAATTTGTAAATGGTGCTAAACACGCATAATTTGAATTTGGAAAAATATTACGAACTCTATCGATCAATATTTTAAAATCTTTTTTTAGATCAGTATCAAATCTATTATGGATTTGTTCATAAATATTTTTACCTTTTTTCATTTTAAATATATTTCTTTTTTTTACTCTCAAGAAATAACCAATAATCGAGGATCTAAAATCAACTATTTCATCGAATTTAAGTGGTGAAAGTTCTTTATAAAGTTTTAACCAATGTAGATTATATTTTTGTTTAGTAAGATTAATCCTTCTAGAAATCATAGAATAATCATCATAAATAGGCATTGGCAAAGGACCAGAAACTAATGTTACCTCGATATTTTTCTTATATTTTCTGATGTATTTATTTAAAACTTGAAGGTTAATTAAGGAGTCACCTATTCTATTTGAAGAAATAAATAGTAAATGCATATATATACATATAGATAATATATTACATGCAAATTGAAACACTTAATCCAATAAAAATTAGAGTATTTGGGGAAGAAAGATTTGATTTCCTTCAAAATATAATTACCAATGACTTAACTAAATTAAAGGAAGAGTTAAAGAGCTATATACTATCTCCACAAGGAAAGATTCTATATGAAATAATAATTACTAAATCAGACGAGTCATATGAATTAGTTTGCTCGAATGATCAAAATGATTTGCCTACATTCTTAAATAAATATGCATTGTTATCTGACGTAAAACTCAGTATTGAAAAAGTTGATAAAAGAGAATTTGATAAAAATTATATTTTAGATCAACTTTCAACTGGAATAATTGACTCTAACCTGCTTAAACAGTCCTCTCTACTTCCATCTGAAGTCAATGATGAATTAGTAGACTATTCGAAAGGATGCTTTGTAGGTCAAGAGGTAGTTTCGAGGATTAAACATCGACAACTAAATAAAAAAAAACTTTCAATTAAAGTTTTTGAGAAAAAACCTCAAAAACTTCCAACTAATTCAGAAATATTATTACAAATAAATAATTATTACATACTTAGGGAGCCTAGAGTTAATAAATAAATTACTTAAAGTATCCAGAGTAATAATTTGATATCTCAGAGAGTGATACTTTTTCTTGTTTCATAGTATCTCTATCTCGCACCGTAACTGTTTGATTTTCTAAAGTTTCAAAATCAATAGTAACACACAAAGGTGTCCCAATCTCATCATGTCTACGATAATTTTTTCCAATATTTCCTGTATTTTCAACCATAACTCTGCCAAGACCAAGTGATTGTAGCTCTGATTTGACATTATTTGCTGTATTGACCAAGTCAGAATTATTTCTTTTCAATGGTATAACTGCAGCCTTAAATGGTGATAAATGCGGTTTCAGTTTGAGTAATGTTCTTTTGTTAGCCTCATCTACAGTGTAAGCCTCATTTAAAACTGCCAACACTCCCCTTTCGACTCCAGCAGAGGGCTCTATAACAAATGGTATAAACCACTCTTTGTTTTCTAAATCTTGAATCGCTAACTTTGTTGTGGAATTTTTATTATCTTTTACTTTTGCTTTAATATTAAAATCTTTTTGGTTTTTAGAATGTGAACCTAAATCAAAATCAGTTCTATTTGCAATACCCTCAAGTTCCTCAAGGCCATGTGGAAAGTCATACATAATATCAAATGTTGCTTTGGAGTAATGTGATAAATTTAAACGTTTATCTACCCAATATTTATGCCAACTTTCATCAGAACCAGGTTTAACAAAATACTCAAGTTCCATTTGTTCAAATTCCCTAACCCTAAAAATAAAGTTTCTAGGTGTGATTTCATTTCTAAATGCTTTCCCAATCTGAGCAATACCAAATGGAGGAACCCTACTTGTTGAGTCAACGATGTTTTTAAAATTTACAAATATTTGCTGAGCAGTTTCTGGTCTCAAATATGCAAATGAACTACCGTCATCAACTGGACCTATTGCAGTTTTAAACATTAAGTTAAATGGCCTAGGGTCAGTTAAATCCTTTGATTTACAGTTGTTTAATGAACCACCTCTAGGACATTCACTTTGTTCTAATTGATCTGCTCTAAATCTTGCTTTGCAGACTTTACAATCAACCAAAGGATCAGAAAATGAATCCTCGTGGCCTGAATATTTTAAAACAGTAGGTGAGGTTAAAATAGTTGAGTCCAATCCCTCAACATCATCTCTTTCATAGACTATTGATTTCCACCAGGCTCTACACCCATAGGTCCAAAATCATAGAGACCTTTCATGCCACCGTAGATGTCATTTGAAGGAAAAATAAATCCTCTTCTCTTACACAGAGATACTAAGTCTTCCATATTTTCTGCTGTCATTGATCAGATACCAAATTTGTTAAAAAGAAGCTCCTCTTTTAATTTAGTAATTAAATCTTCACTATTTAAAGAGTTAATACCTAGACCTAGCTTTTGTTTTAGAGACTTTGGTTGTTTTATTTTTTTAATTTTAGTCTTTTCTCCAAATTTACTTTTAAAGAAAGACGACTCAGATGCAATGCCATCAATTAAACCTAAGTCTTTTGCCTCATTAGCTAACCAAAAGGAACCAGAGAATATAACTTTTTTATTTTTTTCGCTAAGTTTCTTTTTTCTTCTCGAGGACACCCAATCAATAAAATTTTGATGTATAAGCTTTTGAAGTTTTTTCAATTTTTCTTGATCTTTTCTATTAACTTTTAAAAATGGATCTAAAAAGCTTTTGTTCTCTCCAGCTGTAAATATCCTTCTCTCTACTCCAATTTTTTTTATAAGATCAGTAAATCCAAAACCACCTGATATCACACCTATTGAACCAACAATAGAATTTACATCTGCGTATAACTCATCTGCTGCACATGCAAGCCAATACCCGCCTGATGCAGCAACATCCTCAACGAAACAATAACATTTCACTTTTTTCTTATCTGAAATTTCTCTTATTTTTTGTGCAATTAAAGATGATTGCACCGGAGAACCGCCAGGAGAGTTAATGACAATTGATAGTGCATCAAATTTCATTTTCATTATCTTTAAAAAAAGTCCATTTAGATTATCCATATTCAATGGTGCTCTACTTCCAGATGCAATCATTCCTTTGAGATCAATTGAGATTACTGTTTTGTTTGGACTGAACATTATTTAAACCAATTTTCTATATCTTTAGAATACTTTGATAAATTATCGTGGATTATAATTGCATTTGATGTTTTCTCTATAAAATAATTACTTTTAGTGATTTTTAGAAGGGCATTTTTAGGTTTTATAATTGCATTTGATGTTTTCTCTATAAAATAATTACTTTTAGTGATTTTTAGAAGGGCATTTTTAGGTTTTGTCCCTGCAAAGGATAATAAAGGTGTAATAATCACTTCTAGATTAAATTTTTTCAATATATCTAACATAAAATCCATGTTTTCAAATCTATTAATAATAAACGCTGTTCCTTTTATTTTTAAATAGAGAATTATATTGTTAATCCATTTTTCTAAATTTGACTCAGTTATATATTTTGAGGCATTGATGGAAGGATTTTTGGACTTTAGGACTTTATTTGCAAAATAAAAAGGAGGATTTGATAAAATTAAATCAAAGTAATTCTCATATTTTTTATCAAAAATACAATTGTCATGAACTTTAAATTTTAAATTTTTTAAATTATTTTCTTTGTGATTTAAAACTGAAATTTTATGATGAGTTTCATTTTTTTCAAAACCAATGACTTCAGCATCTGGTTTTCTATAAGCAACAATTAAGGAAATAGAACCACAACCAGACCCCATATCTAAAATTTTATTGTGCTTTTTTTTTGCATTTGAAGCTAAAATAATAGGCTCAATTCCACTCCTATAGCCTTTCTTTAATTGATAATATACAATTTTACCATCTAGTAGAAAATCTTTGGAGTATAAATTCATAGCAAATGCAAAAAATTAATTTTGAACAAACTGTAAAGTTAATTCATAAAGAAATTAATGTAAAGTTAGTTAAAACTAATAAAGAGCTTGATAGATTTCTAGTAAGTGCCGTCCCCATTATTCCAAAATTAGGTAATTATTTTTTCAAAAAAAGGGGAAAGCAATTACGACCAGTTATATGTTTGCTATCAAGTAAAATGATAAATAAAAATTATTCACAAATATCAAGCGATATTGATATGTCTGCTGCAATTGAATTCATTCATGGAGCTACCCTACTACATGATGATGTAATTGATGAGGGTAAATTACGAAGAGGCCAAAAGAGTATTAACACAATATGGAATAATAAGTTTAGTGTTTTGTTTGGTGATTTTTTATTTTCAAAGTCGTTTCAATTAATGACAAAAGCTAATTCTTTAAAAGCAATGGCTTCACTGTCTCAAGTAAGTAGTAAAATTTCTGAAGGAGAATTTTTGCAACTCACTCATGAGAATAATATTCATATTTCTGAGAGCAAATATATAGAGATTATATCTTTAAAAATAGCTGGAATTGATTATCAGTTATATTGTCCAGAAGAAGAACAAGAGACATTACTGGAAGCAGCTGATTATTTAAATAAAAAAATTAAAAAACTTAAAAGACAAACAAAATTTCTTTCAGTTGAAAAAGTAGCTCTTTTAGCAGGTTTAGAAATTACAAATGAAA
>LULP01000332.1_pt1 | contig 23145 bp, 20 predicted proteins | sample 728111 | NCBI WGS metagenome assembly LULP01 (sample SAMN03860286, study PRJNA289734) | marine metagenome | biome: seawater column; feature: ocean; material: water; isolation source: Red Sea water column Station 149 - depth 25m | place: Saudi Arabia: Red Sea | collected 2011-10-15 | depth 25 m
TAAATTGCTGGATGAAATTGATCCCGTGCTCTCTCAAGATGAGGTGCTACGTTTGCAGGCTTTACGTGAACAAGTGATTTTATCGGATGCCATTTTGGATTATTTACAACGACTCACAGCATGGACTCGCAGTAAAGTCACAGGTTTATCGACTCGTGGTTTATTGGCATTGAAACGTGCCACGCAAGCTTATGCGCTGATACAGGGGCGAGGCTATGTGATTCATGAAGATGTGCAAGCGGTGTTTGCTTCGGTGGTGGCGCATCGTATTCACCTGTCGGAGCAAGATTTAAAACAGGCTGTGCAGACGATTGAACTTTAAAAAAAATTAACGCAAATCCTGATTGACGATGACTAAATATGATTAAAAAACGATGGCAAAAATGGATTGGCAGACGCTTCAAGCTGACCGAGCAACGTACGCTCAAGCAAAATGACGTGTTTGTGTTTTTCAATCGGGAAGGTTATCTGTTTTTAGTATTGTTGATCATTACCTTTATTGCAGGGGTGAATTACGCCAACAACTTAATTTTGGCGTTGTGCTTTTTGCTCACAGGGATTTTGGTGCTGAGTTTTTATTTGGCATTTCGTCAACTTTATGGCTTAACGATTGATTTGGAAGTGGAACAGCTTGGTCAAGTTGCACAGCCGTTGACTTTAAAATTTCAATTCCAACCTGCAAAAAATCAAATTCATCTACATTTACGTTGTCAGTTTCAAAATACAGCCAAGAAAATCACTGTGCTGAAATCGCCAATGGTCGTGCAATTTACCGACACACCGCTACAACGTGGTTTACATCGTTTAGAGCGCTTTAATTTTTTTAGTGTTTATCCGTTTGGCATAATCAAAGCATGGAGCTATGTCTTTCCACAGCAGGAGATTTGGATTGCACCGATGCCGATCGAAGTGGATTTACAGCAATATGGCTTGCGTCAGCAAAATGAACGTGAACAAGTCGGCAATGAAGACTTTAGTCATCTTCGAGAGTTTCAATCGGGCGATGCGTTGAATCGGATTGCATGGCAACAATATGCCAAAGGACGAGGCTTATTGGTAAAAACTTTTGAACAGCATCAACATCAGCAATTGGATTTTAATTACGCTCAAATGACACTGTCATTACATGAGGAGAAATTAAGTCAACTCATGTACTTGGTGCAACAAGCTTACGATCAACATATGGCATTTTCTCTGCAACTGCCGTCAGCTCAGCTCCCGCTTGGGATGGGTGAACAGCATTATCATCAAGCCAAATTGATGCTTGCACAGGAGCCTTGATGATGAGAATTTTCGAGGCAAAGAAAAACAGTGCTGATCAATTTGAGGGTGGAACTGAAAATCAGCTCAGCGCAAATGTACGCCAAGCGATCGCTTATAGCCCGCTCAGCCAAAAGAATTATCAATCCTTATTACTTGCTACCTTTCTGGTGCTATTACCACATTTCTATTATTTACCGATTGCACAGACAGCCTTGATGCTCTTGGTATTGGCTTTTTGGCAATGGCAAATTTTCAAACATGGCACGATTGTACAGACACAAAAAGGCTTAAGCGCAAAGCTATTGCAATATGCTGTGGTGATTACAGGTTTAGTGATTATTTTTGCCCAGTATCACACTTTTGTTGGCGTTGATGCGGGTTGTGCAGCTTTAGCTTTAATTCTACTAGGTAAAGGTTATGAGCTAAAAAATTATCGGGATGGCATTATTCATTTTAATTTTGCGCTGTTTGTAGCTGCGGCAGCATTTTTATATGGTCAGGGGATTTTTACCACCATTGCGGTATTGATTGCGATTTTTCAATGTTTCTATGGCATGTACCAGTTGCAAAGCTATCATAGTGCTTATGAAGAAGTGCTGGTGCAAGATGTGTCGGTCAAGCAACTCAGACAACATGCATTTAAAACGGTGTTGAAATTATTGGGGTTTGCTGCGCCGATTATGGTGATGTTGTTCTTATTTTTCCCACGTTTTCCACCGCTGTGGAGTATGCCAAGTAATAATAAACAAGCGACGACAGGCGTCAGCGACAGTATGACACCAGGCGATATTGCCAATCTCAGTCAGTCCAATGCGTTGGCATTTCGAGTGGTTTTTGATGATCCAAATCAAATGCCAACGCCAAGCAATCTGTACTGGCGAGCGATGGTCCTGGATGACTATGATGGCACGACGTGGACACCAAGCCGTATGACCCGCTACAACTACGGTCTGTTGCCTGAACGTGGTCAATCGACTTGGCAAATCCCGAATTGGTATCAAGTTCCAAATGGTCAAAGTGCAAGGCTTGCCAATTATCAACTGATCTTGGAGCCGACATTTCAGCGTTGGGTCTATAGTCTTGATCATAGCGTGTCACAGTTTCCGCTACGCATGAAGCCTGATTTAAGCATTCAGTCTTTTGGAGAAATTGCTCGTCGAGAGCAGTTTGATCTTGCCTATATTATACCAAAACCACGTGCCAATATTGTGCTAGATGACCTAACTCGGCAGTATAGTTTGGCGTTGCCAGAGGGGCGTAATACCCAAACATTGGCATTTGCACAGCAACTATTTCAACAACAAGGCAATGATCCTAAGCGTTATGCCAATGCCGTTCTCAGTTGGATTCGCACCAATAATTTCAGCTATACCTTATCACCGCCATTGCTTGGTGAAGAACGCATTGATGATTTTCTGTTTCGGACTCGATCAGGATTTTGTGAACATTATGCTTCGGCATATACCAATTTAATGCGGATGGTCGGTATTCCTGCTCGTGTTGTGGTGGGCTATCAAGGCGGAAAGTCTGCGCCTGATGGTGCGTCTTGGGAAGTGCGTCAGCTCGATGCGCATGCGTGGACGGAAGTTTGGTTTGCAGGTGAAGGTTGGGTGCGTATTGATCCGACTGCTGCGATTGCGCCTGATCGGGTTAATCTCGGCATGCAAGACTATGCCAATCAAAATGATACTGTATTTGGTGATAGTGCACTGAGTAATTGGTCGGGCTCAAGCAACCTGCTCATGCAAGCTCGGATTTGGATGGACTATGCCAGTTATCAATGGCAAAGCAAAGTAGTGGGCTTCGATCAAGGCACACAACGAGATTGGCTAAAGAAATTTTCTATTGATAATTTGTCTGAACAGTTGATTGTACTCATCGTAACATTGATTACTGTAATTGGCTTGGTGGTATGGTGGTTATCCCGTCAGCAAAAAATAAAACGTTCCAAGCTCGATCAAGCGATAGAAAATCTCTCTAAACGACTACAAAAAATTGGATTGAACCGTCAGCTAAATGAACCCGTATTAACATGGCTTCAACGGATACAACTTGATAATCAAGCCAATCAACGCTTATTAGCACAGCAACAGCTTGATGAAATTATTCAGCGATATACGCAACATCAATATATTGCCAAGTTGAGTGATGCGCAGTTGCACGAGCTTATACAGTTGTTGGCGAAATATACAATCACACCAAAAAGCTAAAAAAACACTTGTCTATCTAGGCAATAGTGCTATTATTCGCATCACTTAGGCGTATAGCTCAGTTGGTTAGAGCGCTACGTTGACATCGTAGAGGTCAGCAGTTCGAATCTGCTTACGCCTACCAAGTTACAAAAAGACTGATAAGCTATGCTGATCAGTCTTTTTTATTTTCTGTTATTCATCAAAAATAAAAAAAACGCATCAAGCGTCATTTTTTATCGATTGCTAAAATCTTTGCGATCAGTGTGGCGTTGGTTGGATCACTTGCTGAATTTCTTTACGTGTATAGCCGCGAGAAAGCAGAAGTTTCTTGAGCCCAGAGATCAGGTCTTGATCTTGCGTGTTGCCAAGGATTTGAAAAAGTTGCTCGCAAGATTTACCTGCGTAGTCATTTTCAATGCATGCTATATGGTTGCGCTGTGTATTTTGATGTTGATTCGACAATACAAAACGATGTAATAAACTCATACAATTCGATTCTTTTGAAACAGATAGTGCGCACTATACGCCTCTTTTGTAAAAATTCAACCGCTGGTAATAAAAAATTTAAACCATTGAAAAATATTAATATTTAATTATTTTATTGATGTCTATCACATAAACATTGCGTGTTTTTTACACATTTTTTTACAAGTTTTTGAATTTTACTGATTTGCAATGTCAAAGCGTCATGAAGTTGTCATCACATTTATTGCTGTCGAAATCATGAGGAAATAATTTTAAGTGTAAAAAATGCCATTTTAATGAGAATCATTATTATAAATGTTTAATTCCTAATGAGTCATCCTATACAATGCTCAGCTATATTTATCCCGAATATTTTCAGACTTTATTGTAGATCAGTGCTGATCTCAATTGGCTATATAGTTGCAAACATGAATCTAAATGTTAACCCAGTATCTCAAACTGGAAAATTCATCACAGGATTGATAATTTATTTATTTTCTTATCGTTGAAAGTGGGTAAAAAATATCACTTGTTATGATTGTATCGATATGCGTTTTATATAAATTCAGCTGATAAAATCAACGATTAAATAAAAATTAACTCCGAAGATGCCGCTACTAGTCGTTACCCTTGAACCCTAAAGTTCAAGGTGGAGATGACGTATCATTTTTCGGTTTTCTACTCAAGGTAGACATACACCCAAACCATACAGAACATATCCGTAAGTGATGATATCGGCTCAGGGGAATAGACCTGCTGGCGAACATCCCAGAGTTGGCTTTATTATAACGCTTGATTAAATCAATGTACAAACATCATATCAGTGGTTTCACTCATTTGTCGCTGAATTGCTAAACAATTAACACAAGCAAGGGCTAATCAAGTATCACTGAACTAGCCATTAGTTGCTTGAATTTGCGTGATTTGTTGATCCAACGCATCGACCATATCAGCAAGCGCATTCTCACACTGACTATATTGTTGTAACGATTTGTTCATCTCGATCACTTCTTGCATGAGTTGCAATGAAACCATGACTGCGACTTTTTGATTGTCCATACGTGGATTGGCGCTACGCATCGCTTTGAACTTTTGCTCTAGCAAATCGCCTGCGCTACGCAGTTCATCTTGTAGATTCGCAGGGCAACCTAGTTTGTAGACACTATCTAAAAGCCATAATTCGACGGCGGTATTCTCAGTCATTTGCTGTACTGTCCTCAAATTCTAATTGTTCTGCATGTGGGTGAGCCAATTGTTGAATGCTTAAGCTGTTGCTATCTTGTGCTGTACCCAAGATAGCAAGGCGTTGGATGATCGCTTCGACTTTTTGACGTGCTTGTTCATTTTTCTTCTGCAGTTGATCACGTACTTGACCAAGCTCTTTCAGTTGTGACTGTTATCAGATAGTGTTTGATGTTCTTGTTGCAACTGCTGATGCTGATCTCTGCCTTGTGTTAATGCACGGGCAGTATTCTGCTGTTGATCCTGTGCTTCTTGCAAAGCAGAACGTGCATCGTCTAATTGACGTTGCAAGTTTTGTGCAGTTTGCGCATGAATATGCTGTTGATCGGTTTGCTTTTGCTTTAAATCTTGGACGTGTTTGACCAAAATTTGCACTTGCTGTTGTAAATGCTGTAATTGTTCTAACATAGTGGTATCGCACAATGCCTATTTACTCGATAATATACTAGCAGTATAGAGATTGGAAAGACGAATGCAAGACGATATTACAGGTTGGAATGAGTGGAATGATGCATTTAACGGCATCGAAGAATTATCAAGTCCGAATGAGTTACACGGTATCTTGACAGGTATTGTTTGTGTAACGCAAGCGCCGACATTGGAACAGTGGCAAGCGATCCTCGATAGCCTACAAGTTCCTGAGTTATCTGCTGAGGCTTTACAGCTTTTAGCTGATGAAGCAGAAGATATTGCCGCATCTTTACATGATGATGAATTGGATTATTTGCCGATGTTGCCTGATGATCAACATACATTGAACGAACGTGTTGATGCACTGGCGGATTGGTGTGCAGGTGTGGTACTTGGTTTTGGTATGGCATCGGGTCATATTCGTGGTGATGAAGCCGAATGGATTGAGCACTTGCAAGATGTGGCTTCAGTTGAATTCGAAGCGGAAGATGACGATGAAGAGGGCGAGTTGAGTTATAACGAGCTGTATGAATTTGTGCGCTTAATCCCAGTCAGCCTGTCTACAGGACGTAAAAAAGTCGATGTGGCTGAAACTGCATTGCTCAAAGGTTCACACTTGAACGCTTCACCAAGCAAAAATACGTCAAATGTGGTGGAAATGTTTACGCCACATCGTCCAAGTTAAATATAAATAGAAATTAAATTTACGCTAATTTATCAAGGTATTCCTAGTGAGAAATAAGGTATACCTACATGAAAACCCCTCTAAATATCCCCTGAGAGTCACTGACTCGCAAGGGGAGACTTTTTGAAAAAAGGTATGCTATGTCTACACTCGATCAGTCTGTTTTTGCGTCACGTCGTGAGCAACTTGCCAAAGCTATGGGTGCAAATGCTATTGCTATCATTGCCACACGTGATGAAATGTACCGCAATCGAGATGCAGATTATAAATACCGTCCAGACAGTAGTTTTTACTATTTAACTGGATTTGCTGAGCCCGAAGCCGTTGCAGTGCTAGAAACAGATGATCAGGGCGGGCTGTGTTACACCTTATTCTGTCGTGAACGAAATCGTGCGATGGAAATTTGGAATGGCTATCGTGCAGGGATCGAGGGTGCATTAGCGCAATATGGCGCAGATCAAGCCTTTGTGATTGAAGATTTAGATGATGAAATCATTTCTCTACTCGCTGGAAAAGACAAACTGTATGTCCGTTTTGGTCAGACCAAAGAGCTCGCATTAATGCAAATGGCTGGGAAAATCAGCGCAGAAGCGCATACGCGTGCCATGCAAAAAGTCCGACCTAAAATGATGGAATATGCCTTGGAAGCTGAGTTGCATTATGTGTTTGGACAGTATGGCGGTGTGCCTGCGTACAATACCATCGTCGGTGGTGGCGCAAACGCTTGTATTTTGCATTATGTCGAAAACAATCAAATGCTCAAATCAGGCGACTTGGTCTTGATCGATGCAGGCTGTGAATATCAATACTATGCAGGTGATATTACTCGTACTTTCCCAGTTAACGGCAAATTTACTGGGGAGCAAAAAGCGCTATATGAGGTTGTGTTGACTGCGCAACTGGCTGCGATAGATGCAACACAAGTAGGTAATCATTACAAACTGCCTCATGAGCAAGTCATTCGAATTCTCACAGAAGGCTTGCTTGATCTTGGCTTACTCAAAGGAGAACTCAATGAGCTGATCGAAACCGAAGCCTATAATCAATTCTTTATGCACGGTACAGGGCATTGGCTTGGGATGGACGTGCATGATGTAGGGCAATACAAAGTGAATGGTGAGTGGCGTGCTTATCAAGAAGGTATGGTGGTTACCGTTGAGCCTGGGCTTTATATTGCGCCTGATGATGAAAGCGTCGATGAGAAATGGCGTGGTATTGGGATTCGTATCGAAGATGATGTGATGCTGACCAATGATGCGCCGTTGATCATGACCAAAGATGTGGTGAAATCCATTGATGATATTGAGCATTTGATGGCAGACAGTCGTTAAGCTTTTATTGATTAAGATTATTTGAATGAAACGGTAAACTTGAAACAAAAAGCTAAGCTAAAAAAGCGAGGCAAAAAAAAGCAGTCTAGCGCTGATGTTAGACTGCCATATAACCGTGAAATTTCATTTTAATTTGACATAAACTATTTAAATATATAAACAATTTAGATGTTTCTCACTGACTTAGACAATTTATAACTGAGTCGATCACGGAATACAAGCAATAACTTTAAAATATTTAAAATAAGTCAAACTAACAACTTAGGTTTGAGTTAAAGGTTGCCAATTGTCTGCAAACTCTTGTTTTGCCATACGATTGAGGTGATCAAGTACCACATTTTGCAATTTTTCTAAGTCTTCTTGTTGTTCAGTATGTAGTGTTGCGATCAGTTGATTTGGTTGATGTTCTAGCGTGGCATGCGCAGTTTCAGAAAATGGAATCGTGGAGATATCTTTCTCTTGGGTGATTTCCATCTTGTGACGCCAATGGTTGACCAGCTTTTTGATGATGATTTCAGCATTGTCTGTGTCGATATTGAGCTGACTTGAATAGTTCATGCATAACTCCTGAGTGACTAAAATAATAAAAAGCCCCAAATCGAAATTTGGGGCTTTACAGTTTGATTTACTGTTGTTGGTTTTGCGGTTGTTGATCAATGTATGGATTGTCCAACGGCAATGTTTGGTCAATTTCCATATCAAAAATATCGGTCAACATGCTGTCAAAACGCTTGATATTGTATTCAGCGATTTGCGATGCTTCTTCCGCTGTGACAAAGTTTTGTGTCACGGCATCATTCAAATGTTCTTGGAACGTTAAGCCTTTGAACTGACCTTTGCTTTCAGCACGTTTGAACTTTTCCCATAACGGTTCGATGTTGAGCAACATTTGGAATGTGCTTTCCATGCGACCAGTCACGTCATTAGGATCAAGGCTATAATGCACATGTTTTTTCAAAACATCACGGAAGCTGTTGTCAGTCATGATCAAGTCACCGAGTTTGACTTTTAGCTTATCCGATGGTTTTTCAAATGGGCGACCAAATGGGAAGCAGATCAATTTCACCAAGATCGCTGGAAGACGAATTGGGAAATTATCAATCAAGCCAAAGAAAGCTTCTTGGACTTGATACAAGCTCTTGTCCAAAGCCAATTGAGCATGAAGTTGATCAGCTTCAGTACGTTGACCATTTTCATAAAACTTCAAAATTGATGTCGCAATGAACAGATGTGAAATCATATCAGCCAAACGACCTGAAAGCATTTCTTTACGTTTGATATCACCTGCAAGTAGACCTAAGCACATGTCTGCGGTAAAGGCAAAGTTTGCACTCAAGCGGTTGATCGACTTATAGTAATCTTCACTAAAATCATCCGCAGTCGTCGGTGCATCATAGCTACCACCAGTGAAGGCATAGGCAAATGAGCGTGCTACACGATTAAAGGTATAACCAAGATGACGATACAAAATCTTGTCAAACTCAGGCAGGGCTGTATCAGGATTTTCCGCTTGGAGAAGTTGGAGCTCATCGAATAGATACGGATGACTACGCATTGAACCTTGACCAAAGATCATCAATGAACGGCTCAAGATATTCGCACCCTCCACGGTGATTGACACAGGAATCGCTTGATAAGCGAGCCCTAAGAAGTTGCGAGGTCCAAGCTGAATGGCACGACCACCGACCACGTCCATACCATGATTGACACTTTTTCGCATGGTTTCAGTCGCATAGTATTTGGCAATTGCAGTCATCATCGCAGGTTTACCACCTTGATTGAGACCACAAGTCACCATATAACGAAACGCTTCGAGCATATAAGCATCACTGGCAATATCTGAAGTGGCTTCTTGAACCCCTTCGAATTTTCCAACGGATAGCTTGAACTGCTCCCGAATCTTAGCGAATGCACCGACATTCAGGTACATCATTTCACCTGCGCCAGTAGACAGGGCAGGTAATGAAATACCACGACCCACGCTCAAGCATTCCATCAGCATGCGCCAGCCTTTACCTGCATTTTCCACACCACCGATGATGTAGTCGATCGGTACAAAGACATCTTTGGCTACGACTGTACCATTCATAAATGGTGAACCTGGATTGTGACGAGGACCGACTTCAACACCTTCATGTGATGAAGGAATCAAGGCACAGGTAATACCGTAATCTTGCTTTTTACTGTCGCCTAGTAGACCGTCTGGATCATAGAGTTTAAATGCCACACCGATCACCGTTGCGATTGGTGCAAGGGTAATCCAACGCTTAGAAAAGTTCATTTTAAGACCAAGCACTTGCTGACCTTCAAACTCACCCATGCAGACCACACCTGTGTCCGGAATTGCACCTGCATCCGAGCCAGCTTCTGGACTGGTCAATCCAAAGCATGGAATCTCTGTACCATTCGCTAGACCTGGGAGATAACGATCTTTCTGCGCTTGCGTACCATAATGCAGTAATAGCTCACCTGGTCCCAAAGAGTTTGGCACCATACAACTCACCGCTGCGGTAAGCGAACGAGTTGAAATTTTACTCATGATGCGACTTTGCGCAAACGGTGTGAATTCTTTACCGCCATATTCTTTTGGAATGATTAAGCCGAGAAAGCCTTTATCTTTGATAAATTGCCATGCTTCTGGTGGTAAATCTTTGTGATGATGGTGAATATCCCACTCATCAAGCATGTTACACAATTCTTCCACTTCATTATCAATAAAAGATTGTTCTTCGTTACTGAGCTGTGGGAATGGATATTGCTCAAAGGTTTCCCAGTTGGGCGCTCCCATAAATAGCTCTTTTTCCCACCAACTGGTACCTGCATCCAGTGCTTCACGTTCTGTGACGCTCATTGATGGCATTGCGTTAGCAAGGGTTTTATAAGCAGGTTTGGTAATGATTGACATGCGTAATGGATCAATCACCACGATGACACTGGCAATAATCAACGGTAAGCCGAGCAAGAGCGACCACGGCGTCCATAGCGCCATGAGGATGCTGACACCGATGACGATCAACGCGCCGATAGAGCGGGATAGTTGCCAAAAGAACACTGCCCAAAGTGTAAATAAGAGAATAAGAATACTCAGAAGAAAGACCATACAAACTACTCCAAAAGTGACTTATGCTTAAAAAAAGAAACTATAAATCAGAGTGTTAAAAAATATTTTGCAGAAAAGAATTCAATCGCCGAATCTTGAAGTCATATTTTGCAAAATGTCAAAAACTGCTTTGCCAATTTATTTTTCTAGTGCGAAACATGCTTCTATTGTTGAGTACAGAAGATTGAAAACGCACAATACAAATAGTGAATTCAAAAAAATGTAATGACAATTTTCATGAATTGCAGAGCAAGTTCTTACTTTATAATTAAAGCAATAATGAAATATTAGTAAATAGTTGAAATGATGAAGTCTTGTTTCTTTAAGTAAATATTACAAAGATTTAAATTAATGACGCATTTGAAAATGCGTCATCTGATGAATTTTTAAGGCGGTGGAATTGATTTATCTCAATTCACTTGAGGATTTATTTAACTCACGGCGAGCAATGATGAGTTGCTGAATTTGTTGAGTACCTTCGAAGATATCGAGAATTTTTGAGTCACGTGCCCATTTTTCCAAAAGTTCATCCTCACCATAACCTAGACTTGCAGCGAGTTCGACACATTTCAAGGTAATCTCATTACCGATACGTCCTGCTTTGGCTTTGGCGATTGACGCTTCTTTGGAGTTTGGCATTTTGTTATCTGCCATCCAAGTTGCTTTGAGCGTCAGCAGACGTGCAGATTCCCATTCAGCTTCCATACGATAGATTTGTGCCGCCAAATTTGAAGTTTGCAAATAGGGCGTACTGTAGCTGTCATCAAGCTGATCTTTGAAGATTTGCTTGATGCGCTCTAGCGATGCTTTGGCACAGCCGATCGCCATTGCTGCTACCAGTGGACGTGTATTGTCAAAAGTTTCCATCACCCCAGCAAAGCCTTTGGAGACATCGACTTCTTCATTACCCAGCAGATTTTCTGCAGGCACACGACAATTGTCAAAAATAATCGTTGCTGTATCTGAGGCTTTGATGCCGAGCTTATGTTCTAAGCGTTCAACTCGCATACCTTCCGTACCCTTGGGTACAACAAACGATTTGATTGCGGCACGACCGACTTTACGATCTAAAGTTGCCCAAACTACGACGCTATCGGCACGATCGCCTGATGTAACAAAGATTTTTTCACCATTTAAAATATAGTGGTCGCCGTCTTTAGTGGCTGTGGTACGGATCGATGCTGAGTCCGAGCCACAGCTTGGTTCTGTGATTGCCATCGCTGCCCACGTATTTTTAAAGCGTTCAAGTTGCTCATCATTAGCAACCGCAGCGATCGCAGAGTTGCCTAAGCCTTGACGTGGCATGGATAGTAATAAGCCTGTATCACCATAGCACATTTCAATGATACTGAGCGCAGTAGACATATTTGTGCCGTTACGCACACCTTCGTGGTTGCTTTCGCTCTGCTTACTTTCACCTCGTTTGCCTGCGCCTGCAGCACCTGCATTCATGCCTTCGCCACCTTCGTTCATGCCATCAACTAAGGATGCAAGCATGTCGAGTTCTTTTGGATAGGCGTGTTCTGCTTTGTCATATTTGCGTGAAATCGGGCGTAGTACGTTGAGTGCCACTTCATGCGCTTGGGTGACGAGCATGCGGAATTTTTTTGGATTTTGTAAATTCATGGTCTTTTATTCCTTAATCTTTTTAATTATTCAGCTTAAATTAAGCATGTAGCCCAGATTGCATGATCGCCGTCGCCCTTAAATCACGATACCAACGCTCGACAGGATGCTCTTTGGTAAAGCCGTGACCGCCCAAGATTTGCACGCCATCCGTACCAATTTTCATGGATTTTTCAGCGCAAAGTAGGCGTGCGAGATAAGTTTCACGATGAAAATCTTTGCCTGCTTCGGCAAGGCTTGCAGCATTCCAAACCAACATGCGCATTGCATCAATCTCAATCGCCATATCCGCAATCATAAATGCCACACTTTGACGATGAGAAATCGGCTCGCCAAATGCAATACGCTCATTGGCATATTGAATACAGTAGGATTTGACCGCTTCACAGGTACCGACTGCCATGGCACACCACATCAGATGTCCAAAGTCTAGGAAAGCTTGATAATCAAAATCCTCTGAACTTAAACGACGAGCAGGGGTTTGGTGAAAACGTAAAGTGATGGTTTCTGCTGCACGTAGTCCCATCGCAGGACTTGGGCGCATACTGATGCTGTCATCACGCTCAACGATAAACAGTTCAGGCTTGCCTTGATACATAGCATTGACGAGTAAAATATCGGCATATTCGCCCATGACGACCATGGTCTTTTCACCACTGATTTGGAAATCTTGATCTGAGGCTTCCGCTTGTGTCGTGAGTTCAAAAGGATTGAATGCAGGCGTATTTTCTTGGCTGGCAATGGTTGCCCGAATATCAGCTTTCTCGGCAAAATCTGCCAAATATTGACTTTGAATATCGCTATTTCCCCAACGAGTAATGGCATTAATCACACTAAACGTACTGAGTAATCCAGCTGCTAAACTAAAGTCACCACGTGCTAAATCTTCTGCGATCAAGACATTACTCACCGCACTTTGCTCGGTTGCGACACCGCCATATTGCTCTGGTAGCGCATAAAAGTTCAGTGCCAACTCATCGGCTTGTTCCAATAAATCTCTTGGGAAAATGCTTTGATGATCCGCTTGCATTGCACTTGGATAAATTGCATCTTTGGCAAAGCGTTGTAAGGCTTCACGAAGCATGCTTTGCTCTGCGGTGAGGCTCAGGTCAAAAAGATTTTTTGACTGGGATTGCAGACGTTGTTGAGGTTGTTTACTTTGTGGTTTTAAAAATTTCTGCGTTTTCGAGAGTGTACTAAAACCTGTGCGAGAACCGTGATAAAACGAGCGCTCAACGAATTTGCGTAGCTTTAATTGATCAAGTGCATCACTCGAAGCAAGTTTGGTCATCAATGACAAGCCGATGCCTTGCGCTTTATCAAACATTGTTTTACTCATCACAATCCTCTTGGCGTATTTATACGTATGTACAACTATATTGGCACAGACATGGAAAAAAACTATCGCAGGGCTGACAAATTTAATTTGGATAAATTGGCAAAAGTGATGAATTTTAATAAATCATAAGTTTCTGAAATGTATTTATTATTTTTAGAATTAAATAAAGTGAATATTATGTGGATTGACTTTCTTGACATTTAAAATTGCCAAGCGATAAGATTTCAATAAACCATTTTGGCTGGATATTTTCAAAATCAGTTCGCAAGTTTTCAGCTAAATAACTAGCAGAATCTAAAACAAAGGGCTTACCGTCAATACGTTTAAACGCCACCCAATGCCAAAAGTATTTGCCATTTTCCTCATGATATTTCGTTGCCAATAAAGCAAGGTCGGGGAGTGCTTTCCAATCTATAAATGGCGTTTCATCTTCGGAACAACGCATTCCAAAATGCTTTAATAGTCTACGGACATAATCCGTATCAGACCACAGCGCTTGATCTTCAGCATAGATGCCAAGTGAATTGGCAACGGCTTTGACCTCGGCGTAAGAGCGACCAACAAGATTGGCGACTGAGGCAAGTCCACAACCTGTTTCTTGTTCTTGGATAATCACTTGAAACGGTTGTGGCGAGTTCATTGTTTTATGCTAACTATGCAATTACATCAAGGTGTAATTAAACAAATGGCGTAATCATACGACGCACATTGGTTTTGGCATCAATGACGGTCATAAAGGTATATGCACCAATGAACTTACGACTAATAAACATAAACTCTTTCGGCGGTACAGAGAAGTAGCGTGAAGCCATCGATTTACTGGCACGTTGAATCACACGATTGTGCAACTGGCTACGTTTCCAGTCGTAGCGGTGCTCAGCATCCATCAAGCCTTCTGGCATGTCAGGATTATTCGCAGGCTCACTAAAGGCTTCGGTCGCCAATAAAAATACTTCGGACATATCAGGTTTGACGGATTCAGGAATTGAATCAAAGAAGGTATAACCTGACATGGATTTGATCATTTCAGCTTTATCATGCTGATAACCAGCAACAATCAGATTGCGTGCGACATTGAGCAGATGTTCATCAAACTGACGAATCGCACCGAAGTCGAGGAGCACGATCTTATCTTTAATGTCTTGACCGTTCCCTAAACGCACCAGATAGTTACCAAAATTTGGATCAGTCTGCATCTCTCCCCATTCAAACAACTCACGTACAGCAATCTCTAGAGATGCTTCACCAAGCGCATTACGGCGAGATTGTGGAAGTGACAACATTACTGGGCTATTGATCGGTACACCTGACTCAAAAGTCATGCACAAGATACGGTCAGTAGAATACTGATCAATGATTTTTGGTACCACATAGCGATCATCATTTTTCAAACGGTCATGAAAGCGTTGCGTCGTCGCTGCTTCCATATGATAGTCGACTTCACGGTGCATCATGCTTCGCACTTCTTCGTACCATTCATCGAATTCACGAGTTTGTGGCACCATTCGAGTTAGACGTAGCATACTGCGGAACAAACTCATATCCGAGTCGATTGCTTCGGCAACACCTGGATATTGAATTTTTAATACCAACTCTAAGCCATCAGACTTACGAACGGCACGGTGGACTTGTGCAAGTGATGCGGTGCCGAGTGGCTCGTGGTCAATGGTTAAATCGTCAAGCTTTGAGCCAAGTTCCTGCTTCAAATGTTTATGAATCGCATGCCAAGACAAGGCAACGGTCTTATCATTTAAGGTATTTAAGGCTTGAGTGATTTCTGCAGGGAGAAAATGCTCACCGTACAACGCCATCATCTGCCCGATTTTAACCACCGAGCCTTTGAGTTTGCCGATTTCTGCGACGAGATAATTCGCCTGTTCTGTCATGGCTTGTTTGCGTTTTTTATCTTTTTCTTTTTCATTGGAAAACATGCTGCTGGCATTGGCTGATGCCCACCGTGTACCTGCGAGAAACGATGCTTTTGCAATGGAAAAGCGACGATCAAAAGCAGAGGTTTTGAGGTTATCCAACTTGTCATTTTTATCTGACATAAAAGCAAAATCCTGAAAATTGAAAAACATACGCAAGCTATTGTACAGTAAAGTTTGATAGGAAACGTATTAAAAGCTTTAACATTCTCAATAAATTTTTGAACGATCATTGTTGTGAAATTTATCAAAGAAAACATCTTGATCATTGAAGAAAATGTTTTGGATTTGAATATCTTTAAGGTTCTGATCAACATAAGCATCATTCGCTAAATGATGTGCTTTAAGATAGTAAATTTCGCTGAAATTCAGTAGAATAGAGCGTCAAATTTTTAGCGATTTTTCTTGTGTGGAAATTTCGATTTTTGGAGTAGTGCGTGGATCAATTCCTTCCAGATGATGTAGAGCAAAATCTAGACGATATGCGTGATGAGCAAAACAATGATAGTGATACTGCAATGCAAGTGAGCAGTGAAGTGCTGCAAGAAGCATTAGAAAACTTATCAACCATTCGTGATTTTATCCGTTTTGGCGTGACGATTTTACGTCAATACGATGCACATCTGGGGCAAGGCACAGAAGACTTTTTTGCAGAAAGCTCAGCATTAGTGATGCAAACTTTATCTTTGGATTGGTCTGCCGATGCGGAAATTTTAGACGCAAAATTGCTTCCATCTGAGAAACAAGCGGTTTTAGATCTGCTAGAAGTGCGTGTCAATCAACGTATTCCAACCTCATATTTACTCAACCTTGCTTATTTCGCAGGCAAGCCGTTTTATGTCGATGATCGTGTATTGATTCCACGTTCACCGATTGCTGAGTTGATCGCCGATCGTTTTGCACCTTATTTCCTAGACGAACATGGTCAGATGCAAACTGATCAACACAGTCTGCCAAAGACGACTCAGCCGACTGCCTTAAAAACACCTGAGCGTATATTAGATCTCTGTACAGGTTCGGGTTGTATAGCCATTGCATTGGCGTATGCCTATCCTGATGCGGCGGTCGATGCGACGGATATTTCCAAAGATGCTTTGGAAGTCGCTGCGATCAACGTCGAACATCACAATATGCAATATCAAGTGGCTTTGCTTGAGTCAGATTTGTTCGATCGTGTCCCTGCGGAAAATCAATATGATTTGATCGTGTCCAATCCGCCTTATGTCGATGCCGAGGATATGGCAGATTTGCCTGCGGAGTTCCATCACGAGCCTGAACTGGCTTTGGCAGCAGGGCAAGATGGTTTGGATTTGGTGCGGAAGATGCTCGCTGTGGCTGCAGATTATCTCAGTGAAAATGGCTTATTGATCATCGAAGTGGGTAATAGCGAGTGGGCGCTCAAGCAGAATTTTAATAAAATCGACTTCCACTGGCTCACTTTCCAAAATGGTGGTTCAGGCATCTTTGCGTTAACAGCACAGCAATGTCGTGAATATCAGGCAATCTTTCAACAGTCTATTGAATAATACAGGAGTAATTGAGCATGGCAGGTAATAGTATTGGTCAATTATTCCGTGTGACAACGTGCGGTGAGTCGCATGGTGTGGGCTTGATGGCGATCGTCGATGGTGTACCACCAAATTTGCCATTGACAGAAAGTGATCTGCAAGCCCGTCAATTGGTTTATTGATTCGCAATACTGACCAAAAATCAAAAGATTACGGCAATATCGCTGAAACGTTCCGCCCTGGTCATGCCGATTATACCTATACGCAAAAATATGGCTTCCGTGATTATCGTGGTGGCGGTCGCTCAAGTGCACGTGAAACCGCAATGCGTGTTGCCGCAGGCGCAATTGCGAAGAAATATTTAGCTGAAAAATTTGGCGTATTGATTCGTGGTCATGTTACACAAATTGGCACGGAAACGGCTGAAAAGTTGGATTGGAATGAAGTGCCGAATAATCCATTTTTCTGTGGTGATGTTGACGCAGTGCCACGCTTCGAAGCCTTGGTCACTTCACTGCGTGAGCAAGGTACAAGCTGCGGCGCGAAGCTCGAAATTCTCGCTGAAAATGTCCCAGTGGGTTGGGGTGAGCCTGTATTTGATCGCCTCGATGCAGATATTGCGCATGCCATGATGAGCATCAATGCCGTCAAAGGCGTAGAGATTGGCGACGGCTTTGCCGTTGCAGGACAGTTTGGACATGAGTCACGTGATGAGCTGACACCAGATGGTTTTTCTGCCAATCACGCAGGTGGTATTTTAGGTGGGATTTCGAGTGGTCAGGCGATCCGAGTCGCAATTGCACTCAAGCCTACCGCAAGTATCACGACCGCAGGAAAAACAATTAATCTGCAAGGTGAAGCGACGGATGTGATCACCAAAGGTCGTCACGATCCTTGCGTTGGCGTGCGTGCGACACCAATTGCTGAGGCGATGTTGGCGATTGTATTGATGGATCATTTCTTGCGAAATCGTGCGCAAAATGCTGATGTGGTGGCACCACTGACGCCGATTGAACCGAAATAGTTTTGAGTTAATTAAAAGGCTAAATTCTTAATTTTGAATTAACTTATTTTGAGAAATTAAAAGTCCCAATTTTCATTTGGGGCTTTTTTATTTAAACTTTATACTAATTGCTTTTTTTTAAATTGGCTAAAATTGGTTGTGACCATTTTTGTGCTTTGCAATTTGCTTTGAGGGAAAGTCTATGGAATCAAATTCCAACAATGGTAATGGTCTACTAGATCGACTATTCCATATCAAACAGCTCAATACCAGTGTACGCACGGAAGTGTTAGCTGGATTTACTACATTCTTGGCGATGTGCTATATCATTATCGTCAACCCAAGCATTCTTGCAATGACAGGAATGGATCAAGGCGCAGTCTTTGTCGCAACCTGTTTGGCAGCGGCATTAGGCTGTATGGTGATGGGCTTGGTCGCAAACTATCCAATCGCACTTGCACCGGGTATGGGCTTAAACACGTACTTTACCTTTTCAGTCTGTATGGGCATGGGTGTGCCATGGCAAACAGCTTTGGCTGCGGTATTCGTATCGGGTGTGGTGTTCTTATTTGTCAGCTTATTTAAGTTCCGCGAAGCAATGATCAATGCTATTCCAATGTCTTTAAAACTTGCAATTGCAGGTGGTATTGGTTTATTCCTTGCTTTGATTGCACTCAAATCTTCTGGAGTTGTAATTGCCAATGAGCCGACATTGATCAAAATGGGTGATTTGTCTTCTGCATCGGTATTATTCGCTGCATTGGGCTTTTTATTGATCGTGGTGATGCATCATTTCAAAGTACGTGGTGCGATCATTATCAGTATTTTAGCGATTACTATGCTTTCAACTTTGACAGGACACAATGAGTTCAAAGGTGTATTTGGCGAGATTCCATCATTAGCACCAACCTTTATGCAAATGGATTTTGAAGGCCTATTTACTGCGTCCATGATCGGTGTAATATTTGTCTTTTTCTTGGTGGATTTGTTTGACAGTACAGGCACATTGGTCGGCGTATCACAGCGTGCAGGTTTATTGGTTGATGGCAAATTACCACGTTTAAAACGCGCCTTGATGGCAGATTCATCTGCGATCATTGCAGGTGCAGCATTAGGTACGTCATCGACTACACCTTATACTGCATTGCTCTATGTGGGTGTACTGATGGTGCACGGCATTACGGGTATTGATTGGGATGACATCACCGAAGCAGTGCCTGCATTTTTGACCATGACTTTTATGCCGTTTACCTATTCGATTGCAGACGGTATTGCCATTGGCTTTATCAGTTATGCCTTAGTGAAGCTACTCACTGGCAAGGCGAAAGCTGTACCATATATGGTGTGGATCATTGCCATTGTGTGGGCGATTAAGTTTGCAATTTATGGTGGCTAATTTTTACAAATAAACTTTATTAATGGTGTAGGTTATATAAAGCCTACACCATTTTTCTTTTTTAATTTTCAAATTTTGGAGTTTTGCGATGCAACATCAGATGCAACACCGAGAACTGATTCAATCCTTGCCAAAAGCAGAGTTGCATGTTCATATCGAAGGGACATTCGAACCTGAATTGATGTTTGAAATTGCACAGCGTAATCACGTGGATATTCCATATGCTTCTGTTGATGATCTCAAAAAAGCTTATGATTTTCACAATTTACAATCGTTCTTAGATATCTATTATGCAGGTGCAAATGTGCTACTGCATGAGCAAGATTTCTATGATTTGACCTATGCTTATTTTCAAAAATGTAAAGCGGACAATGTCGTACATACTGAGATATTCTTTGATCCGCAGACCCATACCGATCGTGGTGTGGCATTCGAAACGGTGATCAATGGGATTGAGCGAGCATGCCAAGATGCCAAGAAAAATTTAGGCATTAGCTCATATTTGATTATGTGTTTCTTACGTCATTTGAGTGAAGAAGCCGCTTTTGAAACCTTAGCGCAGGCAAAACCGTATCAAGATAAAATCATCGGTGTGGGCTTGGATTCTAGTGAAGTCGGGCATCCACCGAGTAAGTTTGAATGTGTATTTAGTGAAGCCAAAGCACAAGGTTATCTGATCGTGGCGCATGCAGGCGAAGAAGGTCCACCTGAATATATTTGGGAAGCATTAGACTTACTCAAAGTGAATCGCATTGATCATGGTGTACGTTCAGAAGAAGATGAAAAGCTGATGGCTCGCTTAATCGCTGAGAAAATGCCATTAACCGTGTGTCCGTTAAGTAATCTGAAACTTTGTGTGATCGATGATATGCAACAGCACAATATTAAGCGTTTGCTTGATCAGGGTGTCAATGTGATGGTGAATTCAGATGATCCAGCTTATTTTGGAGGCTATATGAATGATAACTTCTATGCAATCACTGACGCATTAGATTTGTCATTACAAGATATTCGTCAACTTGCATCGAACTCATTCCAAGCGAGCTTTTTACCTGAATCTGAAAAAACCGAATGGATGAAGAAAGTAGCAAGTATTTAATATTTTCTAAGAAGCATAAAAAAAGCTGAACATAAAGTTCAGCTTTTTTATTTTACAGTGAAGGTTTAGATTAGAATTTAACTTCCATGCCTAGACCAACAACAGTTTCTTTGTCTTCGGCAAAACCAAAGTCTTCGTCAGCTTTAGTTTGAGCTAGTACACCATATACTTTACTTTGTTTGTTAAGTTTGTAGTCAACAACAACACCGTAACGATCCATTGATCCTTCTTCGTCATTTGCAGAAGTTTCAACAGTTACATATTCGCCTCTAACAGTTAAAGCTGTATCAGGAATAGCATAAGCAAGAGTCAAACCAAATGCTTGCTCTTCTAGATCTTCCAAAACAGTTTCATCGAAAGTAATACGGTCTTCTGAAGGCTCAGCTTGTTGGAATAAACCACCAATTACAAGACCATCTACACCAGTGTTAGCAAAGTCATAAGATGCTGTCAAACGAATAGCATCTGTATAAAGCTTTTCGCCGTCGAGAGCTGCCCATTTAGATTGCACGTCAAAGTTACCAGCCAAAGCTAAAGCTAAACCGATGTCGCTTTCATAAGTTACAGAAGTAGAGATACTGTCACCGAAACCATCACGATCTTCACCAGCATCGTCAGTTGAGCCTTCACCTTGCTGGAACATGATGTTGAAGCCTAGACCTGCAAGCATCGCTGGATCAGATTCGAAACCAACTACGTTGTTCAAACGATCTTCACCAACAAGGATGTCTTTGAAGTCAAGACGTTCGTTATCGTTGAAAATGTCTTGGTCACTACCAGCAGCTGTTTTGAAATAACTGTCAAAACGACCAGCTTTCAATGTACCGACATTAGCAAACTTCAAACCAGCAAAACGGTTACGTGCTTTGAACGTATCATCATCACCGTCACCAGTAACTTCCCATTCTGCTAAATATACAGCTGAAAGTGAATCCGTAATTTTCTCTTCACCTTTCACCCCAAGGCGAGAAGCATTAGAGTTTAATTCAGTTACTTTATCTTCAGTAAAGTCTGCATTAGAAACTTGGTCTAAGCTGATGTTCAATTTACCGTATAAAGTAGGAGCGGCTTGAACTGTATTTAGGCTTAAAGCTGCAACTGCAGAAGCAAGTAGCAATTTTTTCATTGAATCTTCTCCAAATTTTTAGGGATAACTTGTAATGCGAGACACAACCCATTGTTATTTATGCACTACAAGCGGTAAGCCTTGTTTTGTCTTATACAACTGATAATTTTTTGGATTAAAAGTTACATAAGGTTACGAACTTGTGAGCAAGTATCTATAACTTATGTTACAAAAATATGAAATTTGTGAAGACATGAAATATTTTTATGCAATTTAAACCAAACGTTGTAACGACAAGGATTGAATGCATTATTACTTAAAATTTTAAATATTTTATATTTTATTTTTCAGTAGCTTATAATAATATTTGATTTAAGATTCTTGTAAAATGCAATGGTTGATTGACGATGAGTGTATGCCCAGCTCGTGGAAAAATATGAAATTTTGCGTCTTTTAATTGCTTTGCAATGGCGATTTGTCCATCAGAAGGATACAGAGCAGAATGTTTTCCAATCAAGAAATACGCAGGTTTTGTAAACGAAATAAGCGTTTGGCGATAGTCGTCATCGTGCAGTTGATAGTTGTGCAAATACCAGTATAAATAATCGATCGTTTTAAATGGTAATAGATTGATTTTTAAGTGTTGAATGATTTGATAATCATCAAAATTGGCAAGTCGATTATTTTTACTTTGTAAGGCAACGAACTCATTGAATAATGTAATAAGCTGATGTTGAATGGATTTTGGCAATGATCGAATTGGCTGATGCTGTGTCGCATAAGGTTTCAGCAAACTTAACATTCGCTTAAGAATATTCAAAAAAGTCGCTTGCTGATCGCCATATAAACCATATTTCCAGTCGCTTTGATTGCGAATACAAGGGCTTTGATCTAGGTGAATGTATCGCTTAATTTTTGAAGCAAAATTGCCATACTTCATACCGTGCATGCTGATCGTTGCACCCATTGAGTAAGCAATCACATCAATGCTTTGGCTTAAATTTTCATTTTGTCCAATTTGTTCTAATAAGCAATCGACATCTCGCCAATGGCTTGCTATCGCATCATTTTGATACTCTGGTTCATTGGGAATTTCACAGTGTTTTGATTGCCCAAAACCACGAAAATCAGGAATATAAAACTTTCGACGTCGCAAGCTTAGTGCGATGTAGGGTAGCCATTGCCAACTACTCATGCCAAGTCCAGACAGGACTAAAACAGGTTCGCCTTGACCAACTTCACGAACAAATAACTGTTGTTGATCTAGCATCGTGTAATGTGGCATCAGCACTCCTTTAGTTTTAAATTTATGTTCAAAAAATTTCGATCTACACAACTTTCCATAGCAAAATCATAAGCTGATTGGCTATGTCGACTGATTTTCCAATTCTTGATTCTCGAGGATTTGAATGACATCCTCTAACCAAGTAATCCAGCCGTGTTCAAACTCAATGCCCAGCTCCAAAATTTTGTGTTGAATCATCACTGCAC
>LULP01000181.1_pt1 | contig 23026 bp, 24 predicted proteins | sample 728111 | NCBI WGS metagenome assembly LULP01 (sample SAMN03860286, study PRJNA289734) | marine metagenome | biome: seawater column; feature: ocean; material: water; isolation source: Red Sea water column Station 149 - depth 25m | place: Saudi Arabia: Red Sea | collected 2011-10-15 | depth 25 m
TGGTAAGAAATACTTATATATATCCTCCTGAGCCATCGATGAAAATTGTTGCCGATATTATTGAATTTACTTCAAAAGAAATGCCTAAGTTTAATTCTATTTCGATTTCAGGTTATCATATGCAAGAAGCCGGCGCTGATAATGTTCTTGAATTAGCTTATACTTTAGCTGACGGAATGGAATATGTAAGAGCGGCAATGTCCAAGGGTCTTGATGTTGATGATTTTGCACCGAGGCTCTCCTTCTTTTTTGCAATCGGAACGGATTTTTTTATGGAGATTGCTAAACTCAGAGCTGCAAGAACTCTATGGGCTAAGATCATGAAAAATTTTGGAGCTGAAAATGAAAGATCTCTTATCTTAAGAACACACTGTCAAACATCTGGCGTATCTTTAACTGAGAAAGATCCTTATAATAATATTATAAGAACATCTTATGAGGCCTTATCTGCTATACTTGGAGGAACACAAAGTTTGCACACAAATTCCTTCGATGAAGCAATTGCTTTACCAACAGACGAATCTGCAAGAATTGCTAGAAATACTCAATTGATTCTTCAAAATGAAACTGGTGTTACAAAAACTGTTGACCCTCTTGCAGGGTCATATTTTGTTGAAAACTTAACTGAAGAATTATCAAAAAAAGCTTGGGATATTATTACAGAAATTGAGGAATTAGGTGGGATGACCAAAGCTGTTAAAGCAGGGATTCCTAAATTAAAAATTGAAGAGTCTGCAACTAAGAAGCAAGCTAAAGTCGATAGCGGATCAAGGGTTGTGGTTGGTGTAAATAAATATAAAAACCCAAAAGAACCTTCAGTTGATGTGAGAGTAATTGATAATAATCGCGTTCGAGATGATCAAATAAAGAAAATACAGGCAATAATAGAGTCACGTGATACAACAGCTGTCAAAAAAGCACTTGCTAACTGCAAAAGATGAAACAAATCTTCTAGTGCCTTGTATAGAAGCCATTAAATTAAGAGCAACGGTTGGAGAAGTTTCAAAAGCATTAGAGCAAGTATATGGTAGACATTTTGCAAAAAGCTTAAGTGTTTCAGGAGTATATGGTAAACATTTTGAAGGTGATAAAGAATTTATGAAGGTTGAGAGTAAAATTAAGGAATTTGAAAATTTAAATGGTAGAAGACCACGAGTTCTAGTAGTTAAAATGGGTCAGGATGGCCACGATAGGGGGGCAAAGATTGTTGCAACCTCATTTGCTGACATGGGTTTTGATGTTGATATGGGCCCACTATTTCAATCGCCTAAAGATGTTGCAAAGGATGCTATTGAAAATGATGTTCACGCAATTGGAGTTTCAACTTTAGCGGCAGGACATAAAACACTTGTACCTGAATTAATGAAAGGCCTAAAAGAGATTGATCCTAAGTCAAAGATAATTGTTTTTGTAGGGGGCATAATTCCAGAACAAGATTACGAATTTCTATATGAAAATAATGTATCAGCCATTTTTGGTCCAGGTTCCAACATCATAGAGTCTGCCGAAAAAGTTATCGATTTGATTGTAGATAACTTAAGTAAAGAATAGTTAATGGAATTAGTAGATAAGATTATTAAGGGTGAAAGAGCTGCCATTGCTAAAGCTATTACATTAGTTGAGTCCTCAAAAGACACTGATCAACAAATTAGTAGGCAGCTAATATCAGAGTTAATTAAGAAGCCTGGTAAATCAATAAGAGTAGGTTTCTCAGGCCCGCCAGGAGTTGGAAAGTCAACATTTATTGAATCCTTTGGAAGTTATTTAGTCAGTCAAAATTACAAGTTAGGTATTTTAGCTGTTGATCCATCCTCACAAATTACTGGTGGGTCAATATTAGGAGATAAAACTCGAATGGTAGAGATATCAAAAAACCCAAATACTTTTATAAGGTCTACACCGTCAAGAGGTACTTTAGGAGGTATCTCAATGTGAACTCGCGAAGCATCCATCATATTAGATGCTGCAGGCTATGACTTTATATTTATTGAAACAGTTGGCGTGGGACAATCAGAAATAGGTGCAAGTAATTTAGTTGATATATTTACTCTTATTGTTGGCCCTGGTTCTGGTGATGAGCTGCAAGGAATAAAAAAAGGTATTACGGAATATGCAGATATATTTATAGTCAATAAAAATGACGGTGAGTTGAAAATGGAAGCTTCAAAAACTGCCGCTGACTATAAATCAGCCCTGAGTTACTATAAGAAATTAGATGAGCTTGAAAAGCAGGTGTTATTAGTATCTGCGATTGAGCAAACTGGAATGGAGGATGTTATTAAAACAATTAATCAGATAATCGATCAAAATAAGCTCAAAGGGATATTTGATGAAAGACGCGCTGATCAGCTTGAATACTGGATCGAAGAAGAGGTAAAAAATATAATTGCATCAGACATAACAAAACGACTGACAAGTAAGGGAAATATTCCAAAATACTCTGAAAAAGTAATGAAAAATGAAATGTCTATGTACGAAGCAGTTGAAACAATCACAAAAGATACCCTCAAGCAATAATCATATTGACAATAATTACCAAAAACTTTACTTAAACTTACTATGACAAAAGCATGTGATTTATCAGGAAAAAAAGTACAATTTGGTAATAATGTGAGCAAAGCCAATAATAAGACGAGAAGAAAATTTAATGTTAATCTTCAGTCTGTAACTTTTAAAAGTGATATTTTAAATAAGAATATAAGGTTCTCTGTAGCTACTTCATCAATCAGAACAGTTTCCAAATTTGGCGGTATTGATGAATTTTTAACACAAACAAAAAGTAAGAAATTGTCTCAAAAAGCAAAGAGAGTACAACGTGCTATGAATAATGCACAAAAAAAAGCTAGTTAATAGTCTGACGATTTAAATTATTTTCGTTTTCTTCAAAAAGATCTACCAACTGCTCAGTCATTACGTCAGCTAATTGTTCTGCATCAACTATTGTAACAGCTCTTTTGTAGTATCTTGTTACATCGTGGCCAATTCCAACAGCAAGCAATTGAATTGAAGATTTAGACTCTATCCAATTTATAACACCTCGAAGATGTTTTTCTAAATAATTACCTGTATTTACTGAAAGTGTACTATCATCGACAGGCGCACCATCTGAGATAACCATTAATATTTTTCTTGCTTCATATCTTGCCTGAAGTCTTTTGTGTGCCCATAACAATGCTTCACCATCTATATTCTCTTTTAAAAGTCCCTCACGCATCATTAATCCAAGATTTTTCTTTGACCTTCTCCACGGTTCATCAGCCGCTTTATAAATTATATGCCTTAAATCATTTAATCTTCCAGGAGATGGAATTTTTTTATTTTGCATCCAATGCTCTCTGCTCTTTCCACCTTTCCAAGCTTTAGTGGTAAAGCCGAGTATCTCAACTTTAACGCCGCACCTTTCAAGTGTCCTCGCAAGAATATCTGCACTCATTGCTGCGACTGTTATAGGGCGACCTCTCATTGAACCTGAGTTATCTATAAGTAATGAAACCACAGTATCTTTGAAATCTGTGTCTTTTTCTTTTTTAAATGACAGTGAATGGTATGGATCCATAATTATTCTCGTAAGTCTTGAGGTATCAAGCAGTCCTTCCTCAAGATCAAAATCCCAACTTCGATTTTGTTTAGCCAATAGCTTTCTTTGCAGTCTGTTGGCTAATCTTGAAATTATCATTTGATAAGCTTTTAATTGCTGATCCAGATAAGCCCTTAATCTATTTAGTTCTTCATCTTCACAGATATTTTTTGCAGTAATAACTTCATCAAATTCCTCAGTATAAATTTCGTATTCGTTGAGTATTTTTTCTACTGAATTTTCTGCTTTGTATTGGGGAGTTGCGTTTTCAGTATTACCCTCGTCTACTTCACTTAATTCATCGTCTTCTTGTTGGTCAATATTCATCTCAGTTTCATCATAACCTACCTCTTCCTCAGATTGAGTAGATTCTTCATCACTAAAGGAAGACTGGTTTTCCATTTCATTGACCTCATTGTTTTCTAGTTGATCAATATTTTGATTTTCCTCTTCTTTGTTGTCTTTATCATCACTATTTTCATTATCATAATAATCAAGCTCTCTAATTAGTTCGTTCACATTTTCAGCAAATAGTTTTTGATCATGTATATTTTTTAAAAGTTGATCAGATGAATCACTAATTTTATTATTCAACCATTTCTTCCATAGATTAAGGGCATTATTTGAGTTAGATGGAAGATAATCAGGATTGATTTTATTTCTTAAATACAAGTCTATTGCGTCTTCAATATTCAAATCTGATTGCTTTGAAACAGTGTCTAAGTTCTTCTCTCTAAATTTTTGTTCATAGAGTGTCTTTAAATTAGATTTAACCCCTCGCATTAACTTACTGCCTATAAGTTGGATTCGAGTATTTTCTAGAACTTCGTAAATTTTCCTATTTTTTTCACCAGAGGGTTCAAATTGTATATAGGTTTCCTTGTTGTGATATTTGTACCTAAGAGCCTCATTATCAGCATGCCCGCGTAATTGATTTAAATTTTTTAAGTCCTCATTATTGTCAATTTTAGGTAGTACAATTTTATTATCAGTTGATGATAGATTATCCTCGAATACAACATCAATTTCCTTATCTTCAGCTATTGCTCGTGTAGTGGAAGATATAGCTTTTTTGATATCTTCTAAAAAATCTTCTTTCACTAAACTAAATCAAATTTGCTTGCTTCAGTTGTGACCTCTTCTCCAAAACAGCGTTGATAGTACTCGGCTATAATTTGTCTTTCACTTTCATCACACTTATTTAAGAAAGTAAGTTTAAATGCTGCGGAATAATTGTGATCAAAAATTTCAGAATTTTGGGCCCAAGTTAGAACTGTCCTGGGACTCATAACCGTTGATATATCTCCATTTGCAAGACCTTTTCTGGATAAATCTGCAACCTTTATCATCAATTCAATGATCTCTTCCTTTTCAGGGTTATTAAATGAAGGAACTTTCGAGAGCATTATCTTTTTTTCTTGTTCAAGATCTAAATAGTTAAGAGTAGTAACTATGCTCCACCTATCCATCTGCCCTTGATTTATTTGCTGTGTGCCATGATAAAGTCCAGTTGTATCTCCTAACCCAACGGTGTTTGTGGTTGCAAATAATCTAAAATATGGATTTGGCGTTAAAACTCTATTCTTATCCAATAATGTAAATTTACCTTCCGACTCTAATACTCTTTGAATGACAAACATAACATCTGGTCTTCCAGCATCATATTCATCAAATACTAAAGCCACAGGATTTTGTATCGACCAAGGAAGAATTCCCTCCTTGAATTCTGTAATCTGTTCAATGTGTGTTGATTTCCCAGTTCCATGTAATCCTTGGACCATAACTCTTCTGTTATATTTAAACCCAGACAGTATTGCCATGGTAGTTGCCTTATCAAAACAATAGTTAGAGTCGATTTCAGGAACATACTCTGATTTCTTTGAAAACCCCTCAACATGAAGATCTGTATCAAATCCAAAAGCTTGATTCACAGATATAGATATATCTGGTTTACTTTGCATGAGATTTTCTGTTGTTGTCATATTGTTCCTTTATTGTTTTATAGGCTTCTAAAACCTTAGTTAATTTTTCTTTATTTTTTTCATTGTTACCAACTGTATCAGGGTGTAATTCTTTTACAATCTTTTTGAATTTAGACTTGATTTCATTGAGTGAACTTTCCTTATTATCAATGCCTAAAGTTGCAAGAGCATTTAAATACTTAGAACTATAATAACTAGGATGTACGAGCGAATTTTCAAGATTATTCATCCCTTGAAACATTCTCTCTGAAATTTTAGATATTTTTTCAAAATAACTCGTATCATTTGATCCTATTTGCTTAGTTTTTCTATGGCCAATTATGTCATTTTCGATAAATGCTTCAATTTCATCGGCTGTCATATCTGAAAAATAATTCCATTTTTTGTTATATTCTTTTATGTGTTTTAGACAGAACCAAATGTATTTTCCTAGATCTTTTGGGGAAGACGGAGCGCGATATTCTCCTATTTCTTCGCACCCTTTAAAATGACATTTTCTTTTGTTCATATTGCCTTTTCATATGTTAGATTAGATTAATATACATGACTCTAGAAGAATCTATAGATAAGAAAATTAATGACAATCTAAACCCGTCTTTTTTTAAAATTATAAACTTTTCTGATCAACACAAAAATCATTATGAAGGTGATAACAAAGATACTTCACATATTAAAATCATTATTGTTTCAGAATCTTTTGATGGACATTCAAGAATTGAAAGAGAGAGAATTGTTCATAACATACTTAAAGAAGAAATATTGACAGAGATACACTCAATAAGATTAAAACTCTATATAAAGTCAGAATATGATTTAATTAAGTGATGCAATTTTGACTTGCGAAATCAAATTTCTTTTCGTTTCAATTATTTCGAATTTAAATCCATAAAATTGAAAAACTTGCCCAGCTTTAGGAAAGGACCTTGACTCATTTATTATTAAACCAGAAATAGTATTTGCATCTTCATCAGGTAGGTCCCAACCAAAACTTCTATTAATGTTTCTTATTTCTGTAGATCCTTGAACTTTAATTGAGCCATCTTTATTTCTCACAATATCAGTTAAATCGATATCATGTTCATCGCTGATCTCTCCGACAATCTCTTCAATAATATCCTCAAGACTTATCATTCCATTTAACACACCGTATTCATCGACCACCATGGCTAATTTAATTTTTCTGTTTAGGTGCATTTGTAATTGATTTTTTAGAGGCGTAGTTTCTGGTACAAACCAAGTTTTAATTAATGATTTCTTAATATCCTCTCTTGAAATTTTTACAGATTTAAGTTCATTTAGCTTCCTCAACAGATTTTTTGCATGTATTAAGCCAATAATATTTTCATTATTGTCTTTCCACACAGGTATTCTTGTATAAGGACTTTCAACAACTTGGTTTATTATTTTTTCAGGATCTTCATCAATATTAACCATAAAGATATTGCTTCTGTGCACCATAATATCCTCAACAGTTGTTTCTGATAAATCTAAAATTCCAGTCACCATGTCTTTATCCATTTTAAATAATCTTCCTTCTTTATGATGTAGATCTACAGTTCCCCTAATTTCATCAGCTACTGATAAACTTCTTGCGTTCTGGTCATGTTTAATTCCAATTATATTTAAAATAGTAAAAACGATTTTTTCCATCAGCCATGTCACCGGTGCTAAAATAGTTACAAATGGTTTTAAAAATGGACTTACTAATAGTGCCATTTTTTCTGCATTCGCAATAGCATAGCTTTTAGGAAGAATTTCTGCAAAAATCACAATTAATGCTGTCATTATGATTACGGCATAAGCAACACCTGTATTCCCAAAAATTTTGATTAATAAACTTGTAGCTAAAGCTGAAGCAAGAATATTGACTAAATTATTACCAAGTAAAATCGCTCCAATTAAGGCTTCTTTCTTATTCAATAAATCTATTGCGACATTAGAATTCTTTTTGCCCTTCATGCCAAGGCCAGTTAATCTACTTCGCGTACTTGCTGTTAGTGCTGTTTCTGAACCAGAGAAAAACGCAGAAAATGCTAAAAGAACTATTATGGCTAAAAATAATACGATAATTTCAAATATCATCTAATTTATATAATTATTTATCACGCTGTCTAATTTTCTAGTTGAATATCGATTGGCTAAATAAGCTTTACCTAAGCTTCTTAAAAGTATTAGTTTAATATGGTTATTTTTTACTTTTTTATCAGAATTCATTGTCTCTTTAAATTTTTTAAGTGATGTCTTTCTTTTAATATTGTTAGGTATTTTTGTTTTCATTTTTAATTTTTGAAAATGATCTTTTATTTTATTAATATTTTTATTTAAACTATTCCCTTGAAGTGAAGACATATCTAGAGCCATCAAGATGCCAATAGATACAGCTTCTCCATGTGTTAATGATTTTTGGTAATTATTTATTGCTTCAATAGCATGTCCGAAAGTATGGCCTAAATTAAGTATTGCTCTTATATTTTTTTCTTTTTCATCTTTTCTTACAATTATTGCTTTATTTTTGCAAGAGTGGAAAACAGCCTCAATTAAATATTTTTTGTTAAATGTCATAAGCTTCGACTCATTATCTAAAAGCCAATTAAGGAATCTTTTATCCATAATAAGTCCATACTTAATTATTTCAGCATAGCCAGATAAAATCTCCCTTTTTGGAAGAGATTTTAATAGTGAAACATCCGAAATCACTAATTTAGGTTGGTAAAAAGTACCTATCAGATTTTTGCCTTCTTTAGTATTGACTCCTGTTTTGCCTCCTACAGCAGAGTCGACTTGCGATAATAATGTTGTAGGTATCTGAATAAAATTAATACCTCTTAATGTGATACTTGCTGTAAAACCAACAATATCGCCAATAACACCTCCACCAAAAGCAATTAAAGTATCGTTCCTATCAACCTTATATTTGAGAAGTTTAGACGTAATTAAATTAATAGTTTTAATATTTTTGTATCGCTCACCATCATTTATTATTATCTTGCTAAAGTTTATTTTATTTTTTTTTAGTGCGTTCTCTAATTTATTTTTAAAGCTTCGGTAATTTCTTTAATTATTTGATATTTATTTTTTTTGCTCACATCGATTGTGAATTTAGCTTTTGAGTAATTTTTCTGCCTAATTTTATTTAATCTTTCAAATTCTACTTTTATATTTTTATTTGATAAAAGGGGCCTTTTTTTTGACACTCTACATCTTTTTTCTAAAATATTCAAATCACATTTTAGCCATATTGAATTACATTTATTCAATATTAACTTTCTTATTTTTAAATCTTCAAAGCCACCTCCGCCTAGTGCAATAATAGAGTTTTTTTTATCTAGTAATTTTAAAGTAATTTTTCTCTCAATATTTCTGAAGATACTCTCACCGCTTTCATCAAAAATTTCTGCAATTTTTTGACCCATTTCTTTTTCAATTTCTTTATCCGTGTCATAAAAATCTAAGCCTAGTTTTTTTGATAAACCTCTGCCAATAGTTGATTTACCAGAGCCCATATGGCCTAGAAAAACTATATTTTTTTTTGTTTGAGAGAGTCTTTTTTTTGACATTATTAAATGTGAATAAATTTCACAGTTTTAAAATATTCTGTTAAAAGAAATTAATATGTTTGATAAAAGCATTCGTAATAAAGTAACATTATATATCATTAGTTTATCTCTTATAAGCTCATTTTTCATTAATATTGATGTTTTGGCGGAAAGCAATTTGAGTCAAGAGCCATATGAAATTTGGCAAGAGAACAGTGTTATAAGCGAAATTGAAAGCTCTGTTGAAAAATCAAATACGCAGGAAGCAGTAAACTTAACTAATCAAACCGTAAAACAGGAAAATTTTCTATTCACTAAAGCCGATGCTATAGGTTTATATGATCCAACTAATGGCGGATTTGAAGCTAATTTATGGGATGGGTCTAATATAGAGGATATAGCATATTTAATTAATACAGCTCCTGTAGAAAGTACTAGTTCAACTCTTACGAACCTAGTAAAAAATGTAATCTTAACTACAGCAGCTCCACCCGATAAATCAAATAGTGACTCATTATCTTTTTTAAATCTTAAATCAGATTTTTTAATCTCAAGAGGTTATTATAAAAATATATCTCAATTATTTAGCTTACTAAATAGTGATGAAATAAACGATATTTTAAGTGATGGAATGATAGATAATTTACTTATCTATAATCAATACAAAAGAATTTGTAATAGCAACTCTAATTTAATATCAGAAAGATTAAGTGATTTATATTTTGCATCATTTTGCAATGCAATGTCAGCTAATAAACTAACTCTTGATCTAAATATCTCTTTAATGCGAGATGATAATAATTCTTATAATGAAGAGTATTTATCTTTATTATCTGAAATTATTTACAGTGATGAAATTAAAGCTGAAAATCTCAAAGAAATAAATCTAATTAATTTAAATTTATTACAAAAATACAATGTCGATATTGATAAATATATTTCCATAAATTCACCAATAAAATTTAAATTGTTCTACTTTTTAAATTATAAGAAGAACAACCTTAAAAAAATTTCAATTGCTGAAGAACTTGTCAAAAAAGGCTTGGTTGAACACAAATACCTTGCAGAGATTTACCAGTCCTTTGATCTGAGTAACACTAAGGACGCTGGTGAGGATAATTCAGCTTTACTAGAGCGAATTAAAATCTTTAAAGATATAAGAAAAACTTCATCTCAGGCTGAATTAGTAAATAAAATACCTGAATATGTTAGTTTATTTAGTGCGCATGGTATGTTGGATACAGCGTCTTTAATGATTTATGATAAAATAAAAATAGTTCAGCCAAAACCAGATTATATCGATAATGCATCGGGTATTTGCCTGGTCTTTATACTAAATGATGACCCAGAAAAATGTAATGAGTGGGTGAGTCAATTGAATCTCAATTCAAACACATTAGAGCTTTCTAAAGCTAAGTTTTATCTTTCATTGGCGAACGGTAAAGCAATAAAAGAGACTAACTTAAATCAATTAATTGACTATGAAGGTTTTTCCGATAGGCAGAAGAATATTATAGTTAAGTATTACGAACTTATTACAAATTCAAAAAAAATTAGTTATTGGAAAACTCCAAATGAATTAAATAAAGTCTCCTCAATAACTGCAAATATAAAACTTCATAATTATTTTGAGTCTCTTGAAAATCAAATAGGTGAGAAAATAATTTTACTAAACATATTGCATGGAGATGATAATTTTAATGAGAATGACGAGTTTTCGATTTTTCTTATAATAGACTCATTGTTCGAGATTAATAAAGCTTACGCACAAGACTATATATTAGAGTATTTTTCAACGTACAATTTATAGTGCCGAAAATAGAAAAATCTATTATTGAGAATTTCTTAGAATCACTGATATCTGAGAAAGGTTTAAGTAAAAATACGATTGAGTCTTATAAAAGCGATATAAATCAGTTTTTAGAAAGACAAACAACAAGCAAATCATCTGAACTAATATTTTCAAGAAAATCAATTGAAAAATATATTTCAATGATGAACGATTTAGGATTTGAGAGGTCAACAATCCTCAGGAAATTATCTTCGTTAGGACACTTTTTTGATTTTTTAGTTACCGAAAATATACTGAAAGATAATCCGTTCTCGCAAATATCAATACCCAAAAAAAACTCTAAGCTACCGATTTTTTTAACAAACGATCAGGTAGATAGGCTATTAGAGACAGCTAAAAATGATGACTCTATTAAAGGGTTGAGACTATTCACTATGATAGAAATATTATATGCAACAGGAATAAGAGTTTCTGAGCTAGTTGGATTAAAATTGTCATCTTTATATGAAAAAGAAAATTTTATTTTTGTTACAGGTAAAGGAAATAAAGAAAGACTTGTGCCCGTTGATCAAAACACTTTATCCACAATAGAAAAGTATCTAAAAGTAAGAGTAGAATTTTTAAATGCAGATAAAATTGAAGACAAATGGCTTTTTCCTTCAAGAAATTCAAAGCTTGGTCATATTTCAAGGCAAAGATTTCATCAACTTTTAAAAGTATTGTGCAAAGAAGCGAATATCGATGCAAAATACGTTAGCCCCCACAAGCTAAGACATGCCTTTGCATCACATCTACTTGCTAATGGAATGGATTTGAGATCACTACAAATGCTACTTGGGCATTCAGATATATCTACAACACAAATTTATACTCATGTTCTTAGCGATAGATTAAAAAGTACGGTGGAAGATAATCACCCATTATCCAAGGTATTCAAAGAATAATTGTAATTCAAGTTGTCCTTGAAAAGAGGATTTTATGATGATAAACCAACAAAATGAGTTTCACGCCCGTACCCTCTAACACTATAAGAATAAATAGATCTCAGTTATTTGTTCCAGGGTCAAAGCCAGATTTGTTTGAGAAAGCTTCAGCAAGCAATGCAGATATAATCTGTTTAGATCTTGAGGATGCTGTGGCACCGCAAGATAAGGAACAAGCAAAAGAAAATGTAATCAAAGCACTAAACAATCATGATTTTGGGAAAAAAACTATTTCAGTAAGAATTAATGGATTGGATACTCATTATTGTTACAGAGATGTTGTTGACTTAATGGAAAATGGTGGTGAGCGATTAGATTTAATCATGATACCAAAAGTTGGTGTTCCAGAGGATGTTTATGCGATTGATATGTTAGTGACGCAAATAGAAGATAAAACTCAAAGACAAAAGAAAATAGGCTTTGAACTTATAGTTGAAACATCAATGGGAATAACAAACCTAGATAAGATCTTAACTGGGAGTAAAAGAATTGAATCTCTCCATTTTGGTTATGCTGATTATGCGGCATCAGTTAGAATGCGAACAACAAATATCGGCGGATCTAATCAAGACTATTCAATATTAACTGATGAAATTGATGGAGAGAGAAAAACTCACTGGAATGATATGTGGCACTATCCAATATCAAAAATGACAACTATTGGAAGGGCTCATGGCGTTAGGATTATTGACGGTCCTTTTGGGGATTTTTCAGATCCAGATGGTTTTAAGTCTCACGCAAGAAGAACAGCAATTCTTGGATGCGAGGGAAAATGGGCAATTCATCCTAGTCAGGTAGATCTTGCAAATGAGGTATTCACACTACCGGAAAAAGAAGTACAAAAAGCCAGAGATATTCTTGAAGCGATGAAAAAAGCACAGGAGTCAGGCGCAGGCGCTGCTACACTAAATGGAAAATTAATAGATGCCGCTTCAATAAGGCAAGCCGAGCAAATTATCGAACAAACAAAATTAATAGAAACTCTAAGTAAATAATTTATTATTAAATGAACACCTATCTTGAGTTTGAAAAGCCCATCGAACAACTTGACAATAAGGTTCATGAGCTCAAAAGCTTAAATGATAATGCTCCATCAGATAATCTTCTTGAAGAAATTACGCAAGTTGAAGAACAAATAAATGAAACTTATAGAAAGATATATTCTTCAATATCACCTTGGCAAAGGACACTTGTTGCAAGACATCCTCAACGACCAAAAACTAGAGAATATATTCAAAATCTAATTGAGGATTTTTTCCCATTATCAGGTGATCGTTTTTTTTCAGAAGATAAAGCCATTCTTGGGGGGTTTGGAAAATTTAGAGGTAAAACAGTATTAGTCCTTGGTCATGAAAAGGGACACGATACTACATCAAGAATTGAACATAATTTTGGAATGCCTAGGCCTGAGGGATACAGAAAAGCTCAAAGATTAATGAAACTTGCAGAGGATTTTGACATTCCAGTAATTTCCTTCGTAGACACTCCTGGCGCTTACCCTGGAGTAGGAGCTGAACAGCGAGGACAGTCTGAAGCAATAGCAAAAACAACTGAGTGTTGTTTATCATTAGGTGTTCCTATTATAGCAATAATAATTGGTGAAGGAGGATCAGGCGGTGCAGTCGCTATTGGTACAGGAAATACAGTCCTTATGTTGGAAAACTCCATATATTCAGTAATTTCTCCAGAGGGCTGTTCATCAATTTTATGGAAAGATAATACAAAAACTGTTGAGGCGGCATCAGCCCTTAAGCTTACAGCAGAAGATATGTTAAAAATTGATGTAATTGATGAAATTGTTAAAGAGCCTACAGGTGGCGCACATAGAAATCCTCATCGGGCGATTGAGTCTGTTGGAGATGAAATTGAGAAATATTTAAATTTGCTCTCAAATCAACATGGAAATGATTTAAAACATGCAAGACAAGAAAGATATCTTCAAATAGGAAGGTCGGGATTATTTAGTGAAAAGACCACAGCAGCTAATACTGTTCTTGATGAAAAGTTTGGGAAATCTGGCAATAAAAAAAGATTTTATAATAGTTTTTTAGGACGAATTGTTTTAGGAGCTATACTTGCCATGTTGTTTACCGGCATACTAACTTATTTATTTAATTAATTTTACCACAGCAATGTTTATACTTTTTACCTGAACCGCAAGGGCAAGGGGCATTTCTTGATATCTTTTTTGTCTTTATAGCTGATTGGTTAATTTTTTCAGACACACTATTTTCATTTAAAGTTTGGTTTTGTTTTTCTCTTAATCTCATTCTTGAAAAGATTTTAGAAACATCAATTTTTAAATTATTTATTAGTTCCTCAAATAATCCAAACGCTTCATTTTTATATTCATTTAGGGGATCTCTTTGACCGTACCCTCTTAAACCAATAGTTGACCTAAGTTGTTCAAGGTTATTAATATGATCTTTCCATTTATCATCCAAAATTTTAAGCATAACCATTCGTTCTGCAGAATTAACCTCTTCTTCTGAATGATTACCTTTTCTGTTTACGGTATTTTCATTTATTAGTGTGTAAACTTTATCCTTAATATATTGCTGATTAATATCACCTTCTGAGTTTTCTAAATTTACATCAATTTTTTTTGAAAAGTATTGATTTATCTCATCTTGAAGGTCTTGTAAGTTCCATTGATCAGCATAAGATTTTTCTGGGCAGTAACGTTCAACAATTTCGTCAGCAACGTCGTATTGCATTTCATTTGCAATTTCTGAAATATTATCTGCATTCATTAACTCAAGTCTTTGTTCAAATATCGTTTTACGTTGATCATTTAAGACGTCATCAAACTTTAACAGAGTTTTTCTTATGTCAAAATTTCTTCCTTCTACTTTTTTTTGCGCTCTCTCAAGTGCTTTTGAAATCCATGCATGCTTAATTGACTCACCTTCTTTCAAGCCAAGGCTTTTTAAAACACTATCTATTTTTTCTGATCCAAAAATTCTCATTAAATCATCTTCTAAACTTATAAAGAACTTTGTTTCCCCAGGATCACCTTGACGACCAGACCTTCCTCTTAACTGATTGTCTATTCTTCTACTTTCATGTCTTTCACTTCCAATTACAAAGAGACCTCCAGCTTTAATCACTTCATCTTTTTTTTGAGTAATTGTGTCTTTAAGTCCTTCTAAATTTTCCTGGCCATTCTTTGTGCTTGAATTAAATTCGAAATTACCGCCAAGTTGAATATCAGTTACTCTTCCTGCCATATTTGTTGCAATTGTAACAGCACCTGGTTCACCGGCATTAGCAATAATCTTTGCCTCTTGCTCGTGATGTTTAGCGTTTAGTACCTCATGTTTAATTTTATTATTTCTGAGTTTTTTTGAAATTTTCTCAGATTTATCAATACTTGTTGTCCCAACTAAGACGGGCTGGCTTTTTTCATTACATATTTTAATTTGCTCAATAATAGCATCATATTTTTCCTCGGCTGTTCTATAGATTTCATCTTCATTATCAATTCGTGAAACTGGAATATTTGTAGGTATTTCGAAAACAGACAAATTATAAATGTCACCAAATTCCTCTGCTTCAGTGAGCGCAGTTCCCGTCATACCAGATATTTTATTATATAGTCTAAAATAATTTTGATAGGTTATTGAAGCTAATGTTTGGCTTTCATTTTGAACTTTAACATTTTCTTTTGCTTCTATTGCTTGATGTAGCCCATCCCCATATCTTCTACCTTCCATCGTCCTGCCTGTAAATTCATCAACAATTACTACACTTCCTGATTTAACAATATAGTCCCTATCTTTTTCAAATAGTTTGTTTGCTCTTAATGCTTGATTTATATGGTGTACCACCGCGACATTAGAAATGTCATATAAAGTCCCTTCAGATATAATATTTCTTTCTTTTAATATTTTTTCAGCTTTATCATTTCCTGCATCTGTTAAATTTGCCGTTTTTGTTTTTTCATCTATTTCAAAATCATCATCATTTAGAAAAGGGATTATTTTATTAATTGAATTATAAAGAGTTGTTTTATCTTCTATAGCGCCTGAAATTACAAGCGGTGTTCTAGATTCATCTATCAATATACTATCAACCTCATCAACAATACAAAAGTTATGATCTCGTTGAACAATATTCTGTTTTAATACACGTAAATTATCTCTTAAATAATCAAAGCCAAATTCATTATTGGTTCCGTAAGTAATGTCACAGGCATATTGTTCTTTTCTTTTTTCACGTCCCTCTGTATCGTTAGTTAGACATCCAACAGATAGACCTAAATAATTAAATATAGAACCCATCCATTCTGCATCTCGCCTTGCAAGATAATCATTTACTGTAACTATATGAACACCTTTTCCAGATAGAGAATTTAGAAACGCAGCCAATGTAGAAACAAGTGTTTTTCCTTCACCAGTCTTCATCTCTGAAATTCCACCATTGTGTAAAACCATGCCACCAATCAATTGAACATCAAAATGTCTTTGACCAAGTGTTCTTTTGGAAGCCTCACGCACCATTGCAAAAGACTCTACTAAATAGTCATCAATTTTTTTTCCATTTGATATTTCAGATTTAATCTCTGAAATTCTTTTAAGCAGCATATCTTGAGATAGCTTTTCAATTTCAGGCTCTAAATCATTAATTAATTGCACAGTACGCTGAAATTCAGCTAATTTCTTCTTTTCGCTTCGGCTAAAAATTGTATTAAAAAATGAGTTAACTTTTAACATTTGAGTAGATATTTGTATTTTCTATTTAATTGCAAGCATTTATACCTTAAATACTAACACCAATTAAGATAAAATTACTTAAATCACTCATATTTGATTGTTTGAAAAATGTTAAAAAAATCACCTTTAGCGCCAAAAAATATTGGAAAAATAAAACAGATTAAAGGCATTGATTTGTATGTATATTCTGCAGGCTTATACAATAAGAAACGACTGGATTTAGCTTTATTTCTTTTCAAAAATAAAACTTCAGTTGCTGAAGTTTTTACAAAGTCCTCATTAAGATCATGCACACTGGACTGGAACGAAAAAAATTTAAAAAATAAAGAAATAGAAGCATTGATTGTTAATTCAGGAAATGCAAACACTTTTACAGGCCAGGCAGGTATTAATGCGTTAACGAAAATAAGTAACTTTGTTTCTAATAAATTCAAAGTCTCAGTTAAGAAGGTATTTTTTGCATCTACAGGTGTTATTGGGGAAAAATTTCCTGAAAATAAAATAGTAAATACATTAAAAAAAGATAAATCAAAAACTAATAATTGGTTACAAGCAGCTCAATCAATTATGACAACCGATACTTTTCCAAAAGCAATTTCTGTAAAAACAATGATTGAAAATAAAACAATCACAATCACAGGGATTGCGAAAGGGTCTGGAATGATAGAGCCAAACATGGCAACAATGTTGGGATTTATTTTTATAGATTGTTTAATACCTCAAAATATTTTACAGAAATTATTAAAAGATCTTGTAGATAAGTCATTCAATCAAATAACTGTTGATGGAGATGAATCTACAAATGATACTGTAATTATGACTAGCACTAATAGTGTTTCATTTAAAAATAAAATTTCATCAATAAAAGATAAGAGAATATCAAAAATAAAAAACTCTTTACTTCCTGTCGTTAAATATTTAGCGGAACAAATTGTACGAGATGGTGAAGGTGCAACAAAATTGATAAACATAAAAGTTGAAAGTGCCAAAAATTCACCGCAGGCAAAAAGAATTGCTAAGGCAGTCGCAAACTCCCCACTTGTAAAAACAGCTTTTTACGGAAATGATCCAAATTGGGGGAGAATTGTAATGGCGATTGGTAAAACATATGAAAAAATAGATCCAAAAAAACTTAAGATTTATATAGGTAAGCAAACAGTTGTTGCTAATGGAGCGGAGTATAAAAAATTAAATTTACAAAAACTAAAAAAATATATGGCAAGTCAAGAAATTGATCTAAAACTTGACCTTGGACAAGGCAATTATTCTTATGAAACACAAACATGTGACTTTTCTCACAAATATGTTGATATCAATGCAGCATACAGGACATGAAGGTAGTATTTTGCTCTTCCGCAATTATAAAAAATAAAAATGGTGAAATTCTCTTGATGAGCAGAAAACAAAAGGATTCTTTTATCAATTCTTGGGAGTTTCCAGGTGGAAAATTGAAAAATAACGAAAATTTTGCAGTTGCATTATTTAGGGAGCTAAAAGAAGAATTAAATATAAAAATAGATATAAACAAATTATCAAACTATGAATTTTTTAAGCACCAGTATCGTTCATTTTTATTAATGATGTATGTATTCGAAGTAACTGAATGGACAGGAAAAATTATAAGTAAAGAAGGGGAGCTTTTAAGATGGGTGTCTGCAAAGGAATTGAAGAAAGCAAAATTATTGCCTGCAAATACTAAAGTTGTTAATTATTTTTTAAAATAACAACCTGTTTCCTCAGTGAAAACAGAGACTATTTTATAATCTCCATATTCAATTGAAATTTCTTTTTTCCCCTCATCTTTATTGTAACCTAATAGTTTAATTTGACTGAACAATTCATCGTCTGAAACTGAAGAAGCAATAACACGATCATATGCTTCATCACAATAATCACTTTTCATCTCTGAAATAAAGAAACAAACACAATAGTGCTTTGCTGAAGCATTCAATCCAATGAGGGTTTCATCAGACTTTGCAATACTTGTATTTATAAAAAAAAATGATGTAAATATTACTAATATGTTATAAATAAATCGAGATACTTTATGCATAAAATTATAAAATTTATAACGTGTTTATCCTTTATTTTAATTTGGGTCAATCCATCATTAGCTATAGTTAATCAATTACCACATAATGAAACAGTCGAATGGCCAACAAATACATGGCCAGAAAATTTAATAGAAATTGATGACGAAGAGTTTAGTACAATTATTAATTATACTTTTTCTGATGACTCTTATGATGAATTGGGACGTACGAATGCACTTTTAATTATTCAAGACGGAAGTATTGTTTATGAAAATTACAATTCTCCTATTACAAAAGATACAAAACTTGTCTCCTATTCAATGGCAAAAAGCTACATTGGTCTATTGACTGGAATGATGATTGATAGGGGATTCATACAATCAAAAGACGAAACAAATCTCTTACCAAGCTGGGATGACAATAGAAAAAACATTTCCATAGGACATATGCTTAATATGCAGTCAGGGCTGGATTATGTTGAGGAATATGATTTAGGTGGAAGGTCAGACACATTAGAGATGTTATTTGGGCAGGGAAGATTTGATCAAGCTGAGTTTGCATCATCCATGAAACTAAAAACTCCTCTACCAGGTATGAAATACAACTACTCGACTGGAGAAACTAATATTATAAGTCAAATAATAAAAACAAGGCTTGAAGCTCAAGGAATTGAATATTTAGATTTCATAAACAGTAATCTTATTGATAAAATAGGTATAAAAAATTCGATCTTCGAATTTGATAATTCTGGAACTTTCATTGGTGGCAGCTCAATTTTTGCAAACGCAAGGGATTATGCAAGATTTGGATATTTATATTTAAGAGATGGATTATGGGATGGGGAGAGAATTGTATCAAAAGAATGGATTGATGATACAAGAATTCCAGCTAAAAACTCCTACCAAATGTATAGCAATCAGTTTTGGATGCCTCATCCAGCATTTACACGTGGACTTCCAAAGGATACTTACTATGCCGCAGGTTTTGGCGGGCAATATATATTAATTATTCCATCTAAGGATATGATCGTTGTTCGATTAGGTGAAACTTATATGGAAGATGATAAAGTTATTGAAAATATTTCTGAAATTATAAGTTACTTTGATAATAGGATCTAAATTTATGAGCGACCAAATAATTATTTATTCCTCCTATAATTGTGGATATTGCGACTTAGCAAAAAAACTCCTTGATAAAAAACAAATTAAATACCAAGAAATTAACATTCAAGATGATCCCTCCCAAAGAGATATTATGTTAGAAAGAGCTAATGGAAAAAGAACTGTTCCACAAATTTTTTTTAAAGAGCTGCATATTGGCGGATTTGAAGAATTAAATAAGCTTGAGATGTCGGGCACGCTTGATAAAATTTTGAATGAAAAATAATTTAATAGCCGCCTGTCTTCAGCTTACATCAAGTTCAGATATCTATAAAAACTTAAAAGAGACAATAGATCTTTCAAATAAAGCTATTGATAAAGGCGCCTTTTTAATTTCAACACCAGAAGTTACAAATATTATCTCATTAGATCGACAAAAATTAAAAAGGTCAGTATTTCTGGAGAAGGACGATCCATTTCTTATTGAATTTACAAAAATTGCAAAGAAAAAATCAGTATGGATATTGCTTGGCTCTATTGTTATCAAAGATAATAAGAACAAATTATATAATCGCTCCTATTTGATAAACAGCAAAGGCAATATTCAATGCAAGTACGATAAAATTCATATGTTTGATGTGAAAATATCCAAAAAAGAAAGCTATAAAGAATCCAAAATCTTTAAACCAGGTAAAAAAGTTGTGGTTACTAATACTCCTTGGGGAAAAATTGGTTTATCAATTTGTTATGATTTAAGATTCCCTGAGCTTTATAGAAAACAAGTGATGATGGGGGCAAAGTTAATTACTATTCCTTCAGCATTCACAACCACTACTGGTAAAGCCCACTGGCATAATCTTGTAAAAACACGAGCTATTGAAAATGGTTCTTATGTTTTAGCTCCTGCGCAATATGGAAAAAATTCATTAAAGCGCCATACCTATGGACACAGTCTAATTGTATCTCCATGGGGTGAGATATTGGCTGAAAAAAAGGCAGGAAAAGGCATTATAATGGCTAGTTTGGACTTTAAAGAGCTTCATAAAATTAGAGCTAATATGCCAAGTTTCAGAACACAAATATTGAAATAAACAATATAATTACAATATAGAGTTATTATGATCGTTTTTAATTTACAATGCAGTGACTGTTCTCATTCATTTGAAGGTTGGTTTGGGTCATCAAAGTCATGTGAAACACAAATCAAAAAAAAGCTTGTTCAATGTGTTTCGTGCGGGTCCTCAAATATTACTAAAGAACTTTCAAGTCCAAATGTATCCGTAAAAAAAACTAACGTCACTCCAAACGAAAAAGCACTCAGAGACTTTCGAAATAAAGTAAAAGAAGTAAATAAGTTCGTTAAACAAAATTTTGAGTTTGTCGGAGACCAGTTTGCATACGAAGCAAGAAAAATTCACTATAGCAAATCTAATAAAAAGCCAGTATACGGCAACGCAACTAAAGAAGAAGTTACTGATCTAAGTGATGAGGGTATTGAGGTAACTTCTATTCCATGGATAAAAGAAGATAATTAATTTTTTTTTCCAGAAACAATAAAATTTGCATCCATTCTTTTAGACATAAACCATTCGTCTCTTAATGGATTATAATTTACACCTATATTACTAATCACATCAAAGTTGTTTTGAATAAAAAAAGAGTAAATATCCTCAGGAGTTAAAAATTTATTCCAATCATGTGTGCCTTTTGGAAGAAATCCTAATACATATTCAGCCATGAATTTTGCAAAAATAAGCGAAAAGATAGATTTATTAATAGTTGCTATAAACATAATACCATTATTAGATACCAGGCCACTACATTCTTTAATAAAATTTTTTGGATTGTTTACATGTTCTATTACTTCCAAATTTAAAATGATGTCATACTTTTTATTTTTGTTAAGACTTTCAGCAGTTGTATTAAGATAATTAATATCTAAATTATTTTCTTCGGCATGAATTTTTGCAGTGATACAATTTTTCTCTAAAGCATCAATGCCGGTTACATCTGCACCTAACCTTGCTAATGGTTCACTCATTAGTCCACCACCACATCCAATATCCAAAACTGATAATCCCTTTAAAGGCGATTCATTTTCTTGGTCTATTGCATAATGATCTTTAATTGTATTGATTATATATTCCAGTCTTATGGGATTAAATTTATGCAGTGTTTTAAACTTGCCATCATGCTTCCACCATTCCTTGGCAAGGTTTTTAAACTTATCAATTTCAGTTTTATCAATCGAAGAAATGTCCATAAATCAATCATTTAACTAATACTTGATTAAAGTATCGTATTAAAGTAATCCTTGTTTTTGTTTAGAGTATTACGTAACACAATTTAATAACGAAAAGTCAAATGTCCACTATAGTTTTAAAATTTGGCGGAACATCAGTAGCTACAACTGATTTAATTGAATCCGCAGCTAATATTGTCAAATCAGAATATGATAAAGGCAATAATATAGTTGTAGTTGTTTCCGCTATGTCTGGAGCCACTAATCAGCTAATAGAGCATGTCGATAAGATAAATTATAATGATGATAGTGAATATGATGTTGTTGTTTCTTCAGGAGAGCAAGTAACAGCAGGATTAATGTCACTGGCTCTAAAAAAAATTGGTCTACCATCTCGATCTTGGCTTGGTTGGCAAGTCCCAATAATTACTAGAGGTTCTCATAGAAACTCATTTATTGATAAAGTGATACCGGATAAAATCATTAAAGATCTGGAAAATAAAAAGATAGCTGTAGTAGCTGGTTTTCAAGGTATTTCAAATGAAGGCAGAATTACGACTATTGGTCGTGGAGGTTCAGATAACACTGCAGTATTCATTGCTTCAGCAATAAAAGCTGAAAGGTGCGATATTTATACTGATGTTGATGGAGTTTATACCTCCGATCCCAGAATGACAGAAAATGTAAGAAGATTAGATAAAATTTCTTATGAAGAGATGATCGAAATGGCTTCACAAGGGGCTAAAGTTTTGCAAACAGCTTCAGTTGAATCTGCAATGAGTAATGATGTAGACGTATATGTTCGATCAACATTCAGTCCGTCTGATAAGGGAACTTTAATTTCAAATGATGTGAATAATGAAAATGATAGGGCAGTAACAGGAGTTGCTTATTCTAAAGATGAGGCAAAAATAACTCTTATTGATGTGGAAGATAAACCGGGAGTTGCTGCAGAGATTTTTAACAGGCTTGCAGAGAATTCAGTTAATGTTGATATGATTGTTCAGAACAATTTTATTGAGAGAAAAATGACAAATCTTACTTTCACAATCCCAATGATAGATCT
>LULP01000230.1_pt3 | contig 22696 bp, 26 predicted proteins | sample 728111 | NCBI WGS metagenome assembly LULP01 (sample SAMN03860286, study PRJNA289734) | marine metagenome | biome: seawater column; feature: ocean; material: water; isolation source: Red Sea water column Station 149 - depth 25m | place: Saudi Arabia: Red Sea | collected 2011-10-15 | depth 25 m
GATTTGGGTGATTATCTTGTTGTGGCTAGTGAATTGGCATTACGAAGACTACATGGCGAACGTACAGCCGTATTTTGATCACCTGCTCGGATATGTCACGGTTGCACTGGCTATTCCGCTCGCTGCAATGCGTTTTGACGATCTACCACTCAAACCGATGATTGGTATTCTCGCCTTTGCTAGTATCAGTGCTGTTGCACTACCAATGGGACTTGCTTATTTATTACACCTTGCTGAGCCTACCATTTTGGCATTTGCCACACGTGCCGTAACCACACCTGTGGCATTAAATATTGCCACCTTACTTCATGCCCCTCTCGCTATGGGCAGCCTTATTGTGATCTTATCAGGGGTGATCGGCGCAGCGTTTTCACCGTGGATATTACGACATATCAATGATGAGCGTGCCTCAGGCTTGGCTTTGGGATTAGCCGCGCATGCAATCGGTACGGTGCAAGCATGGCAACGTGGTACAGTTGCAGGGCGTTATGCTGCTTTTGGCATGGCAATCAATGCCGTACTTACTTCGATATGGTTACCGATTTTATTTCATACATTGCAATAAATCACACTAGCAACAAATAAAAACGGCATAAATCACAGATTTGTATATCTAACATTGACTACATTACAAAAAAATTTAAACATGAAGCAAATATGAACAACTGTGCATTTAGAAAATTAGAAATATTACTGACAAAAATAAATTTATTTTTTTACTTATAATTCAATTAATTACAATATTTTTCAAAACAAGAAATGTGCTAAGTGACATTTTTTGTCAATTAAAAGTTCTCAAAAGGATACTTATTAGACATTTTCATCATATTTACTCACCTATTTTAAAGCGTTAAGATGAGATTATAAGGTTGACAACTGTATAGGATTTACCGAATGAAAGGCATCAAGCTGTTTTTATTATCTAGCTCATTACTGATGGCATCCGCATCTGTGTTCGCAACAACAGATATCGAAGGGACTTGGCGCTCAATTGATGACAAAACAGGCTTTAGTAAAGCCCTGATTGAAATCAAAAAAGATGGCAAAGGTGTATATACAGGTAAAATTATCAAAATCTTGCCACGTCCAGGCTATACACCGAAGACGCATTGTCAAGACTGCCCTGCACCTTATAAAAATGCGCCTATTCTTGGCTTAACAGTGCTAGATGGAATGAAGCAAAAGAATGCCACTGAATACGAAGGCGGAACGATTCTCGATCCACTTACTGGCAAAGTCTATAAAAGTAAAATCAAAGTCAGTAGCAATGGCAATCGCCTGCGTATGCGTGGCTATGTCGGCGTAGAAGTGTTTGGTCGTAGCCAAACTTGGATTCGCAATAAATAACTCACTACCTTTCGCTTTTTTAGCTTCGAAATCCCAGTTGAATGCTGGGATTTTTTGCTTTATTTTCATGTTTTTCTTGACTTAATATCCTAGTTCAATCCACAATCGAAAGACTGTTAGGGGTCTATACACTTAGAATGAAGTTGCTGATGAATATTAAGAAAATACAGCACAAAACTTATTTTAAACGCATTTTAGGCATTCTTTTGTCGATGATATTTGCGTTTTCGAGCCATTTTGTCTTTGCCAACAACTCACAGCCAAAAGCTGCCTACTATCGATATTATAGCAATGGTGTCGCTACGGTCAGCCGCTCTGTCACGCCAACACATATTCGCCGAGGTTATGAGGTACTTGATCAAAATATGTATTTGATCAAAAAAGTGCCTGCCTATAATGTTGAAAAAGATTTGCGTGAGGAAAAGCAACGTGCAGTTCAATTTGAACGTCATCGCAAAGATTTACAAATCAAACGCTCTTTTCGTGATGTGGAATATGCTACTCGCAAAAAAAATGATGTGATGAAAGTTTTGAACAAACAATTGCGCCAACAATATATCTTAATGAAACAATTGCAGACTGATCGCAGTGAATATCTCACAGCAAAAGCAAAGTTTTTGTTAAACAAAGAAGAGGTACCGACCAGCTTGGAAAGCAATATTTATAATAATAAACAGCACATTCAAAACACACGTGATGCGATCGAAAACTTAAAACGAACCATATCTGATCAACAAGATTATTACGATTATGTGATTCACCGTTTACAATTGATGTAAACCTTTCTATATTGGCATGCACTTATTCAAGTGCGAAATGAATATATGGACATTCTAAAACAACAAAATATTAAATTTTCACTGATTATTCTATTTTTAATCGGGCTCAGTGCATGTCAAAAAGAAACAGCCGAAAGCACGCCAACTGCCACGAATGAGCCAATTGAGTTGATCGCTGCAGACGTCGTGCATGTTAAATCTGGATCGCTTGCTGATAAATCACCATTTACAGGTACCATTCAAGCGGTCTCACAAACCAGTGTACAGTCGCAAGTGAGTGCCACGGCGTTGCAAGTGTCTGCGGATATTGGTCAATCTGTGTCAAAAGGTCAAGTCCTCGCCCGCCTCAATAATCAAGATAATAATGCACGTTTGGCTCAGGCAAGAGCCAACCTCGCAGCGGCTAAAGCGCAAGCGCAATTAAGCAAATCTCTAGTCGATCGCAAACGTCGACTATGGCAACAAGGTTTCATTTCCAAGTTGGAATATGAGCAAAGCCAAGTTGAGTATCGTGCGCAAGCTGAACAAATTAAGGCGGAACAAGCCAATGTCAATATTGCCGAAAAAGCCAGCCAAGATACGGTGATACGTAGCCCGATCAATGGTGTCATTACCAATCGTCAGATCGAGCAAGGACAGACCATTGCCGCTGGTCAGACTTTATTTGAAATCGTCAATCCATCAAAACTTGAGATCAAAGCCAGTCTTGCGGTTGCCGAAGCGTACAAACTTTTTGTCGGTCAAAATGTTGAGTTTCGCCTACAAGGTGATACCAAGCTCTACCCTGCCAAAGTCACTCGGGTATCGCCTGTCGCAGATCAAGCCAGTCGCAATATCACTTTTTATGCTGAGCCAAGTGCACAAGCACCGCTGCACATCGGTGCTTTTGTTGAGGGTTCAATTATTCGAAATAATAAGCAACAAGCTTCAGGTCAAATTATTCCGTTAAAGTCAATTCGACACATTGATACATCACCTTATGTATGGGTAATCCGTGAGCAAAAACTGTTAAAAATTGAAGTTGACGTGGTGCAAAAACAAACTGCAGATCAGCTTGCTATCGTCAGCGGTCTACAAAATAACGACTTGGTCAGTCTCATCGACTTTAAACATGATGATGCCAATCAGACAGTAAGTATCAAATCACAAACAGCGCAAACGACTACGAATAAATAAGCTAAAAAAATAATTCAAGAAAGGAATCTGACGACATGTGGTTTACTCGAATCAGTATCAAATATCCTGTATTCACCATCATGATGATGTTGTGCTTTTTGGTACTTGGGTTGGCCTCTTGGCAACGTATGCATATCGAAGAGTTTCCAGATGTCGACTTCCCTTTTGTTGTTGTCCACACCACGTATGCAGGCGCATCGCCTGAGATTGTCGAGAGTGAAATCACTGAAAAGCTTGAAGATCAAATCAATACCATTTCAGGGCTAAAAAGTGTCATTTCGATTTCCAATGAAGGGCTATCGATGGTCATTGCCGAGTTCAATCTCGACGTGGACTCCTCAGTCGCCGCCCAAGAAGTTCGTGACAAAATTGCCTCTGTATCTAGTCAGTTCCGTGATGAGATTGATGATCCAATCATTGAGCGCTACGACCCATCGGCTGGCGCGGTGATGTCGGTGGTGTTTGAGTCTAAGCAAATGAATATGCGTGAACTGAGTAGTTACGTCGATCAACAGCTTATTCCGCAATTGCGCACGGTATCAGGTGTCGGTCGTGTTAATCTACAAGGTGAAACTGAACGTCAAATCCGCATCGAAGTCGATCCACTGCGTTTGCAAAGCTATGGCATTGGCATCAATCAAGTCATGCAAACTCTGCAAAGTGAAAATGTGCAAATTCCTGCGGGCACATTAAAACAAGGCAATAAAGAATTAGTTGTCGAAATCCAAGCCAAAGTTCGTCAGCCTGCGGATTTCAACAATCTCATCGTCAGTAATTTGAATGGTGTGCCAATCCGTTTGGGACAAGTTGCAGAAGTTGCTGATCGCACCGCAGAGCAAGAAAGTAGCGCCTATCTGAATGGTGAAACTGCGCTATCGGTCGATATTCTACGCAACTCCGATGCCAATGTGATCTCGACTATTGACAACCTGTATAAACGTCTTGATGAGATCAAAACTCAACTGCCAAGTGGTATGAGTCTGACCGTCGTCACAGATACATCAAAAGGTATTCGTAACTCGATCAAAGATGTGGCAAGAACCATCGTTGAGGGTGCTGTTCTCGCCGTATTGATCGTATTACTGTTCCTCGGTTCGTTCCGCTCCACAATTATTACAGGATTGACTTTACCCATTGCACTCTTCGGCACTTTGACCGTAGTTTGGGCAGTCGGCTTTAGTATCAATTTGATGACCCTACTTGCCTTATCCTTGAGTATTGGGCTCTTGATTGATGATGCGATCGTGGTGCGAGAAAATATCGTACGTCACGCCGATATGGGCAAAGATCATGTCACCGCAGCCATCGAAGGCACACAAGAGATCGGACTTGCCGTACTCGCCACCACATTGACCATTGTCGCAGTATTCTTACCTGTGGCATTTATGGGTGGCATTATCGGGCGTTTCTTTTATCAGTTTGGCGTGACTGTCAGTGCTGCAGTACTCATCTCGATGTTTGTCAGCTTTACCCTCGATCCAATGCTTTCAGCACATTGGGCAGAAAAGAAAGGTAAAAACAAAGATAAAAAGCCAAGCGTCATTACTCGTTTTTTTCAATGGACATCCAATCAACTTGATCGATTGAATGATGTCTATGCCAAAGTGTTGAAATGGTCACTGCGCTTTCGCTTGATTACCATGATGATTGCGGTGGGTTCACTGTTCGGTGCATTTGGATTGGCGGGCTTGATTGGCACAGAGTTCGTGCCAATTCCAGACAAAGGCGAAGCGATCGTCAAATTCGAAACACCGGTCGATTCATCACTTCAATATACCAATGCCAAATTGTTACAAGTTGAGGAAATCCTTCGAGAATTTCCTGAAGTGCGAAATACTTATGGCGTGGTCAATGCAGTTAATGATCAAGGCAAAAATCACGCCAGTATCAAAGTCAGTCTGACACCACGCAAAGAACGTGAAAAATCGCTGATTGAGCTGACCAATGACTTCCGAGATCGCATTCAACACGTTGCAGGGATCAAAATCACCTCTGTGGCTTCTGCTGATGAGAGCGTATCGGGTGGTCAAAAACCGATTTTGATCTCGATTAAAGGACCTGACCTGAAAGAACTGCAAAAAATCTCTGATCGCTTTATGGCGGAGATTTCAAAAATTGAGGGCTTAGTGGATTTAGAAAGTTCACTCGGTGAACCAAAACCGACACTTTCAATTGAAATTAATCGTCAAATCGCCAGTGATCTAGGACTGTCGGTGAATCAAATCGCTACATCTCTTCGTCCGCTCATCGCAGGTGATAATGTCACCACATGGGAAGATGAGGATGGTGAAAATTATGATGTAAATATTCGCCTATCAGAACAAGATCGTTCACGTCCAAGTGACTTACAACAGCTATATTTTAGTGGGAATTCAAGCTCTGCACAAAATGGCGCAACTCAAAATACAATCGCCAATTCGACCCAAAATTCAACCCTGTCGAATAACAGCGCAAGCACATTGATTCCATTTACAGCATTTGCAACGATGGGGGAAACGCTCGGCGCATCACAAATCAATCGTCGTGATTTGACCCGTGAAATCTTAGTCGAAGCCAATACCGCTGGTCGTCCATCAGGTGATATTGGGCGAGATATTGAAAACTTGCAGCAAAACTTTGACCTACCGCCAGGCTACGGATTCTCTACGCAAGGGGCGAATGCAGATATGGCAGAGTCTGCAGGTTATGCGATGACTGCAATAACATTGTCCATCGTATTTATTTACATCGTGCTTGGCTCGCAGTTTAATAGCTTTATCCATCCTGCTGCGATCATGATGGCATTGCCATTGTCCTTGATTGGTGTGTTCTTGGCATTATTCTTATTTAACAGTACTTTAAATATTTTCTCGATCATCGGTATCATCATGTTGATGGGCTTGGTGACAAAGAACGCTATCTTGCTAATCGACTTTATCAAAAAAGCCATGGATCACGGCATGCCTCGGCATGAGGCAATTTTAGAAGCAGGTCAAACTCGTCTACGTCCTATCCTGATGACAACGTGTGCCATGGTAATGGGCATGGTACCTTTGGCACTTGGACTGGGTGAAGGCGGCGAACAAAGTGCACCGATGGCACATGCAGTGATTGGTGGTCTTATCACTTCGGCACTATTGACCTTGATCGTAGTACCAGTATTTTTCACTTATTTAGAAGATTTGAAAAATTTTAGTTCACGAATGTTTCGAAAAATCATATCATAGCGAGCTTTTTAAGACATATGAAATCTAGTGGTCACCAACCTGCCTGTATAGGCGAAACAGTTTTACGTAGTACAAGGCAATCGAGTGAGGGTGTGCAAATTGTACAGCGAACGAGATTAACGCCGTAATACTTGGAACTGCGATGACTATAATGTCTTGAATCCGACAATTTGGTTGTAATACACTGTGCGATTGCGCTGTGGAAAATGTTGATTTTTGAATCAATAGCAATCACATTGATGCGGTGTAATACCTTTAAATGAAGACGTTTTGAATTAGTAGATTTTTGATTAGGACATTGTATGCGAGCGAGTCGCTTTTTATTTGCCACATTACGAGAAACACCGAACGATGCGGAAGTCATTTCACATCAGTTGATGTTGCGTGCGGGAATGATTCGTAAATTGGCGTCAGGTTTGTACACTTGGCTACCAATGGGTGTCCGTGTACTGAATAAAGTCGAAGCCATCGTTCGTGACGAAATGAATGCGTCAGGTGCACTCGAAGTCTTTATGCCAGTGACTCAGCCTGCGAGCTTATGGCAAGAGTCTGGTCGCTATGTGCAATATGGACCAGAATTGCTACGTATCCAAGATCGCCATAAAAATCCGTTCGTTCTCGGTCCTACGCACGAAGAAGTCATTACCGATTTGGCACGTAATGAGCTGAAAAGCTATAAACAATTACCGCTGAATTTCTATCAAATTCAAACTAAATTTCGTGATGAAATTCGCCCACGTTTTGGTGTGATGCGTTCGCGTGAGTTCATCATGAAAGATGCCTATTCTTTTCATGTCGATCAAGCGTCATTACAAAAAACTTACGACTTGATGTATCAAACCTATAGCAATATTTTTAATCGCTTAGGTTTGGACTTCCGCCCTGTGCAAGCTGATACAGGCTCGATCGGTGGTTCAGGCTCGCATGAGTTTCATGTCTTAGCGAATAGCGGTGAAGATGATGTGGTGTTCTCTACCGAATCAGACTTCGCAGCCAATGTGGAAAAAGCCGAAGCGATCTTGGTCGGTGAACGTGCTGCACCTACACAAGAATTGCAAGTCATTGATACGCCGAATACCAAAACCATTGATGCGCTGTGTGAATTACTTAAAATTGATGCCAAACAAACTTTAAAAGCCGTTTTGGTACAAGGCGCAGTTAGTGACGAACAAGCTGAAGAAAATGGCAAATCACCACTTGTTGCAATCTTCTTGCGTGGTGATCATACGCTCAATGAAATCAAAGCTGAAAATCATCCATTGATTGCCAGTCCTTTAACTTTTGCCACCGAAGAACAATTGAAATCAGTTGGTTTACCAGCAGGCTCAGTTGGGCCTCAAGGCTTGGTAGAAAAAGGCATTACCGTATTAGTCGATCGTGCAGCATCGGTATTATCTGATTTTGTCACAGGTGCAAACATTGCCGATCAACACGTACAAGGTGCAAACTGGGAGCGTGATGCGACCTATAGCGAAGTTGCAGATTTGCGTAATGTGGTCGATGGCGACCCTTCTCCAGATGGTAAAGGTGTGCTACAAATCCGCCGTGGTATCGAAGTTGGACACATTTTCCAGCTCGGTCAAAAATACTCAGAAGCGCTCGGCTGTAAAGTCCTTGGTGAAGATGGTAAACCGCAAACTGTTACCATGGGTTGCTATGGTATTGGTGTGACACGTGTGGTGGCAGCAGCAATTGAGCAAAATCACGATGAAAAAGGGATTATCTGGCCAAAAGCACTTGCGCCATTTGACATTGCGATAGTCCCGATGAATGCACACAAATCACCACGTACTGTGGAAGCCGCTGAATCACTCTATCAAGAACTGCAAGCGCTCGGCTTCGATGTGCTACTCGATGATCGTAATGAGCGTCCAGGGGTGAAATTCTCTGATCTTGAATTGACAGGGATTCCACATCGTATCGTGATCGGTGAAAAAGGCTTAGATGCAGGCACTTTTGAATATAAAGGTCGCCGTGATAGTGAGTCGCAAGACTTAAGCAAAGAAGCGTTACTTGAAATGCTTAAAGGCTAAAAATAATTCCTTTGAAAAATTTGAGAAAAACCGATCATGATTGATCGGTTTTTTATATTACAACCTGAATATTATTAAAATTAGAACTCAACAAAAGTGCTTTTAAGAGTGCTTTTAAAAACACCAAAAATATAGTATTATCACAATAATGTGAAGGGGGATTCCAATGAATGTTAAATATTTATCAAACTGGAAAGACCGAATTAAAAATGCTCTGACTGTTGCTTTTTTAGCTTTAGAGAAGATGCGGAATAAAGCACCTTATCCCTATTCTCTTAAAAGTTTTACATTTAGAGATAAGTTGATAAGACATATTCGATTAATCAAATTACTTCAACAATTGATTAAATGCTTTAAACTTTTTGAGGAAAAGCAAAATAAACAAATACATGCCTCTCTAAAAAAAGAAATCTTAATTTTTCAAAAAATTAGACCGTCAATACACTCTGTAACCATTGCGCCAATTTTATTTTCTATCAATTATTCAGAGGCTTAATTATGACTCAATTAATTCATGCACGAATGACTGCAAGTATTACAGAACTAAAAAAAAGCCCAATGGATACTGTTCTAGCTGGTAATGGTGAGGCTGTTGCAATTCTCAACCGCAATACACCTGCTTTTTATTGTATCCCTGCCGATCTTTATGAAGCCATGTTGGAACAACTTGAAGATTCGGAGTTAAATCAGATTGCAGACACTCGTGCGAAACAAAAGCGCATTCGAGTAAATATTGATGAGTTATAACTTAGAGTTTTTAGAACAGGCCTTCGATGAATGGCAAAAACTGAATCCCAGCATCAAGCAACAGTTTAAAAAGAAACTGACAAAATTGCTAGATAGCCCTCGTATACCAAAGAACAAATTATCTGGTCATCCAAACCGCTATAAGATAAAACTTCGTAGCATTGGCTATCGTTTGGTTTATGAAGTGATTGATGACGAAATTATCGTACTTGTGATTGCTGTTGGAAAACGAAAATAATGCGATCTATCGTTCAGCAGATTCTAGAAGTTCTTCATTTTAAGCTTCAGTCATTGCAATAAAACTTATTCAATTAAGTACATTTTCAATACAGCGTTTTATTTCTAAAATCATGGTCTTGTCATATTGCGTTGGCACAGTGAATCACAATCATAACAACGCTGTTTGCAATGGAACAAAGCATGACAATACAACTTACTCATTCAAAACGATTTAACACATCTCGTCGCAAACGATTTGGCATGATGCTCGGTGCGCTACTTTGTACACCACTCTTTTTAACAGCATGTGAAGATGATGACGAAGAACAAGTGACTTCTGCAGATCGTCCGATCATATTTGCACATCGTGGCGCCAGTGGCTATCTGCCCGATCATACTTTGGCAGGTTATGAAAAAGCCATTGAGCTTGGTGCAGACTATATCGAGCCTGATCTAGTGATGACCAAAGACGGCGTATTAGTCAGTCGCCATGAACCAAATATCACCACGACTACCGATGTGAAAGATCATCCTGAATTTGCAGATCGTAAAAAAACCATGATGGTAGATGGTATCGAAGAAGAAGGTTGGTTTATTTCTGACTTTACCCTTGCAGAGCTAAAAACTTTAAAAGCCATACAACCACTGGCGGAACGTGATCAATCTTATAACGGTCAATTTGACGTGCCGACATTTGAGGAAATTTTACAACTTCTCATTGCACAGCGCAGTGAAACAGGTCGTAAAATTGGAATCATTCCAGAGCTCAAACATTCGACTTATCATCAAGACTTAGGGCTTGCGATGGAAGATGAATTGCTTCGTTTATTGGATAAATATTCGCTCAATAGCGCAGACTCAAATGTCATTATCCAATCTTTTGAAGTGGCGAATTTGAAATATCTCAATAGCAAAACTGAAGTTCAATTAGTACAACTCATTGATGCGTCAGGTTTAAAACTCGATGGGACAATAGATAACGTCCCACCGCTCAATCAGCCTTATGATTTTGAACTGAATGGTGACAATCGTACTTATGTCGATATGCTGACACCTTCGGGGCTTGCAGAGATCAAAACCTATGCAGACATTATTGGCCCATGGAAAGGATATATCGTCGGCAATAAAAGTACGGATGCTAACGGCGATGGCAAGGCGGACGACATCACTGGTGATGGTTTAGTCGATGATCGTGACCGCACTTTAGCTGAACCGACAACACTCATTGCTGATGCGCATCAAGTCGGTTTAAAAGTCGTACCATTTACCTTCCGTAATGAACCACGTCGCCTCGCCAGTGACTATCAAAATGATCCAATCAAAGAATATGAATATTTCTTTGAGCTAGGTGTGGATGGTCTATTTACGGACTTTACGGACACAGCAGTCAAAGCACTAGATGCCTATTACTAATAACGACTTTTTTCGAAATCGCAAATAAACTTTCAAAAAAAATGCCAAACGCCCTGTTTGGCATTTTTCATTGGTCAAATGATTCGATAAAAGTTTTAAAATACAAAACTCAGCAATCCTCGCTAAAAATCTATCAATCGATCTGTTATATTGGTTTTATTATTAATTTGAAAACATTGTGTTATGGACTTAACGATTAACCACACTCTCGCCATTATCATCATTACCGTGATCATTTCCCTGCTTGCTTTTAATCAGCCTCGCATCATGAATCGCCTGATCTTTTGGGGACCTGCGGTAGGCAAAGGACAATTTGACCGTTTAATTACTTATGGTTTTGTGCATGCTGATGGTTTTCACCTACTCTTTAACATGATCACGCTGTTTTTCTTTGGGCGTGTGTTGGAGCAGTTTTACCGTCAATATGCCTTTGACATGGGCTTTGCATTGTTCTATCTCGGCGGTTTGATCGTATCGATTTTGCCAAGTTATTTAAAACATAAAAATGATGTGAATTACTTTAGTTTGGGCGCATCAGGTGCGGTTTCAGCGATTCTATTTGCCTTTATTTTATTTCAACCGTGGAATTTGATTTTCGTATTCTTTATTCCCGTGCCTGCGATTATTTTTGCGATTCTGTATGTTGCGTATAGCTTTTGGGCTGAGCGACGTGGTAACAATGGCATCAATCATAGAGCGCATCTTTGGGGTGCAGCTTACGGGATTATCTGTACAATCATTCTTGAGCCACGCATTCTCGGTGTCTTCGTACAACGCCTATTAAACCCAAGTTTTTTCTAAATTCACAACTCAAATAAGCATTGATTGGTTAAGGAATAATTCATGCAAAGCCTCGTCCTCGATACAGAAACACATTCATTAAACGGCTTGCCGATCGAAGTCGCTTATGTGCCTGTACAGCTTGATTCGTCAGGTCTTCAAGTCTTCGAAGATCAGATTTATGATGAATATTTCAGCCTCGATGACGGCATGTCGATGCATTTGGCATCAATGGCAGTGCATCATATTTTGCCTAATGATTTGATGGGTAAACCGAATTATCGTGAGTTCCGTTTGCCTGAAGATACCATCTATATGATCGGACATAATATTGATTATGATGTGGCGGCAGTGGCACGTTGTGGGCAATCGGTGAAGCATATCAAACCGATCTGTACTTTAGCTTTAGCACGTTTCCTTTGGCCTGAGCTTGAGAGCCGTTCTTTAAGCACTTTGAGTTATTTTATTTCTAATGATTTAGAGGTAACACGTCAGCGCACGCTTGCCACAGTTTATGCCTTTTGGAAAATACAAAGGCACAGCACTCAAAGAAGTCCCGCTCGACTATGTTCAATGGTTATTGCGTCAACAAGATATTGATCCGTATTTACGTAAAGCTTTAGAACAAATTTTTTAATAATCATTGAACTGGTAAAATAACAGCATAAGTATTGTCAAGGAGCGCAAAGATGCAATTTCGAATCGAAGCCATAGAAGTTGGCAATGCCTTACAAAACTATATTTGGATGTTGATTGACACCCATCACCATCAAGCTGTTGCAATCGACCCGACCCAAGCCGATTTAGTCTTAGATTATTGCGAAAAATATAGTTTAGAGCTTGCGCAAATTTGGATCACTCATAAACACAATGATCACATCGCTGGTGTTCCTGAGCTCAAGGCCAAAACCAATGCGGTTGTGTATGCACCTTTGGCGGAAAAAGAAGCCATTGGACAAGCAGATCATTGGCTTGAAGATGACGCTGTCATTACATTTTCAGATTTAAAAGTCGATGTATTTACTTCCGCAGGGCACACGCTTGGGCTAATCACCTATTTTATTGACGAGTTAGATGCGCTGTTTTGTAGTGATACCTTATTTTCACTTGGCTGTGGACGAATATTTGAAGGCACTTATGAGCAAATGTATCACTCCTTAAATCGGCTGGCGGCTCTGCCACCACGGACAAAAGTCTATTGCTCACATGAATATACCGAAAGTAATGGTAAATTTGCCATCACCGTTGAGCCTGAAAATATCGCCTTACAACAACGTTATGAAGAAGTAAAAACTTTACGTGCTGAGGGAAAAATCACCTTACCCTCAACCATTGAACTAGAGCTTGAAACCAATCCATTCCTACGCTGTCAAAGCGTAGACGAATTCAAAAAAATTCGTCAATTAAAAGACCAATTTTGACCAATAGCTACAAATAGACTTGACTTCGCTTCGACCTTTCTTCAAAATATGCCACTTGTTTACGGGCTGGTATAGCTGTATGTCAAAAGCACATACACATGCATCGAGCCCGCCCCAAACTCACTAATTCAAGGAGTGCACGAGTGGCAAACTCTGCTCAAGCTAGAAAACGTGCTCGTCAAAATTTGAAAGCACGTCAACACAACGCAAGCTTGCGTTCTATGGTTCGTACTTATATCAAACGTGTAATCGCTGCGATTGCTGCTGGTGAACACGCTGCTGCTAACGAAGCGTACAAAGCGGCTGTACCAGTGATCGACCGTATGGCTGATAAAGGTATCATCCATAAAAACAAAGCAGCTCGTCATAAGAGCCGTTTGAATGCTCAAGTTAAAGCTTTGGCTACTAACTAAGCATCTATAACTTCAATCGAAGTTATGCAATAAAAAAAGCCCTTTTGGGCTTTTTTTAGCTCTAATGCTTTTCAAGCTACCGCTTTATACAATCTACAACTTTTTAAAAACTTGCTTGAAAATTTACACTCAACAATACAACACACTCATCTCGCTTGAAGAATTTATCAATAACAATAAAACCTTCAATAAACTAGGAAAATATTTATGTCACAAATCAAAATTTACGGCTTGGCAAGCACACTCCAAACACATCAAGCCCAACTTTCTGATGCGATTCATCAAGCGCTTATTACTGCTCTACAATATCCTATAGAAAAGAAATTTCAGCGTTTCTTTGCCCTTGAGCAAGCAGATTTTATTTTTCCTGATGATCGTAGCAAGGAGTATCTCATCATCGAAATTTTGATGTTTGAGGGTCGCTCAACATCTGCAAAAAAATTGCTTATTCAAACACTTTTTCAAAATATACAACATCAATGTGGTATCTCAACGCAAGATATCGAAATTACCATTATCGAAACACCAAAAGAGAATTGGGGGATTCGTGGACAGTGTGGAGATGAGCTTACTTTGAACTATAAAGTTGATGTGTAAAAGTCGAATATGCTTTCAATAATATTTTGTGTTTTTAACTGTATTTTTCTAACAGTGCTTTTAAATATTGGCTTTTAAATATTAGATCTTAAATATTCGCTTTTAAATCATGAATATTAAGTTGATGTCGTTCGCCTCGCCATACCCAATTGAGCTGTGACGCTTCAAAGCTTGAGGTATTTTCAAACCAAATAAAAACCCCTTCCATCATCTCTGGCCAATCTTTTTTCTGTACTTGGAAATGTCCTGAAATCACTGCAATGAATGCGGCCAAAATCGTATCGTGACTGACCGCTAAGCTTAATGCACGGTTTTTAGTGTCCGTATTTTTTTCAGTTTGGATGAGATGTGAGTGAAATAAAAGCTCTAACACATCCAATACTCCTCGAATCGGATGCTTCATCCCAGGGAGTGTATTTTTGACAAAACTATCAATGAAGCTCACCGCCCCTTTTTTTCGGAAATGCGGAACAGCCAAATCAATATCTACGACAAAGCTTCCAGGTTCAACTAGTAAGGACTCTTCAAAAATTTCAATCTGATGGGTATTATCTGAAAAGTGTCGATCTGCACCTGCGATCATCAATGTTGCAGTATCAAGACAACGCTGTATTGGACTACTGATACAGTTCACGATTTGACGTTGAGTTTGCTGCGTTAAGTATTCACCCCACGCTTCTGCAAGCACACGCCCTTCATCAGTGAGTTGCAAATCATAACCTGCCAAGCCCTGCCCATTCACAAGTTCACGGATCGAATGTCGTGTAAATAAAACAATTGGTGTGTCATGGTCAGGCAATAATTCAACTGCACTAAACATACTTTTGGGTAAGGCGTGAAGTGTGTCCAATTGCCCCTCATTAAACGCTAAAACTAAAAATTCGATTGATGACTATAGCATGATTCACATTATATCGTCTGCGTTTCATGTTTTATCCTTTTGCTCAATATTCTATTAAATGACAAAAGCCAGTACGCTTGGTACTGGCTTTATATCAAACAGCTTAAAACTAAAATCAAAGCGACTTTAAGCTCTAGATTGTCTCAAGGGTTTTATTAAAGGTTTCACTTGGACGCATAATTGCTTTCACTTTTTCAGGGTCAATCGCATAGTAGCCACCAATATCGGTATTTTTACCCTGCACTTCGGTAAGTTCCGCTACGATTTTCTCTTCATTCTCAGCCAAGGCTTTTGCAAGTGGCGTAAATGTTGATTTGAGCTCTGCATCGTCATCTTGCGCTGCCAACGCTTCCGCCCAATATTTTGCGAGATAATAATGACTTCCACGGTTGTCAAGCTCACCTGTACGACGTGACGGCGATTTCTCATGATCAAGCAATAATCCCGTTGCATCATCTAATGTCTTAGCAAGTATGGTAGCTTTGGCATTGTCTTCTTTCATGCCCAACTCTTCCAGTGATACCGCAAGTGCTAAGAACTCACCCAAAGAATCCCAACGTAAGTGATTTTCTTCAACCAATTGCTGTACATGCTTCGGCGCAGAACCGCCCGCACCTGTTTCGTACATGCCACCACCTGCCATTAACGGCACAATAGATAGCATCTTCGCAGAAGTACCGAGCTCCATGATCGGAAACAAATCAGTGAGGTAATCACGCAAAATATTACCTGTTACAGAAATCGTATCTGCGCCACGAGCCACACGCTCGAGCGTATAACGCATGGCACGTACTTGCGACATGATCTGAATATCCAGCCCTTCAGTATCGTGTTCTTTTAGATAATTTTGGACTTTCTTAATCAATTCATTTTCATGCGGACGATAAGGATCAAGCCAGAAAATCGCAGGCATGCCTGAGTTGCGTGCACGATTTACCGCAAGTTTTACCCAGTCACGAATCGGCGCATCTTTGACTTGACACATGCGCCAAACATCACCTTTTTCCACATTCTGCGATAACAGCACTTCACCTGTATCTAGATCAACAATATTGGCAACCCCGGCTTGTTCAAGCTCAAAGGTCTTATCATGCGAACCGTATTCTTCAGCTTTTTTCGCCATCAAACCAACGTTTGGTACTGTACCCATGGTACGTGGATCGAAATTGCCATTCCATTTGCAAAAATTAATCATTTCTTGATAAATCCGTGCAAAGGTCGACTCAGGCATCACCCCATACCATTGTTAACATTGATGCCAAGCTCATCGAACAATTTGCCATGTTTTTCAAAAGCGTCTTTATAATAAATTTTGACACAGTGACCGAATACAATCGGATGTGACACTTTCATCATGGTTGCTTTAACGTGTAGCGAGAACAAAATACCTGCATCTTTACAGTCATCAAGTTCTTTTTCATAGAAAGCGCACAATGCTTTTTTACTCATAAACATTGAGTCGATCACTTCGCCATCTTCAAGCGCAACTTTTGGCTTAAGGACAATTTTTTCACCACTTTCTGTGGTCAGTTCCATTTTGACATTGCGTGCACGATCAAGCGTAATGGACTTTTCTCCGTGATAAAAATCACCTTCATCCATATGCGATACGTGAGTTTGCGACCATTGCTTCCACTCGCCCATGGAATGTGGGTGTTTTTTTGCATAATTTTTCACGGCAGTTGGCGCACGGCGATCAGAGTTCCCTTCACGTAACACTGGATTGACCGCAGAACCTAGACATTTACCATATTTCGCACGAATGGTTTTTTCTTCTTCAGTCGTTGGATTGTCTGGAAAATCAGGTAGTGCAAAACCTTTGGACTGAAGCTCTTTGATACATGCCTTGAGCTGTGATACAGAGGCGCTGATATTCGGCAACTTGATAATATTCGTTTCAGGGTCTTGGGTTAGACGACCAAGTTCGGCGAGCGTATTTGGGACTTTTTGATCATCGTTCAGATAGTCAGAAAACTCTGCAAGCACACGTGCAGAGACAGAAATATCACGCTTTTCGATCTCTAAGCCCGCTGGCTTGGTAAAAGTTTCAATGATTGGGAGTAACGAGTATGTCGCCAGTAGCGGGGCCTCATCAGTTAATGTATAAATGATTTTTGACTTTCCACCGGCCATATGTAGCTCCTTTTTTACTGGTATGTAACTTACTGGTGTATAAATAAGTATGTGATGTGAAGAACCAAGCTTGTGGCTCAGTCTTCATTGTAACGAATCAATATTTCAAACATGTAAATTATGCGTTGGCACGTGCATTTCAGTCAATGTAGTATCTGTTCAAACTGTTGATTTTCGGTGAATAGTATATATAAATTTGAGTGATGTTGGCTATTAGACCAACGCATTAGTATTTTGCAATGCAGCTCACTATCTACTTAGCATGTGAGGATTTTTCAAAATTATATCAACATATAAAATCATTTTCTAAATAAATAGTACAGTAAACATAGGTATGGATTTTTATAAAAAAAATAATCTTTATTTCAATCTAGCACAGCTCACTCGCTTTGCTATAAAAATCTGCAAGAATTATTCAAGATTTTCCATATAGTGTGAAAATAATATCCAATCCCTCACATCACGCAAAGCAATAAACTGCCCATTGAGCAAACTTGTCCGTTGATTATAACGAAACGGTCGATGACTGAGATCAAAGACTTCTCCGCCTATGCTTTGCAACAAGCCTTGTCCTGCCGAAGTATCCCATTCACTGGTCGGATGAAAGCGTGGATAAAGATCAATCTCCCCCTCAATCATCATGCAAAACTTATAGGCACTGCCTGCATTCACTTTGTGGTAACTGATATTTTGCGATGTGAGAAAATCTAAAAATTCCTGATAGCGAAGACTGCGCTCTGGACGGCGACTCATGGCAATACGTATTGATTTGTCTTTTTTTGAATCATTTTTACTTGAATCATGATGAAATTGAAATAACTCAGTTTGACCTTGCGCATTCCATTGATAGCGATACGGAAGTTGTCTTTCTTCATGATTATTTTTTACAATCTTTTCTACAATATATAGCTTCGACATCAATGGTACAGCGATGGCAGAAATCACCGATTCACCATTTTTGATCAAACTCAGATTAATCGTAAATTCACCTGTTTGATCAATAAATTCCTTGGTGCCATCCAGCGGATCAAGCATCCAAAAGCGTTGCCATTGATGACGTTCGTTATGCTCACCTTCTTCGGATAAAAGCGGTAATTTCGGAGTGAGTTGCGCCAAAGCCTGACTGATAAATCGATGCGCTTTCAGATCGGCTTGCGTCACAGGCGAGTTGTCAGATTTCCGCTTAATTTGGAATTGCCCACCACGTTGATAACGCTCATATTCCGCCACAATGATGGCACTTGCCTGCTGTAAAATACGGCTCAACTGTTGCAAATTCTGTGGCATCTGCTCTAATGCAACTTTAGCAAACATACTCACCTCTCGATTTATCCATGACTACTGTAGCAAATCATTCAGCGCAAATCTCAAAACCGATCATCTTTTTTGATATGGATGGCACGTTGTTGGATTTGGCATTTGATACCTATATTTGGATGCAACTCGTTCCTGAGCGTTGGGCGATTGAACATCAAGCCACGCTTGAACAGGCAAAATCACAGCTATATCAATATTATTTGCAGTTTCAAGGCAGTCTGAATTGGTATTCATCTCAGTTTTGGCGACAACATATCGGTGTCGATGCCTTTGCGATACAGCAAGAAAATCGTCATCTGATTGCACCACGATTCGGTTGTTTTGAACTGTTAAATGCACTGCAACATCTCGACATAGAATGTTGGATTGTCAGTAATGCAGATCAAGTCACCCTTGATTTAAAACTTGAAAATGTGCCGATTCGCCCTTATTTCAAACAGGTGATTAGCAGTGAGTCGATTGGCTACGCCAAAGAAGATCAACGCTTTTGGCAGACCTTGCAACAGCGCTATCCTTTTGATGTGTCACAAGTGACTTTTATTGATGATAATTATGCGGTGCTTGATAGTGCCAAGCAGTTTGGTATTGCACAGTTATTCAGTATTAGCGAGCCTGATTCGAGTAACACAAGAACGGAATTAAATCCAAATTATCTTCATCTTGATCAGCTTACTGATTTACTGAATTATTTAGATGATGACAAATCTAGTAACTTATACGGTACATAATCGTTTAAACCACTATTTTAACAAACGGCATTTCAATCAAAGCACACATGAGTAAAAGCAATCGTAAAGAACACAGTCGTGAACATAGCGCTGAAAACGGCGCATCCAATCAAACAGAATCAATGCGCATCGACAAATGGCTTTGGGCAGCTCGATTTTTTAAAACACGCTCACTTGCCAAAGCCGCCATTGAAGGTGGAAAAGTGCATCACGATGGCGATCGGGTCAAAGTATCCAAAGAAGTACGCATTGGCATGGAGCTGACCATTCAGCAAGGTTTCGATAAAAAAACTGTGCAAATCAAAGCCCTGTCTGCACAACGTGGCGGTGCACCGCAAGCACAATTACTCTATGATGAAACAGAAATGAGCGTGGCACGTCGTGAGCTACTGAGTTCACAGCGCAAACTGCACAATTTGGCTCGACCTGAGCATCGTCCAAGTAAGAAAGATCGTCGGCAAATCCATAAATTTAAAGAGAAAAATAATCAATATTCGGTTGCGGATTGGCATAATGATGATGCTTATTAATGGTAAATTCCGCATAGAGATTTTGATGAATGAAATGATGGAAGATCGCTAAAAATATTTAGGAGAATTGAAGATAAAAATATGCGACAAACGGTGTCGTTTTAAGTGAAATCGACACTCGATTTATCACCAAAATTCTGCCATGATACTGCCAACCAACGGTCATTCGTTTTAGATAACTGTCATTGATTTTAAATAATTGACATAAAATAATGATCTTGCGACGCAGACTAGGCATCCACTTTGGTTAAAAAGTTAAAATTCACAATATTGAGGTTATGAGATGGATGAGAATAAATCAAAAGCATTAGGCGCAGCGCTAAGCCAAATTGAAAAGCAATTTGGTAAAAATACCGTGATGCGTTTGGGTGATAACACAGTACAAGCGGTCGAAGCGGTATCAACTGGCTCGCTCACCCTAGATATTGCTTTGGGCATTGGTGGTCTGCCGAAAGGTCGTATTATTGAGATTTATGGCCCTGAATCTTCAGGTAAAACCACAATGACTTTGCAAGCGATCGCAGAATGTCAAAAAGCTGGTGGTACGTGTGCATTCGTCGATGCAGAACATGCGCTCGACCCTGAATATGCAAAAAAACTTGGCGTAGATATTGATAACCTCTTGGTTTCACAGCCTGACAATGGCGAACAAGCGCTTGAAATCGCCGATATGCTGGTGCGCTCTGGGGCGATTGATTTGATCGTTATCGACTCCGTTGCAGCACTGACACCAAAAGCCGAAATCGAAGGCGAAATGGGCGATTCACACATGGGCTTGCAAGCTCGTTTGATGAGCCAAGCTCTGCGTAAAATCACAGGTAACGCCAAACGCTCAAACTGTATGGTGATCTTCATTAACCAAATCCGTATGAAGATTGGTGTGATGTTCGGTAGCCCTGAAACTACAACTGGTGGTAATGCGTTGAAATTCTACGCATCTGTGCGTTTGGATATTCGTCGTATCGGTGCAGTCAAAGAAGGTGACGAAGTCGTTGGTAACGAAACCAAAGTTAAAGTTGTGAAGAATAAAATGGCGCCGCCATTTAAAGAAGCGCTTTTCCAAATTCTATACGGCAAAGGCACCAATATGCTCGGTGAAGTGATCGACCTTGCTGTGGCACAAGACATCGTGCAAAAAGCAGGTGCATGGTACTCGTACCAAGGGGATAAGATCGGACAAGGTAAAAACAATACCATCCGCTATCTTGAGGAAAATCCACAAGTCGCTGAGCAAATCGAAGGTCTTATTCGTGAGCGTATGTTGGCAAAAGTCCCTGCTGTAGCACCAGAAGCTGAAAGTGAAGCAGAAACTGCTTTTGATCTTGAGCAATAATTCTTTTACTGCCCCATCTAAAATTTAAACATAAAAGTCCATGTCTCTGTGCATGGATTTTTTACATTAGACACTTAAACCCAGTTATCATAGAACGACTGATCCTATTTGTAGAATAAAATGAACATCTCAAAATATATTCCGCTGATCGTACTCAGTTGCACTCTGTCTAGTGCGACTACTTTTGCAAAAACGTCACTCATCAATTCATCACAGAACGAACAAAAGCAATGGGTTGGTCAAGTTGCACCGACTTATAAACTCCAAGATCAAAATGGCAAATGGCATCAAAGCAAAGACACTCGTGGTAAATGGACAGTGCTGTATTTCTATCCAAAAGACAACACACCAGGATGTACAGAAGAAGCCAAACAATTTAAAAATCTCTACCCACAATTTCTAAAAGCCAATGCTGTAGTCATGGGTGTCAGTCTTGATGATGTGAAATCTCATCAGGCTTTTTCTGAAAAACTTGGATTACCCTTCCCGATCTTAGCCGATCATCAACATCAGCTCGCTGAGCAGTTTGGTATTGTTCGAAATTTTGGTATCACCAAAGTGGCAAAGCGTGAAAGTTTCTTGATTGATCCGCAAGGCACGATTGTTTACCACTATAGTAGCGTCAACTCGCAAACCCATGCCAAGCAAGTTTTAAATGACATTTTAATATTTCAGAAGAAAAAATAAACCATGCACTTACAAGCTAATGAACATATTCTTTATAAAACAACACCGTTTAATTCCTACAGCCTGATCGTATTGGCTGTCGTCTTAGGCATAATGACTTTTTTAAATGACTCAGCTCAAACAAAGCATTATTTGATATTTGGATTCAGTGCTTTTCTCGGTTTGCTACGTGCATTTGAGCATATCACGATTAACAATCAACGCATTATCACACGCAAATTTCTAACTAAATATATGGGTGAAATCAGTAAATTTCTGAAGCCACCCATACTTGAAATTGAATTTCAAAAATTTAGAAAGTATGAATGGTGGCGTAAATTATCAAAGCAAGATTTTCAAAAATTTTGGCGATATAAATCAGAAGTTTGCTTTACTTATTCCAATCAATCGACCATGCCTAAAACATTAGAGAAAATTAGCCTTTCTCTTTATTCAAAAAAGCAAACTGATAAAATCATTGAAAATCTCATGCAAAGTTGTGATCTTGATCCGATGTTAACAGAGCCTAAATAGAATTTTAAAGCTAAAAGAAAAGCCAGCATCACGCTGGCTTTTTTAAATCGAATGATTTCTACAATTAAAAATCACATTTGCGATTGAATATAATTCTGCAAACCAATTTTCTCAATCAATCTCAATTGCTTCTCTAACCAATAAGTATGATCTTCTTCAGTATCAGACATCTGCTGACGAAGCATATCACGTGTCACGAAATCGCCTTTTTCTTCGCAAAGCTTTACGCCTTTGGCCAATTTCTCACGTACTTCATATTCGAGTGCAAGATCAGCTTTCAGACAGCTCACCACATCATCACCAACATTGATGTCATGACGATCCATATTAGGCGTGCCTTCGAGGAACAATACACGGCGAATAATCGCATCAGCGTGAGTCGCTTCTTCTTCCATCTCGTGATTGATACGCTCAAAGATTTTG
>LULP01000378.1_pt1 | contig 22577 bp, 22 predicted proteins | sample 728111 | NCBI WGS metagenome assembly LULP01 (sample SAMN03860286, study PRJNA289734) | marine metagenome | biome: seawater column; feature: ocean; material: water; isolation source: Red Sea water column Station 149 - depth 25m | place: Saudi Arabia: Red Sea | collected 2011-10-15 | depth 25 m
TCCTTATTGCCTTGGTCAATCTTCTGCTTTTTAAGTTGTAATTCCACCATTTTTAGCTTCTTATCAATTTTACCCGCTTTTGCATCTATGGCATTTCTGAGAAAATTTCCGGCTACCTCAAATATACGTCCTGAATAACGTGAGTCAACGTTCATGCCTAAGTCCATTAAATTTTTGTAACTTTCTTCTGCTTCTATTGCAAGTTTATCAAGTTCCAAATCTGAGAGTTCACCCAATCCTTTGACTTGTGGCAGTGCTGAGGCTACCTTATCAAATTCTGCATAACTTTTTTCTAAATTTTTTCGTGTCTGAGGATCAACGTTTTTCATGACTTTTTTTGTTTGATCTTTATTAGCTTTGGCTTGTTCTTTTTTATCTACTTCTTTGAATGCTTCTTTTACATTTGGTAAATTAAGAATATCTTCTAATTTTTTTGTCATTGTGTGTTATTTACTTACGCTTACCGTTATGAAATAATTGTTCTTCTGATACTACCCTAAATCTTAATTTATTTTGTTTGGCGTAAGCGTTTGCGGCCTCCCACTTGGCCATGTTTATCACAACCTGTTTTTTCTTGGCCATACTTTTACCAGCCATCTCCATTGTTGTCTGTGACGCAGGTTTTACTTCGATCATCTCTGCGTGTTTCTTGCTGTTCTTGTCATTGTATACAACAAAAAAGTCAGGCACGTAAACAGTGTACTTGCCAGTGAATGGATGCCTGTAAGGTATCTTTATACTTTCACTTGCCCATTTGTATACATTAGGATGTTCGTCGCACAACCTCATGAATGCATGTTCCCAACTTGATCTGTAAGTTGGAGTTTTTAGTCCAACATACTTTTCAGCATTTTTTGGATAGAACTTACCTCTAGCGAATCTGGGTAGCATTAGTCTAAGATGTTTCTAGACACAGTTTCCGTGGTTGTTAATGTTTGTCTTACACCCAATCTACTTGACTTGTATCTGTTGGCATTTAGTATTATTGTTATTATTTCGGATAACTGTATTTCTGTTGCATGACCTAGTTTGTCAAGCACTTCCTGCGGATTGACGTTGTCAATTTTTGCCTGTGCCAATATAACGTATGCCGTTGACTCAGCTGATGCTCTTGCAAAACCTCTCTTTACAAAAAATCCTATTGCGGCATCATAGTCACCAGCGGCAAATTGATATCCTGTTTCGTAGTCTGTGGTCGTAAGTTTTTCAATGGTCTTCTCCAATTGATCTTTTTCTTTTGGTGGTAGGTTAGAATATATTTCTGTCATTACAATGTTGCCTTCTCTGTTGCTATTTCAACGTCTTGTGTGGCTCTTGATATTTTTATATATCCTTCCGTCACAAGTTTACGGATGTCTGTCTGGGCCTTATTGTTGTACACTGTTTTTACTCTGTCCGATGCTCCAGCGTATGCCACGTCTGATTCCGCAACGGTAAGACCGGTCCTTGAACCAATGTCTTTGTAATATATACCAGCCGCTATTTCATCTCGTATTCCGCTGTCGTTGGCCACCAGGTTGTATGCTTCATTAGCAGATAAGAAGTTTACTGTGTCTTGCACAGGATTTGATAGGACCTGTTGATCATTTGTCTTGTTATCACTTCCTCTGGCCTTCGCCACGATAGTTGCGGCGGCCGCCGCGGCTCCTATGTTAAATCTAGCCACAGGAGATGAAATAGTTCCTGCTTGTTTTCCTATTTCCTGTATTCCTTTTTTTGCCAATCCTTTAAGTTCCTGTTTAACATTTGACTTCTTAATTTTTTTAGCATTGTTGTATGTGTTAGAAGCACTTAATATAGCACCCAATATGTTTCCTGTTCTTAGGTTACCTATTACGGAACCGACTCCGTCAACAATACCTCCAGGGCCAAAAATCGAATTGGTGCCTCTGCCTAGCACAGACAAAGGCGATGGCTCTTTGTCATAGTGTATATTTGCAAAACTATTAATTGTGCCTTTGCTGATTACTCCTGCTTTGTAAATTACAGTTTCATAAAAAATCTGCATTACATTTGAAAGCACTCCTGTTCCGTCGGCATGGTCCAAATTATCATGTGAGAATGAACCAATGACAGGATTAACTAGCGTCATTGACGTGAATCTTTTTTTGTGCAATACAAAAATTTCAATGCCCTTAATGTAAGGCTTTTTACGCTGTACTGGAGTGTCCATTCCAAATTTATTTGTCCTGGTAGCATCTATGGGATCATAAAGGTTGTCCTTTAAGTCATCTATTGATAGATTGGCGCTCCCCAGTGAAACAGGATCTGCTATATGGTACTCGTAGTATTTCTTCCAAAATGCGTTTACCGTATCTGCATGGTCATCGTGGAATGTTATAGTTACAGGTTCGTACTGTATCCTCGTAGCTGGATATACTTTCTTGTTGTACTGTATTCTTTCTTCTACGTTCATTCCGTATTTGGGTAGCTCACATGCTTTCACCAACATGTTCAATTCGATTCTTTCATTAGGACCAAATTTTTCAAGGAAAAGATCTTCGTCAAGGTTGAACACCACGTGAAACAGGAATTTTTGTTTTGGTGCCAGTTTAAAATTATCATCTAGGTACAACCTAGATGCGTGTCTGTAGTCTTTTAGTCCTGGAAGACCGTCTTGAAAACCTTTTAAAAAGTCATTAATCTTTGGCATACTGTTATTTATAGTCACAAAAAAAGCGTCTATAAAGACGCTTTTCCTGTTATAATTGCTAACTTAATCTTGTATATTACTGTCCACCACCAGTTGAAAGTGTACCGATCGTTCTAGCTACTGTTGTTCCGATTCCTGTACCTTGTGGTGTCTGTATTGCATTGTCGTATTGCATAGACATCGTAATAGTTGCTGGCTCTGATACGTTATATGCCAGTGTGTTGTAGTTTACATTCTCAACATATGCACCGTATAATTCCCAAGTTTCTAGTACGTTTGGAGAACTTGCACCGTTACCACCATCAAGCATTTCGATTCTTGCTGTGAATTTGTAATCAATACCTGATGCCGCTGATGCTTGTTCAAAGAAGTCAAACTGTTTCTGTATCTGTTCACCAACCAGTTTTGTTACTGAGTTGTTCACATCATCTCTTAATGTAATTGTGATTGGATCCCAAGTGTGTTTACCTGCAACATAAACTTTTGAGTTGTAAACATCTAGTGTTACTTTGTCAAAAGTCAAGTTAGGTCTTGTGATGTCGATAACTTGTTTTGTTTGATGCGGCGCTCTGATCGTTTGCTAAAGGTACTGTGAATTTTGATAATGTTGATATTGCCATGTGTTTCTCCTATTTATCGAAAATTAGTTCCCTAATTTTGCAATTTCTCCTGTGTTTTTAATTCTCAACGGTATGTAAATAAATTCAACTGATTTTACTGGTTCAATTGCTATATCCACGTACAGTTCATTCCTATCTACTCTCGTTGGTGTGTTGTTTGTTTCATCACAAACTACCAAGAAGTCAAATAATGCTCTTTGACCAACTAGCTCAAGTAAGAATGACTCTACTGCCGCTTTGATTTCATTTCTTGTTAATTCATCATTTGGTTCAAATATAAACGGTTTTCCGATCAAATCTAACTGTGTTCTCAAGAACACTGCCAATCTCGAAACGTTTATTCTATCAAGTGCTGAACTTGCACCTGTTTTTGTCAAGTTACCAAAGTTAACTATACCTGCTCCTGAGAAGAAAGTAATTGGGTTAATTTTAACTTCGTGCATTGAATCTCTCACCGACTCTGTAACAGATATTGTTTCAAATTCACCTGTACTTGCTTCGATGTAACCAACCGATGTAACATTATCCACAACACCTCTTCTTGTTCCTGATGGTGCGAACCATGGGAAAGCAATGTTGTCGTTGTTTGCTAGTACTCTCAACATCATGTGAGACGGTGGCACCACAATTGATTTTCCTGTGTTGTCCGTTGTCAAACCTGATGGATAAAATACACCCAGGTAATCACTTGAACTAATTAAACCATCTTCGCCGTTATCTAATGCATTGGCTGTGTTGTTTGCATAGTTTTGTATTGCTGTTGACGTACCTTCTAATCTTAAAGGAGTGTCTCCAATTACAAACGCTGTTTCATTCCTGTCTGTATTCAAGTTTATCATGTTTTGGATTAACTCTGGGTAACCAGGACAAGCTATTACATTGAATCCTCTTTGGTCTTCTCTAATTGCTTGGTTAGTATCGATCTCTGATTTTAATTGTTGAACAATCACTTTTCTCTGTGATTTTCTTCCGAAAGTTCCAGAGCCGTCTGCATTGTTACCTGATTCAGTTACCCATCTGTCTGGGAAGTATCCTGCTACAGATTCATTACTCATTCTAGTGTTACCTAAACCGCTTGATCCTGAACCCGGATATTTTGCTGTTGTAATATAATTGTTCTTGTAACACTTGACATTGTAACCAGAACGTCTAGTGTTGAAAAGTAATATTCCATTTGGATATAAAGCCGGATCTGGAGCATCTGGATCTAAATGACCGTCTGTCAAAAGATCTTTGATTGAGCTTGCCGTACCTGCTTGTTCATTTCCGTTTGCATTCTTCTCTTTTGTAGTCTGCCATCTTGCATCTGCAAATACAATACCGTCTTCTGTAGTTTGGTCTGTCTTGTCAACCAGTTCCCAAGCCGCACCTGTTGTAGTAACTGCTACTTGGTTGGCCGTGTTAGTTGAACTCAACGTTGCCGCTGTGTTGTATTTGTAAAGTTTTGGATAGTTTTCTAAATCGCTAGTATCAATCCATAAGTCATTGTTCACAAGTGGCGTACCATCTGACTGTGTTTTTGGTGCTGTTGCACTAAACTGTGGTCCTTCTGGATCCGTTGATGAGTATGCTGTTTTGTAGCCAACGAAAGTTGTACCATTGTGTGCCATGATGTCAGCGTCTAAACTAGTGTTGTACCACAATGTTCCGTCTGCCGGTTCATTAGTTGGCTCACTTGTTGAAGCTGTGTAACTTAATCTTTTCCAGTTACTTGCCGCTACTTCATTACCCACTGTTGAGTCTTCTGAATCACCTGCAGGTGCAACGTATAAGTTGTCTACTAAAGTAGAGCTGTTTGCAGTGAAGCCACCATAGCTGTGTGCAGATCCTGTACCGAATCCTGCGTCATCAAGTGGTGTACCGCTTGTATTATTCATTCTAAATTCACCACCTAACTCGTGAGTGATTTTAATCGCACCTTTGAATTCTCCTGAACCGATAACTTCTGCTTTCAAGTTTGTAAATCCTGCAGTTGTAAATGCAGTCACGAAGTCTTCCGCGTCACCTAGTGTTGAACCATCTCCAGAAATCATAGTAACCGTTTTGGCAGTGTCTAATGCTTCTTGATTTTTCAATGATTCTCTTACTGTGAATGTTTCGTTTGCAGTGAAGCTTGGATTTGTTGTTTTTGACTGTATAACAGTTTTTCCACCTTCGTATCTGAATAATTGGAAATCACCTACGTTTCCTGTAGTGTCTGCTTGTCCGTCTATAGTCTGTTCTGTAATGTTGAACTGGGTGTATAAGTCACCAGCTGATAACGCTGTTCCACCATTCGCGGCATCTAATTTGAATATCGCTTGATGATGTGTTGCGTGTAATGGTGCACTTACAGTTGAGAAACTTCCGCTAGCCGAGCTGTATAGTTTTGCAACAATGTTCGCACCTGAGTTTGCTGAAGTTGTCTTGAACCAGACTGAACCGTTAGGTCTGTTTTCGTCTGCTGTTTTCCAAGTTGGTCTGCTAGTGTGTGCCGCTTGTAAAAATTTAACTCCATTGTAAGTTCCTGCTGTTATTCCTAGTTCTGCTAAAAGTCCTGAACCTTCCTCTATTCTGATAGTGTTGTCACCTGCTGAAGAGTCACCAAATGCCCCACCGTTGTGGAATATTTCAAGGTTTCCTGTTACTGAGTTTACTGATGCAGATATACCTGCCAATGCCGCTCCATCGCCACCGTCACTTGATGTGTTGATAGCTGTTGCAACGTCTGATAAAGCTGTGCCACCTGTTGTAACAGTTGTGCCATTAATCACCATAGTGGCAGAATTTGTTACTGTTGTTCCAGAGGCCACTGTAAACACAGGAAGTGAATTATGCCATGCCTGAGATCCAACATGTACCCATGTGTTACTTGCAGTCTTTTTGTATATCTTGTTTGTAACGTGTGTAGTGTTAATTGCATAATCACCTTGCGAACCAATTGATGTTTTAGGAAACGCTGTTGAACTGTTTCCTACCAGGTCACCTACTGAAGTGATTAAAATTGGCGTGATTGCTGTAAAAATTTGATTAGTTTGTGACCATTCAAATATTCCATAAGAGCTTGATGCAAGGTCAAACCAGTATGTTCCGTCTGTTGGTCTAGCTGTCGGTGCCGATGCACTTCCAACTAATTCTGATGTGTTTACGTTAGCTCTTAAAACGAAAGCTCTGTTGGCAACTCCTAAGAATGAGTATGCCGCTTGTAAACCGTATTCATTCAATTCATAACCATTTAATGAATTTCCTGAAGTGTCAGTGTAGAATTTCGGATCTCCGAATGTTTCTGTTAATTCTCTTTGAGATGAGATTAAGAAAGCAGTGTTAGCCTGTGCAGTGGTTGTGCCAGATGCCGTGCCGTCGCCTGCTCCGTTTTGCTTATCTTGTCCTGATGCTACTATAAAAAGAGGTGTAGTACCCGCATCTGATGGTACGTAAAAACTTTCGTTTATTACTGAAACCTCTACTCCTGGTGATGTCAATGTTGCCATTTTTCGTATTCTCCTTGCAAGTTGTACGTAACTAGAGTTATTTATTCAATCGTATGGTTTTTACGATATAACTTGCTATTTTTTAGGTACCTATATAGGCAACGTAAATAACCATATGTCGTACAGAAATAGGCCTATATGCAAGTTATGTAAAGCCAAGCCAAGGGCCTATGCTTATCGCAAAGGTACCAAGATATACTGGCGGAGCCTGTGTGACACCTGCAACAGAAAGAAAGCAGGTAAAAAGATAGGTGGCATAACACCTTTACAGCGTTCAGGTTACAGGAAGAAGAAAAAGTGCGAACTTTGTGGATTTAAGGCACAGAATCAAACCCAACTAGATGTGCTGTTTGTGGACGGAAATATGAGAAATACTTTGTCTAGTAATTTAAAAACTGTCTGCGCCAACTGCCAGCGGTTAAGCGGCGTCAGAAGACTTGGATGGAGAGTAGGGGATCTTGTTGCTGACGAGTAATTCATCTATCTTTGCTGATAGTTGTTCTTTTGTGCCGTTATTTTCAATTACATAATCAAATTCTTCTTTTGCCCAGGCATATTCAGAACTGTGTATTCCTGTAGGCTCTATGTTACCCTCTACATAATTTGTAAACCATTCTGGATCTGCACCTCTTTTAACCAGTATTATTATGCCACCATGTTCTCTGATCTTTTTTACTTCGTTGGGAAATCTTGTGTCTGAAATTACAGTGTTTTGTCCTTTATATCTACCTATGCAACTGTCTACCCAGATAGAATCATACATGTTGCCACGCATCACTTCAGTGCCAAAATGCTGTAACACCCATCTTGGAGTAACAGGCTTACCGAATTTTTCGCTCCAGAATGTATCTGGTTGTTCTCTCCAGTGTCTACTTGATTCTGTATTGCCTTCCAGCATTTCTCGGTCCCAGTTGAACATGGCACTTACTGCATCTTTCAAACTTTTTGCAAAACTGTCCCTTATGTAACCGTGTTGTGTAACCAAATGTTCGGCCGCGGTATCTTTACCAGAACCTATTAGTCCTACTATTCCTATAAGCATTTATAGATTATACTATCTTTTACTAGCAGGGTCAATAGTTAAACCAGCCCATTTATTAACTATTGGTTTATTTTTGTCCTCTATGAAAAATCCGCCATCTGCTTTAAATTTTCCTTGGAACATACACAAAGTGAACCTCATTTGGTCTGACGGATTTGAATAACTATGCCAGGTTCGATCAAGGTCACTGCAGAAGGTGAAATGTGTGTTGGGTTTCCATGGTAATGTTTTTATAAAATTGAAATCTTCTGGATTAGATGTCCGGTTGCCGGTGTGCTTTTGTCTTGCTATAACTCCTTCTTTAGCAGTGTACATTGCTGTTCCTAAGTTTTCATCGGGATCGATGTAGATTATAGAAGTCCAAGTTTTAAAAATATTATCGGTATGAATGTAATATTCAAAAGGTGCCGGTGGATCCACTTTTATATGAACGTTTAGACCTCTTTTTTCATGCCAATGGTAGTGTGGAAATTTATCACACAGAGCTCTGGCATTGTCCAGCACTGCCTGACCAATCTCTTGGATTTCGTCTATAAAATCTATGCCCCAGTCTTTCCACTGTGCTGGATATAGGTATATTGGAGCGTGTAGAGTATTATTATTTTTGTATATTTTATCTATCCATTGGGCAAATTGTCCCAACGCACCTGTTTTGGGATCGCTATGTACTTTCCTCCATTGACTGGTTGAATCGTTGAACTCTTTGAATGAAGGGAAATCATCCCTTGTGAAACTTGTCCTGTCAGTGTCTTTATTGTTATAATTTTTCAACCTGTCTCGGTCAATGTTTACTATGGACTTTTTTAATTTGTCGAAACTATCAGCAGGCAAGGCATCTGGGAATTGTGCATAAGGCCATGGGTCAGTTTGGGTGGTGGCCTCCAAGCATCTGTTTACAAAATATTCTCCTAATGATGTTGTCATCCTACGTATTTACTGGAAAACATAAAGCGGTGTTAATTCTTTGTTTTATTTTTTTTTGAGTCTTTTTTCAATCTCTGATTTTGCTTCTTTAACCGCACCGAGTATGGTTTTCCTCATATCTAATTTTTTGCTTTTGAGTGCGGCTATTGCAACATTCTCAAGATCGTTAACAATTTCTTCTAATTCATCGATGGAACAATCTTTATATCTTTTGTAACTAGAATCTGTCATGACACTTTTATTTAAATGAAAAAAATTTTGAATTAACCAATAACAAAACTATGGGGAGTGCCGCCTTCTGAGTAATTTCCTATCTCTGCTTCTAGTTTCTCCATCTCGGCTTGTCCTTGACTTTTTAAAGCGTCACCGTTCAGTGAAGTGCCACCTTGTGGACCTGCAATGGTATTGAACTTTCCCCTTGCTTCTCCTATCATAACTTTTGACACAGCGAGGGTGTAATCTCTGATCCATGGCTTGGCATATATGTCCTTGAACAGTGTTATGTCAGGTCTAAAATTGTCGGTGTGCATTAGGACAGTTTCGTTATCTGCTCTGGGTCTTTGTGTGATTGTTAATTTTTTAGTTGCTACATCAAAATGGAACTGTATGAAACTTCCAAACAATTTACCCACTAATTCCTGGTATGAAGCAAAGGCGTAGTAAGTGGCCAAGCCACCTGTTGCACCTGCCCTTAAAAGATATGTGTTTGTGTATGCTAGGTTGAAAGGTTCAAATAATGTACCACCTTCTCCACCTTCTGTTCTTGATCCTACTGTCCTTCTATTCAAGTTCCTTACATTTATAATCTCATCCGGTAAGATATATGTGTTTTGATTTTTCTTTAGTTCTAGAAAAGCATAAGATTCTTCGACAGCATTTGATGATCTCTGTCTAAATTTATTTACGGCTCTTTCCAGTGCCGTTTGGTAGTGTTTTGGGTCTAATTCGACGTCGATCATGCCCTCACCGAGGTTATTTTTCACGTAATCGAATATCTCTTGTTGACCTGTTTGTAGTTCTGACATACACATATTTATAGCCTTTGCCTGTGCAATAAATATGTGTGATATGCCAAGATTATCCATTTTCAAGCCAGAGAAGGGCAATGACTACAAGTTCTTTGATCGCAACATCAAGGAGATGTTCACTGTGGGTGGAACTGACCTACACTTCCACAAATATTTAGGGCCATATGATCAAGGTAGTACTAATAAAGACGGCGACGCAAGTCCAACTTTGCCTCAGTATTCGGGCGACAGTCTAAACGAAAGGACAATTCAAGATTTGTTATTTTTAGAGAACAGGGACAGGAAATATGCTAGTGATATCTACATAGTAAGGGGCATATACAATGTACAAGATGCCGACTTTAACTTGTCACAGTTTGGAATGTTCCTACAGAACGATACATTATTTTTAACTGTTCATCTTAATGACATAGTAGAAAGAATTGGCAGGAAGCCAATGTCAGGTGACGTGATAGAGTTCCCACACATGAAAGACGATTTTTCATTAGATGAAAGCATACCTATTGCCCTGAAAAGATATTATGTTGTTGAAGATGTAAATAGAGCCGCCGAAGGTTTTTCACAGACATGGTGGCCGCATTTGTTAAGATTAAAAATGAAATCCTTAGTTGATTCACAGGAATACAGAGATATTGTCGGAGATGCAACAACAGAGGGTTCTCTTGCCAATTACATGTCTACTTTTAACAGAGAAAAAACCATTAATGATCAAATTGTTGCACAGGCGGAAGCAGATGCTCCTAAGTCTGGTTTTAATTACAAGCAATATTATGTTGCACCAATCGATGAGAGGGGCAACATCAGGACTGACAATGTAAACACAGCAGATCAAAGGGTAAGCACTGATAAAACTGTAAACGCCGTAATCGACACACCGGCGGCATCACACTATGGTTTTTATCTTGACGGCGATGGTGTTGCACCAAACGGTCATCCTGCTGGATTCGGCATATCTTTTCCAAACTCAAACATAGACAAAGGCGACTACTTCTTAAGAACTGATTTTCTACCAAATAGGTTGTTTAGATATGACGGCAACAGGTGGGTAAAAATTGAAGATTCTGTAAGAATTAACATGACGAACAACGATTCGAGGGCAAACTACAAAACCGGATTTGTGAATAACACCACCACAGATACGATAAATGGTTTAACAACAGAACAAAGACAATCATTAACCAATGCATTGAAACCAAAGGCTGACAATTAAGAATGCTACATTTTTACGAAGGACAGATTAGGAAATTCTTAACTCAATTTATTCGAATATTGAGTAATTTTTCTGTTGAAACAGGAAAAGGAAAAGATGATCAAATAACATTAAGAGCTGTTCCTGTAATTTATGGAGATCCTACAAGACAGGTTGCAAACATAATTAGAAACAATAGTGAAAACGCACTAAATTATGCACCAAAAATTGCTTGTTATGTGAGAGAACTGAACTATGATAGGGAAAGAATGCAAAATCCTTATCACATAGAGAAACAGCATTTGAAAGAAAGGGGAGTTGATGCTGATGGCAATTACACTAATCAGCTAGGAGCAGGATATACTATTGAAAAAGTTATGCCATCGCCTTTTAGATTAGAGGTAACAGCAGATATTTTTTCTTCAAACACAGACCAAAAATTGCAAATTTTAGAACAAATTTTGTATTTGTTCAATCCAGATTTTGAAATTCAAAAATCTGACAATTACATAGATTGGACAAGTTTGAGTTATGTTGAACTCACAGGAATAACATTCAGTTCGAGGACCATTCCGGTGGGAGCAGAATCAGAGATAGATGTTGCATCAATGACTTTTTCAATGCCAATTTGGTTGTCACCACCGGTAAAAGTGAAAAAACTGGGTGTGGTGCAGAAAATTATAATGAGTGTGTACGAAGATGATGGTGGCATAGCAAAAGGATTGATAGACGGATCTCTGCTATCGAGAAGTTTCATCACGCCAAACAATTTTGGATTGTTGGTGTCAGGCAATCAATTAAGACTGTTGGGAACAACAGGGGTAAATGTTAAGTCAGGTGGGGATGGTTTCTATACAGGAGCTAGAGACCCAGGACTGGCTGACCCTTTCGAAACATTTGGACCTGCTGTGAACTGGAAAGTATTGTTAGAACAGTATGGCGTTGTAACAAACGGTACTTCACAAATCAGATTGACGCAACCAAACGGCAATGAAATTATCGGAACTATTGCCACAACAACATTAGATGATACAATATTACTTTACGACATTGACCAAGACACAATTCCGGCAAACACACTGACAGGAGTGAAAAAAATAATTAATCCGTTGACATTTGCACCGGGAACTCCTAGCAATGGAGATAGGTATCTAATAATAGATCAAATAGGTGACTCAACTGCAACTGTGCAAAGTTCAACATGGGGATCACTTGTGGCAAGCGTAGGTGATATTATTGAATATAGCAGTGCTGAAAGCAGGTGGAGAAAAGTCTTTGATGCATCAGATCCTGATTCTACACAACATTATGTTACCAATCTTAACACAGGAATACAGTACAGATTCAATGGTACAGAATGGGTTAAATCATACGAAGGTGTATACACACAAGGTAACTGGACCATAGTCATAGACGGTGGCTTCACTGCTAACGACGATGCTTCTGGACAAGACGCAACTACCCCTTGATAAATCACTGCTAATCTGTTACAATAAAGCATGAATAAAAATATTATATGTTCTGGTGCATTATTTTACAGCACATCTACCAAGCGGTTCATGTTCCTACAAAGGACGTCTGAGAAGACTAAAGGCATGTGGGGATTGGTAGGAGGCAAAACTAAATTTACAGAATCAGCGTTCGAAGGACTTAAAAGAGAGATCGAAGAAGAAGTTGGAGCCGTTCCCAAGTTTAAAAAAGTTATTCCTTTGGAAATGTTTACATCAAATGATGAAAAATTTTTCTTCCACACTTATCTTATTGCAATAGAAACTGAATTTATTCCTAAACTTAATGGTGAACATTCTGGGTACTGTTGGACTGCCTTTGAATGCTGGCCAAAAAATCTTCACATGGGTCTAAAAAATACTTTGAACAACAAAAGTATCAAAGGAAAATTACAAACTATACTTGATTTAATTACTTAATTACCCTGCACTTATCTTTACAGTGCCGTTGTCGTTCCACAACTGTCCGTTATTTTTTGGATCTTTTGTTGGCAAGTCTGAAGCCATTACTTTGCCTTTGTTGTTTATCATTAGTGTGCCAAAAGTTTTTTTGCCGTCTTCTGTTTGCCATACAAATGGAACATCACGGTGTGCGTAGATGGCATTGTTGGCGACTGTCAATAAAGGTTTGTGTTGGCCGTCTTTTCTGCCGATTATCTGAATCACGCTTTGGTCCTGACCTTTCCTGTTGTCTTTAATGCTACCTTTTATTGAACCTATTCTGATCTCTTCGCCTGCGTCGTTTTGGCCTTTGAACTCGAGGAAGGTGTCTGCATTGATTGTGATATTTTTTCCTACTTTAAACATATATGGGTATTTATTGTTGTAGCCAAAAAAAAAGGCGACCCTAAAGCCGCCTTTTTGTTCTACTAAAAAGTATGAATATTTATTAGTTGTTAGTTCTCACTGCACAATTTACCAATTTGATGCCTGTATCGCTAGAACTTTCTAATGCTCTACCAATTACATGGAATGGTGAAATTGATTCGCCTGTAGCGGCCGCTCTTGCACAACCTTTTACTGATGAACTGACTAATCTTTGACCTTTAGTCACTGCACCTGTTACTCTGACTGGAGTTCTTCCTGTCATTGCAACAAAAGGATGTGAATCACTGTTACCTGCCGCGGCATTCATGGCATAAGCTGGTTGGCTAGAAATTACACCAAATACTTGATCAGATAATTCTGATGTTGTTTCAGTTATCTCTGCGTCACCGCCTACCATTACTACTGCACCTTCTGACATAGGAGCGTCTGCTTCGAAACGCTCCGCAACGTCCGCGTACTGTGCTGAAGTTGCTAGGGCGTGTACTACATTACACCTTACATCGACCAAGTTAACCTCTGATGCTGTAATATCTGATGGGTTTTCATTCTGTGTACCCCTTGCCGCTCTCAAGGCAGTAAAGGCACCACCCGCGTTACCGTGGATTGTTGTACCGTCATCTACAAAGCCTTCGTCCCATACCCAGAAAAGATCTTGTTCTGTGGTACTTGATGTTACACCTCTGTTGATAACCAGTCCGGAGTAAGTTGGCATACCAGAAGCGGCAGATACCGTTCTGTTACACTCAATAAAGTTATCCTCAACTGATAGTGTTGTCGTGTTAATGATTGTGTTAGTACCTTCAACAGTCAAGTTTCCGTTTACTTTCAAATCATTAGTGATCACTGTCTGTCCTGTAGCTGTGATAGTACATAGTCCTGAAGATGAGATAGTTAAGTTTGTACCATTACCCTCGATCTTCTCACCATCATCACCAAATGTAATACCAACGTTAGCTGGCATGTTTACATCTCCTGTAGCAGTCAAGTTAATGTCTGCACCTGAATTGACAGTTAGGTCAGTGTCATTAGATTCAATTTTTTCACTTCCATTGGCATCAAACACTAATCCAACGTTTTGTGGAATATGAACGTCTGTTGTTGCTGTTAAATTAAGTTGGTTACTTGAAGCTATTGTTAAATCAGTGCCGTCTCCCTCGATCTTCTCGCCATCGTCACCAAAGGTTAGACCAATATCCGCACCAATGTTGATATCACCGTTTGTGCCAACTGTGATTGTTAGGTCGGTATCGTCTGATTCAATCTTTTCGTGTGTACCAAATAATATTCCTACGTTTGCTGGCACAACTACGTCTGCCGTAGCTGTAAGGTTGATGTTGTTTCCTGAGATTGTTAAGTCTGTTCCATCACCTTCGATTTTTTCTGCATCGTCTCCAAATGTCAATCCGATGTTTGCTGGTATGTTTATATCAGCACCTGCTGTAAGGTTGATGTCTCCTGTACCCTTTGCCGCCAAGGTAAGTCCGATGTTGGTGTCATCACCTGTTGCTGTAAATGATGGTGGATTTCCAGTCGCCGCGTTTGTTACGTCGATCTGGTTGACAGCTGATGATGTCGTTTGGAATATAAGCTGTTCATTTCCGTTGGCATCTGCTATAAAACCTGCGTCTGCAAATTTAGGTGTTGTTAGTGTTTTGTTTGTGAGTGTTAACGTTGCTGACGCTTGATCATCAACGTATTTCTTGTTTGCGAAGTCACCGTCACTTGATGGTGCCGCTGTTGCTCCGCCTGTGATTGTGTTAGCTGATGCTGATATTACAATATCACCAACTTCCAATCCATTGTTTACTCTAAAGTTTCGTGTTGTCATGGTTCCATATCTCCCGCATGATTGTTAATAATGCTGTATTTATGCTTTTATTTGTGATTATTCAGCTAGACAGTTGATTCTGTATGCATTTACTGTTGTAGATCCACCAGATGTTGATGCTATGCTCATTTGTAGACTGTTGTCAGCATCTGACTTGAATCCAGCTGTAAAAGTCAATTGAGTTGTGGTTTTTGTGGATACAAAAGGTCCTGGTGTGACTGATGCCTCACCAGGCGCTCCAGCACAGTAAACTTCTTGGACACTGTACGCACCCTCTGTTGAGTTACCTCCAACCACATAATACAAAGCCGCTGTCGCATCATCAAGGTCAAAATCGTCAAATGCTGTTGCACTTGAACTAACTGTTGTTGCGGCAATTATTGCCTGGTTACTATTTTCTTCAGCTGTCATTGAATCTGATAGCAAAGTTTTGTGTATTTTAAGAGATAAGTTAGTGGCCAAGCCCGACGCTGATAAAACCACATTAGATGATACTATCTGTGCTGTTAAAGTTATCATGTCGTTGTTACCTGTGTTGATTGTACCATACTGTGTCACAAATGCAGTTGATCCATCATGAACCACAAGTGCTTCGGTGACACCGGTTTCAGTTTTGGCGTTGTCGTCAATCAAAATTAAATATTTTGCCGCCCTGAACGATGCATGAGCAAATGTGTCTATGACTTCTGACGCAGAGTCCACATCTGTGTTGGAGGTGGTGATAGTGACTCCTGCTGTTGCATCTGATGTGTTAGCTCTTGATATAGGAATTTTGTAATAGCTGATTTTTGAATCTGAACTTGGCGCTGTAATTTTGACCCTCACTTGATCACTAGATATGTCAGCAGTGGTTGATGGAAGAGAGTTATCTGCTCCTGAGGCACCTCCCCTCGGACCTCCAATGAATGCATCCGTGTTGTTATGAATTACTGAGAAGCATGAGCCACTTGAATGGTCATTTGATAAATCATTTAATGCCACAAAGTACCAGGCCAGGTCAGCACTTGTTGATTGGAAATAATCAACAGTCCTAGCTGAAGTTCCAACTGATTTATTGTTTTTTATCACAGCTCTTGTGTCATCGGATGGTGTACTCGCTACAGAACCAAATGATAACACACCAGAACCATTAGTTTTAAGGACATCTCCTGATGATCCATCTGACGTTGGCAGTTTGAATGCAGTACCACCGGACGTTAATATTAAATTTGTGCCATCTGATGATACAGATTCGTTTGAATCATGCAATTGAACAGTTGGTGTCCCACCAGAATCTGTTATTAAAATTCCTGTGTTGTGTACGTGTGTGATTGCTATTTCTCCATCGCCGCCTAATTTTAAAATTGCACCATCACTTATTAATTCTAAATCGTCACCAACGGTTATGTCTGTAGATACTACAATTTTTCCTGTGCCTGCTGGTGTTAAATTTATGTCTGCATTCGATCCATTTGAAACAACATCGTTTGTTGTGACACTAGTTGCTGTAACGGCTCCAGCGAAAGTTCCTGCACCGTCTACGTCTAAACTTGTACTGTTTAACAGTTTTAATTCATCACTGTTCAACCTCATTGCTATGTTGTTTGAGCCTGCTTTCTTGATGTTAAATTCAATAGCGCCGTCTTCTGTGCCATCTGATGCATCTAGTATTTTTCCAGATATAGAACCATACTGAACTTCCTGGTCAGCATCGTTCTCACCTTTGAATTTGATCCTACCTAGATAGTCAGCATCCGCTGGACTACCACTGTTTCTCTTCAATGTAATTACGGGTGCCGCACTGTTTGACGCTTCTGTTGTTGTTAGCAGTAATGAGTCATCAGTAGTGGTTGTTGTGATTGTTGTTGCACCAGTTATATCTGTTGCCGCATTTAGTTTGATGCTTCCTGTACCAGCCGGATCTATCGTAAGATCCGCGTTGCTAGGTGAAGCTATCGTTGAACCAATGATTGATAGATCTCCTAATGAAAGATCAGCAAAAGAGAGTGTTCCTGAACCGTCTGTCTTTATAAACTGTCCTGTGGTTCCATCCGAACTTGGATATGTCAATCCTGCCAATACAGTAGATCCAGATACATTAAGGGTTCCGTCAACTATCAGGCCTTCATTTATGTTAATAGATGCAGAGTCAGATGAACTTAAGGTTGTACCACGCACTGTGATTTCATCTAGTACGATGTTACCTGTGCCTGAAGTAGTGAATGTTAAGTCTGCGTTTGTAGGTGCAACCAGGTTTGTGATTGAAATATCACCTTCTGCTCCGAATTCCAATCCATCTGCCGCCGCGTTTACTTTTAGGACTTGTCCCGCAGAACCTATGGATGATAAACCAGTACCACCGCTGGCTATCGGAACAGTGTCGCCCGACTGGAACTCTGCCAATCCAGTGGCCACATTTGATTCGTTGAATACTACTCGTACCGGTGTTCTATCTGCCATAATGTTCTCGTACTGTCCCCGGCCTTCTTGCACTCACCGGATGGATATCCTATTAACAAGTGTATTTATTGCGTGTTTTTAAAATTGGAATAGTGTTATTCCAGCGGCGTTTGAAGCTAGAGAATCGCCATTTGATAGTGTAAATGTTTGTTCAGCATCTGTGTACACAGGAACGTCTTCGACAGTGGCGTTGAACTCGAGAGTGAGGTCGGCAGTGCCGGCCAACAACTGGGCATCTGTCCGATTTGTGCTACCGTCACTGACAAAAACTTTCACATTTTGTATTGGTCTTGCGGCTGTTTTATTAGTGGCACCATTCAATGATATAGGGTTGTTGACTACCTTACTACCTTCTGGCAGTGTGGCACCAGTTGCCGAAATAGATATTGATCCTGTGCTGTCTGATGATATCGTTGCACCGCCTAGGTCAATTGTTTCTGCCGCTACAAACAATGTCTGCCATCTACGTGAACTTGAGCCTAATTGGAATACCCCGTCTTGGCTTGGGATAAGATTTCCTGCAATCTCGATTCCGGGAGTAGAGTCTTCTGTTGATAGTGTAGTCCCTGCTACCCTTATGCCTTCTATCACAACGTTACCGTTGCTTGAATTAAGTGTGAGGTCAGCGTTGCTAGGTGATGCTATTGTTGAGCCAACAAATGAAATATCACCTGTGCTACCACCTCCACCAACTCCTGATATTTCACTATCGATGTATGCTTTTATTGACTGTTGGGTGGCTAGTGCAGTGGCACTATTTGAACTCATATTATCTTCATCTAGTATGGTTGTGACTCCTGCTCCTGAGCCTATTTGGAATGTGTCATTTATAACCACACTGCCGGTCCCAGATGTTGTTAATGTAAGATCTGCATTCGAAGGCGCTGAAAGTGTTGATCCTGTTGCAGATAAATCGCCAAGGCTACTTGATGAACCACCACCGCCAGCACTTGCAATTTCTGTGCCGCCTGGAGTTGATCCATCTCCTAATCTAAGACTGCCTGTGTCTATGTCTACAGCTAGGTAACCGTCTTCTATAATATGACTTGCGAGGCTGTAATCTTTGTATGAACCTACTAGTTTCCTGAATGCCATGTACGCTCCTTAGTTTTGACCAGATAACGTCTTTAATCTTTGTATAAATTCACTTTCGTTTTTTGGCTGTGTATTCTTCATTTCTTCAGGCACGCCAGGATTATCACCATTTGTGACCACTGGCTGTTTGACCAGAGGCTCGTCGACTCTGGCTTCTTCGTCTGCGGCTCTTTCGTCGGCGTCCTGTTGTATGTTTGAGAACTGTCCAAGATCTTTGCCTGCTTCTTGTTTTTTCAATTCTAATTCTTGTTGTGGTGGGAAAACTGATGGAACTGTGTTTGGATCGTCTGAATCAACTTTGCCTGGATTATCTACGTTGGCATCTGATTTTTTTTCTGTGTCTGTATCTGACAAAGTTACACCCTTTGCACCCATCAGTTGGTTTAACAATGCTTCGTCCTCTTTGTCTGGGATGGCCTTGATGTTGATGTCGATCTCTTTATATCTCATTCATTATCCTTATGATACAAGTGCATTTTGACGTGCTAACACCACCCAACCAGTTGATTGATACATTAGTACTATGGTGTCCTGAACATCGTCAAATGTTATCCTTGTTCCGTTAACAAAGTTGTCCGGAGTTACTATTCCACTGCCGCCGTCTGTCTTCATTGAGAGTATTTTTAGCTGTCCTTCCACGCCATCTGCTAATGAAAAGGCCTGTGATCCACCGGTTGTTATTAACAGTGTGACTGTGTCTGTTAAATTTACAACTCCTGTGCTACCTGAGCCAGTTAGCGTTTGAACACCAAAAACATTTCCTCGAGAAAATAAAGTGCCTGTGACATCTACTGCTTCTGCTACTGTGATCTTTGTTGAATCTGCTGAATCTAATGTTGTACCATTTACTCTCAATGCACTGATTACGACATCTCCTGTGCCACTTGCTTGTAAAGATAATTCTGCGTTTGATCCATTGGATGTTATCACGTTTGTTGTCAAACTGTTTGCAGTGATGTCCGTTGCTGTGACTGTGCTGTTGAACGTAGCGGCACCTGCCTCGCTCATGTCGAGTGTCAATGCTGTTACTGTTGCACCGTTATCGTTTCCTTTTAGGAGAAGATCTTGATCCTGGGCTGACGCCTTTATCACAAAGTCTGCTGTGACCCTGCTCAGCCTACCAAATTCTGTTCCTGCATCTTTTAAAATTAAATCTGCGTTGTCAACGTCTAAGATGACATCTCCACCTGCATCAAGTATGATGTCTCCTGTTCCTGATGATGCAACTGTCAAAGCCGCGTTTGAACCATTTGCTATTATCTCGTTGGTTTGTAGAGATCCTGTTATGGTTGTGCCAAGTATGGTCGCTCCACCACTTAGAGTAGTTGCTCCAGTCACTCCTAATGTTGTTGAAACTGTTGCCGCTCCTGTTACTGCCAATGTTGAACCATTAAAAGTTAAATTTCCTTCTGCTGTTATCGCTGATGTACCAGTACCTGTAAGCACCGCGTTGTCGGTCAAACTTGATGCTCCTGTACCACCGTCTGCTACCGCTAAATCTGTTATTCCTGTTATAGTTCCACTCGTGATAGCGACTGCGCCTGTCACCGTTAAAGTTCCGTCAACTTCTGTGTTTTCGTTTATCTGTACAGCAGACGAATCCGAACTATCTATAGTTGTTCCATTAAATCTTAACGCACTGATCAGGACGTCACCTGTACCACTTGGTTGAATACTTAAATCTGCATTGGAACCATTTGCTGTAATCTCGTTTGTTGTTACTGAACCTGCTGTTAAGTTTCCTTGAACAGTGAATCCCACACTTGTCAAAGCACCACTGAAGGTTCCTGTTGTTGCAGTCAAAGCCCCAACCTCTAATGCTCCAGCTGTGACAGTGATACCACCGGACTTATCTGCACCAGTGGCAGTCGTCGTTCCTATCTTGAAAGAGTCAACAGATTCATCCCATATAATTGCCGCATTGTCGCCTGTGGATCCTCGTTCAATAATAAGTCCTGAATCATTTGAACTTGCAGATATTCCTGTCTGTAATTCTATTAGGTTGTCCTCTATTACTGTGTTTGTGGTGCTTATAGTTGATGTTGCACCACCTACTGTGAGGTTACCACTAACACTGACATTTAAACTGTCAAGTGTGATGGTGTTTGCACCCGATCCGGAGTTGAATCCGTCGCCTGCTTTTATGGTGTAATCACCTGATGTACGTAGAGTTTTTGCCATTTGCTATTATTTATGTAGAAAAAGGGGGAAGTAAAATACTCCCCCCTTTTAAGCACGTGTCGATATTATTGGTCTGTGATTACGTCGATGTTGACTACGCCTGATTCTTGGCCTTCGTCAGTACCCTCAGTTTTGAGTACGTACTTGCCTACGCCTGAATCACCGCCGGCAGTAACATAGTGAACTGTGTTGTTGTAGAATCTTTCCACATATACAACAGTTGAGTCACTCAAGATACCTTGTACACAGAATTCACCTGCTGATCCATTTGGTGGAGTTGCAGATAATGATCCTGGCGCTACTGCTTTTAAGCAGTATACACCTGTTGACGAATCTTCTAGAGAGATCTTGAATAATTTAGATCCTCTTTGGCTTATAAGATAAGCCGTAGTAGAGTTTGTCAATGATGCACCTGATGTTCTGTAAGCCGTCACCGCGATTTGTCCTGCGGCACCTGACGACGTTCCAGCCATTTTACTCGATTTGATTGGTCTTCCCATTTTGTTTCTCCTTTTAGGAGTCCAATGCCAGTTCTCCTGGCTACGCGGTGGTTATCCGCATAAGTCTTTTGCATTGTGCAAAAGCACGTTTGAACTGATAGTATTTACCAAATTTTTAGGGTGATTAAATGTATAGAAAAAGACTTACGAAACAATATTTTTATCCTTTAGATAATCGTAGATCCTTTTTGCAATTTTTTTATTTGTTTCCACCGTGGGGTGTGCCTTGTAGTACATGTCATTGGCCTGCCAATAATCCAACTTGTTTCCTGATTCTATCACGCCTTGCTTGAAAAAATCATCATTCTTATATAGAGTTGGCCTAACTGATTCTAGCCAGTAGTGTGTTTTGTCAAACACTGTGTCGGCGAATGAATTGTCCAACCATTCAGTTATGCTAGGCTCGATTATATCTATGCCATTTGCTTTTTGTTCATCGACCTTCACACAGCCTCCTATCAGAGCCAGATGTTTGCACTTGATCTCTTTACATGAAGCATAGAATTTATTAGCATAGTACGTGTAGTCGTTGAAACAGTCGTTAGTAGTGAAATACTTGCGATTTTTCATATAAGCACGACTGATGTCACGTAGCACTCCTGTTTGATACAATACAATGACATCGTCTTTGTAGTCGTTGTTGGCAATTTTTTCTAATGCCTCACTGTTGCTGCTGATCCCATGGTCCTCTATTGTGTGTACTGTCTCCTTGGTATACTGTTGTAAAAAATATCCAGGTCCTGGGTAAAGCACGTAGTTCTTTTTGCTGGCAAACTTAAATCCGTTTAGTTCTGGGTAGTCATATCCACGCTCATTACTGTGTACGCCCCAACTGTCTCCAGCAATAATAATTTTTGTCATGAATAAAGATACTTATTGAAAAAAAGAGTGGCGTGAAACTATCTAAATTAATAGACTGTCACACCACTCCCTGAGGTTATCGTATTTCTAGATTTTTATATTATTTCTGTTGTAGATATGATATAAAATCCAAACTGCTACCAATCCAATCAAACCTTGATCAGAAAAGCCTTGCAGAACGCCCTGGACGTTTCCTATTACAGAAACCTTTGGCCAGAACGGAATACCTTGACCGTTGAAAAGGATTTCTAAAACTATTCCTAATGCTATAAAACTTACGCCGACATCAGCAATAGATTTTGCCCATCCTTTTACTTTGTTAAGATAATCCATGTTTGGACCTCCCTTGTTGTTGATGATTCTTGCGAATCGTAATTTATTTAGACACTTGTGGTCTAAGTAATCTTACGC
>LULP01000251.1_pt1 | contig 22543 bp, 20 predicted proteins | sample 728111 | NCBI WGS metagenome assembly LULP01 (sample SAMN03860286, study PRJNA289734) | marine metagenome | biome: seawater column; feature: ocean; material: water; isolation source: Red Sea water column Station 149 - depth 25m | place: Saudi Arabia: Red Sea | collected 2011-10-15 | depth 25 m
TTCTAAAAGTAGCAATTTCCTCTTTTGTATGATTTTTTTTAATTTCTTTTACTAATTCTTTATAAGATGCTCCCCAATAATCTAATTCAAACTTGCCTAAACTATCTTCATATTTCGGATAAGAATAATTAACATAGGAATATTGATAAGGTGTTAAATATAGAAATCTGTAAAAAGATAATGAAAATAAAATTAATACAATGATAGTACTTATTTTAGCTGTCCAATTTTTTTTAAATTGTAAAAAAAGATGTTCAAGTGAAATAGATGCAATTAAACAATATAGTGGTACTACAAACAAGAATAATCTAATATTATCGTAAATATTTACATCCATAGAAATTGCTATAATTATGGGAAAAAAAGTTATGAATAACAGTATTATAAATTTCAAATTAAAATTTGTAATATATCTTTTTATATGAATGTCTCTTTTAAAAATTAAAATTAATGACATTAAAGCTAACAAAGTAGAATAAAAAGGCATTCTATATTTTAAAATATCAAGAAAATAAGTTTTCGGTGTATTAAAAATTTCATATATCTCACCATTAATTAACCCAATTTTTGGGCCATCTAGCCATGATAAGGTTTTAGCCACGATTTTTGAAAAGAAGTTAACAAAATTTCCTTTTTGAATTTCAATTATCATATGTGGCCAACACATAAGGGTTATTATGATTGTAATGAAAATGGCTATTAAAGAATGTGAAATTAGTCGTTTTGAAAGAGCCCAGTATTTAGAATTATATTCAAAAAATAAATAAAATAAACCAACTATGACAACTGGTAAAATAACTATTGGAAAAGTAAGTCTTACACCACAACCAAATCCAATAAAAAAAGAGGTTAATAATAAATTTTTAATTTTTCCATTTTCTTCAATTAAATATTTATAAAAAAAATAACTAAACCAAATAAAGGAGAAGAAAATAATTATATCTTTATAATTGATACCCATATGCCCGAAAAAAAATGGGTTTAATAAAGTTAACAAACGTATCATAAAAACCAGGGTAGAACTCGATGTTTCTAAACTCTAGTCTATCTACAGCTCCTAAGGTTGCATAAAATTGAAATCTGACATTACCATTTATATGGTGAAAATATTCATCCCATGAAAATCCAGTTATAACAGATGAATACAGACCTAAAACAAGAAGGCTGAAAATAAATATAATTTGAAATGCTTTTACTAAATTAGATCCCATTTAATATAATTATCACAAAAAAACCTTTGGTACTATTGTTGAGTTCTTAATAATTTCGTAAAAGTTCTTTTATTTAAATTAGATTTCATTATTTTATTTAGATCAAACGATACGTTATCAAAATTAATGCCTAATTGATTAAGTTCTGAAGCTTGATGAAATAAATGAGAAGAATGCAATAGAGATTTTGAGGGAATACATCCAATATTTAAGCAAGTACCTCCAAGCGTTTGTCCCTTTTCGATACAACAAACTTTGTATCCAAGTTGTGATGCCCTAATTGCGCAAACGTAACCAGCAGGCCCGCTGCCAATCACTGTGATATCAAATTGTTCCAAATTAAACTCCTAACAATAATCTACTTGGATCCTCTAGACCCTCTTTAACTCTCACTAAAAAAGTTACGGCTCCTTTACCGTCTACTATTCTATGATCGTATGAAAGGGCAAGATACATCATGGGTCTAATTGTTATTTCACCATCAATAGCTATGGGTCTTTCTTCTATTTTATGCATTCCCAATATTCCTGATTGAGGTGGATTTAATATTGGAGTTGACATTAAAGATCCATAAACACCACCATTGGATATCGTAAATGTACCACCCTGCATATCTTCAATACTTAATTGGCCAGAACGAGCTTTCTGTCCCAGTTGATAGATTTCTTTTTCTACTTCAACAAGAGATTTTTTATCGGCGTCTTTAACAACTGGTACGACGAGGCCTTGATCAGTTCCAACAGCAACACCAATATTGTAAAAATTTTTATAAATGACGTCGTTGTTTTCAATTTCTGCATTTACTTCAGGAATATCTCTCAGCGCAGTTATACATGCTTTCACAAAAAAAGACATGAAGCCTAATTTCACGCCATACTTTTTTTCAAATTCTGATTTATGATCATTACGTGTCTTTATAAGCTCACTCATATCAACCTCATTAAATGTTGTGAGCATGGCAGCATTATTCTGAGCATCCTTTAGACGTTTCGCTATGGTTTGCCTTAAACGCGACATGGGCACTCGTTCTTCTCTTTTATCAGGCTGTCTAATTGTTTGAGGAGTATTTTCTTGTTTTTCTATATTTTGATAATTTATGACGTCAGATTTAGTAATTCTACCATCCTCTCTTGAAGAGGTTACAGTATTAATATTTATATTCTTTTCAGCAGCAATTTTTCTTACAGCAGGGGATAATTTTTGATTATTTAAATTATCAATTTGAATGGGCATCTCTTCTTTTGGTGGAGACTTTACTTCCTCAGGAATAATTTTTTCTGGAGTCATAACTGATTTTTCATTTACTGGTTCTGACTGTTTAACTTTTTGGTCTGTAGAAGCATTTTCATCAATAGACCCTAAGATTGCACCAACTTCAACAGTTGAACCTTCTTCTGCGTTGATTTTTTGTATACAGCCATTTGATGGCGAAGGAACTTCAAGAGTTACTTTATCTGTTTCAAGCTCAAGCAGTGGTTCATCGACGGATACAGTGTCACCTTCATTCTTATACCATTTTGCTACCGTTGCCTCTACAACGCTTTCTCCGAGAGAAGGAACTTTGATTTCAACAGACATATTTAATATTTAACACTTTAAGATTATTATTCAATCGGCAGTTTAAATTTAACTAATGTTACGCCATCCTTGTGTTTTTTAATTTCATTTATATCGCTCTCTACAGCCAGCTTTATAATATTGGCTTGGTTTTCTGCATGACGATTAGCTATACCAGTAGCAGGAGATGCGGATGCCTTTCTACCTATAAATAGTAGTTCTTTATATTTTCCTGTTATTACCTGTAATACTGACTCAATACGATGTTTAACAAATCTGAATGCTCCCATATTTGATGGCTCTTCTTGAACCCAAATTATTTCAGCATTTGGAAACTGTAACACTTCTTCTTTTAAAACTTCATAAGGAAATGGATACAATTGATCAAATCTTAAAATGTGTACATTATCTTTTTTTAATTTTTCAAGATGGTCATCAAGCTCAAAATATATTTTTCCAGAACATAAAAGCAATCTATTTACTTTTGATTTTTGATCTGAAGTCAGTTCTTTTCTTAAAATTCGATGAAAGGTTGATCCATTTGTAAATTCTTCAATGCTAGATGTATTTTTTTTGTGCCTTAATGTAGATTTAGGTGTCATGATAACCAGTGGTTTTCTGAAATCTCTATGAAGCTGTCTTCTAAGAGCATGAAAATAATTTGCGGGTGAAGTACAATTAACAACTTGAATATTGTCCTCGGCACACATTTGTAAAAATCTCTCTAATCTTCCACTCGTGTGTTCAGGCCCCTGGCCTTCATGGCCGTGTGGCAAAAGCAATGTCAGACCTGACATTCTTAACCATTTTCTCTCACCAGTAGTTATAAATTGGTCAATTATTGTCTGAGCATTGTTTGCAAAGTCACCAAATTGACCCTCCCAAAGCACTAGAGTTCTTGGATCAACTTGTGAATAACCATATTCGAAACCCAAAACACCATACTCAGATAAAAAACTATCAATGATTTCAAAAAATCCTTGTTTTTCTCTAAAATGTCTCAATGGTACAAATCTTTTCTCGCTTACTTGATCATAAAGAACTGCATGTCTTTGACTAAAAGTGCCTCTGCCCGAGTCTTGACCTGAAAGCCTTACTCCATAACCTTCTGATAACAATGAAGCAAATGCAAGAGACTCAGCAGTTGCCCAGTCAATTCCATTACCTGTTTGTATACTTGATAATCTATCATCATAAATTTTTTTTATTCTTCTATGCGGGTTAAAGTTTTCTGGAATGGTATGTATTTCTTCCCCAATTTTTAAAAGCTCATTTTCAGTAATAGCTGTTTTACCTCTTCTTGCATCGATTGACGCTACCGTTATACCTTTCCATGAACCTTCAAGCCAGTCAGCTTTATTTGGCTTATACGACTTTGCAAATTTTAACTCTTCATTCAATTTACTGGCGTAAATTGATCTTTCATTTTCAACATCGTCATTAGTTAAAACACCTTCTTCAATAAGTTTTTTTTCATAAATTTTAAGAGTAGACGGGTGAGATTTAATTTTTTGATACATTAGCGGCTGTGTAAATTCTGGTAAATCCATTTCATTATGGCCAGATCGACGATAACAAAACATATCTACTACAACGTCAGTTTTAAATTTATTTCTAAATTCAACTGCTAGTCTACATACATGAACGACTGCTTCAACATCATCTCCATTAACATGAAATATCGGCGCCTGTATGATTTTTGCTATTTCGGTACAGTATGGAGCTGAACGACCATAATGGGGCATTGTGGTGAAACCTATTTGATTGTTAATAACAAAATGAATTGTACCTCCTGTGCGAAAACCCCGTAATTGCGACATCGCAAAAGTTTCTGCAACAACACCTTGCCCAGCCATTGCAGCATCACCATGAATTAATAGTCCTATTACTCTGTCGTTTGTTTTATCTTGAAGCAATGTTTGCTCAGCTCTAACTTTTCCTATCACTACGGGATCCACTGCCTCCAAATGTGATGGGTTTGGCGTCAAAGAAAGATGAATTTTTTTATCATCAAACTCTCTATCACTTGAAATCCCTAAATGGTACTTCACGTCCCCGGATCCTAAAACTTCATTGGGATCCTCACCTCCACCCTCAAATTTTGCCATAATTGATCGCAAGGGAACTTCCATAACAGATGAAAGAAGGGTTAATCTCCCACGATGTGCGGTTCCTATATATATGTCCTCGACTCCTGCTAAGCAGCTTTGTTTAATTATTTGTTCAATGCCTGGGACAGTCGACTCACTGCCAACGAGCCCAAACCTTTTGGTGCCTATAAATTTTTTATCAAGGAATTGCTCGAACATTTCAGCTTCAAGCAAACGTTTGAATATTGCTTTCTTACCGTTTGAGGTAAACTGTGTTTTATTTCTAACTTCCTCTATTCTTTCTTGAACCCATTGCTTTTGATCAGCATCTTGAATATGAACAAATTCAACACCTATAGATCCGCAATAAGTTTCCTTAAGTATGTCAATTATATTTCTGAGTTTAGCAAAGTTTAGACCAAGACTTCCGTCAATAAAAATTTCTTTATCAAGGTCATTTTCTTTGAAACCATAATTTCTATAATCAAGTTCAGAATATGTTTTAATTTCTTTTAAATTTAGTGGATCCAGATTTGATGCAAGATGACCATTAACTCTATAAGCTCTGATAAGTCTTATTGCCCTTATTGAGTCAAAAACCTGTTCTTTAAATACTTCACTCGTAACAATGTTATCTTTATTTAATGTTTGGGACTCTATTTTGATTTCAGTCTCATTAATATTTTCTAAAATATCTTCTTCATTATTGGTTTCTACATTTTGAGATGCCCAACTAGCACGAAGAATATTTTGTTGATTTAAGTTATCTGTAATGCCAGAAAAAAAAGTTCTCCAATCATCTGGAATGTCAGCGGGATTATTTTGAAATCTTTCGAACATTTGTTCGATATAAACTGCGTTTGCACCGTGCAGGAAAGATGTTTTATCAAAAATGTCGTTTATGGATGACTTTGTCATTAAGCAGCTTGATTTTAGTTTTGATTCTTTAATACCTCAAGTAAAGTTGATCCTAAAGCTGCTGGAGAATTTGAAATTTGAATCCCAGCACTCTTCATGGCTTCAATTTTATCTTCTGCTCCACCTTTCCCTCCAGATACAATTGCTCCAGCGTGTCCCATTCTTCTTCCTGGAGGGGCTGACGTTCCTGCAATAAATCCAACGGTTGGCTTTTTTACCTTTTCTTTTCTCAAAAATTCAGCTGCTTCTTCCTCAGCTGAACCACCAATTTCACCAATCATGATTATCGATTCAGTTTCCGGATCAGATAAGAAAAGTTCCAAACAATCAATAAAGTTTGTTCCATTCACTGGATCGCCCCCTATTCCAATACAGGTGGATTGTCCAAGACCTTCCACTGTTGTTTGATAAACTGCTTCATAAGTTAGTGTTCCAGACCTAGATACAATTCCTACGTTTCCCTTTTGATGAATATGCGCTGGCATTATACCAATCTTACACTCATCAGGAGTTATGACTCCCGGACAATTGGGGCCAATGAGGCGTGATTTGGAAGATCTTAATTTATCTTTGACCTCTAGCATATCCATAACAGGAATTCCCTCTGTTATACAAACTATTAGCTCCATCTCACTATCTATTGCTTCTAAAATTGCTTTTGCGGCAAATGGGGGAGGAACATAAATTACAGTGGCATTTGCTTCCGTTTTATCTTTAGCTTCTTTTACTGTATCAAATACTGGTAACCCTAAGTGCTCAGTTCCTCCTTTTTTTGGAGTAACTCCACCAACCATGTTAGTGCCATATTTAATTGCCTGTTCTGAATGAAAGGTACCTTGTGATCCGGTGAAACCCTGACAAATAACTTTTGTATCTTTGTTAACTATTACTGACATTAAACTAGCTTGACTATTTTTTTTGCTGCATCATCTAAATCATTGGCAGAAATAATTTCGATACTTGAATTATCAAGAATTTTTTTACCTTCATCAACATTTGTGCCTTCAAGTCTAACTACAAGCGGTACAGAGATTTCTAATTCTTTTGCAGCAGCAACAATTCCTTCAGCAATGATGTCACATCTCATGATTCCACCAAAGATGTTAACTAAGATGCCTTTTACACCTTTATCAGAAAGAATAATTTTAAATGCACTCGAAACCTTTTCTTTAGAAGCTCCACCACCAACATCAAGAAAGTTGGCGGGCTCACCACCATACATTTTAATAATATCTAAGCTAGCCATTGCCAAGCCTGCGCCATTGACCATACAGCCTATATTCCCATCCAATTTTATATATGCGAGATCAAATTTTGATGCCTCTCTTTCATATTCATCCTCTTCATTCTCATCCCTTAATTCCTCAATTTCTGGATGGCGGTATAAAGCATTATCATCAAAATTAACTTTAGCATCGAGACACAATAGTTTGTCAGTCTCAGTTATAATCAAAGGATTAACTTCAACAAGACTAGCATCTTTTTCTAAAAAAAATTTATACATATTTTTTATAAGATCAGAAAGTTGGCCCTCAAGATCTTTTTTGAGTTCAAAAGCTTTACTAATTGTATTTATATCATTTTCAGTAACACCTATTGAAGGCTCTATTTGAACTGTTGTTATATTTTCTGGGGTATCTTTTGCAACTGCTTCAATGTCCATACCTCCCATCTTAGATACAATAAAGGCAACTTTGCTTGTCGCTCTGTCTAATAAACAAGAAAGGTATAATTCTTTTTTAATATCCGACCCATTTTCAATGTAGATACGTTTTACTTCTTTTCCTGCTGGGCCTGTTTGAGGCGTTATTAAATTCATACCAAACATTTTTTCAGCCTCATTTACAGCTTCTTCTTTTGAAGAAACTACTTTAACGCCTCCACCTTTACCTCTGCCACCTGCATGAATTTGCGCTTTAACAACCCAAATTGGACCCTTAACTTTTCCTACTGCTTCATTTATCTGACTTTTTTCATATGCAACGCTTCCTTTGGACACAGGTATATCATAACCGTCAAATAATTCCTTTGCTTGATGTTCGTGTATATTCATTTATTTAAGTGAAGGATCAATATTTTTTGCAGCCTCAAATAGCTCACTGACTGCTTCGATTGAAGTTTTAAAATATTTTTTTTCTTCTTCGTCTAAATCAAGTTCAACAACTTTTTCAATTCCAGCTGAGCCAATAACAACAGGAACTCCAACATATAAATCTGAAACACCGTATTCACCATTTAAATATGCTGCGCATGGTAACGTTTTTTTCTTATCTTTTAGATATGAGTCGGCCATTTCAATTCCTGATGCTGCCGGCCCATAAAAAGCAGATCCGGTTTCCAATAACTTTACAACTTCGGCTCCACCTTTTCTCGTCCTATCAATGATCTCGTCAAGCCTAACCTTTGAAATTTTTCCTTTATTCACTAAATCAGTCAGGTTTTCACCACTAACCATAGTTCTATTTGGAACTGGTACCATTGTATCACCATGGCCACCAAGAACAAATGAGTCTACTTCGCTAATTGGAACATTCAATTCTTGTGATAAGAAATATTTAAAACGTGAAGTATCTAAAACTCCAGCCATACCAACAACTTTATTTTTTGGAAGTCCTGAATATTTTTGAAGAGCCATAACGATTACATCCAATGGATTTGTAATACAAATAACGAAGGCATTAGGAGAAGTTGATTTTATACCTTCAGCTACTTGCTTGATAATTTTTAAGTTTGTTCCCAAAAGGTCGTCTCTAGTCATTCCTGGTTTTCGAGGAACTCCAGCTGTTATAATTATAACATCAGAGTCACTTGTATCCTCATAATTATCAGTACCAGACAAGGAAACATTAAAACCATCTATGGCTGAGGACTGCGCTATATCAAGAGCTTTACCTTTTGCCAGTCCAGACATCAGATCAAAAAGAACTACATCTCCAAGCTCTTTCATGGCAGCTAAATGAGCAAGTGTACCTCCAATTTGTCCAGCTCCTATAAGTGATATTTTTTTATTTGTCATGATGAGTTTATAGCTCGGTAAACTAACTAGATAGCGATTAAAATCAAGATAAATTAAATATTTACTTCATTGTTGGAATGGTAAATTCAGCACCTTTTCTAATACCAGTTGGCCATCTCGAAGTAACAGTTTTGAGACGCGTAAAGAACCTTACTCCGTCCATACCATGCATTGCATGATCCCCAAATAAGGATCTTTTCCAACCACCAAAGCTATGAAAAGCCATGGGTACTGGTATGGGAACATTCACTCCAACCATTCCAATTTTGCATTGATTAGCAAAAGCTCTAGCTGTGTCACCATCACGAGTATAAATAGTGGTGCCGTTTCCGAATTCATGATCGTTAACCATTTTTAAAGCATCGTCAAAAGTAGGTTGACGTACAACAGATAATACAGGTCCAAATATTTCTTCTCTATATATCTTCATATCTTCCTTAACATGATCAAATAAACAGCCTCCGATGAAGTATCCATTTTCATAACCTTGAAGAGATATTGATCTTCCATCCACTATAAGATCAGCTCCTTCAGCAACTCCAGAGTCAACATAGCTTTTTACTTTTGATAAATGTACATCACTGATGAGTGGACCCATTTCAACTTCTGGATCTGTTCCGGGGCCAACTTTAAGTCCCTGAACGCGAGGGGTAAGCTTTTCAATTAATTTATCACCCACATCACCAACAGCTACAGCAACAGAGAGAGCCATGCATCGCTCTCCTGCAGATCCATACCCTGCGCCGATCAGACCATCAACAACTTGGTCTAAATCTGCATCAGGCATTACAACCATATGATTTTTTGCACCGCCTAATGACTGGACGCGCTTATTGTGTTTAGAAGATGTATGATAAATGTACTCAGCAACTGGAGTCGAGCCAACAAAACTAACTGATGCAACTTCAGGATCGGTGATCAGAAGATCTACTGCTTCTTTATCGCCGTTAACCACATTGAAAACACCATCTGGCAACCCTGCTTCTTTAAGTAAATCTCCCATCATGTATGGAACCGTTGGATCTTTTTCACTCGGTTTTAAAATAAATGAATTACCGCATGCAATAGACATAACAAACATCCACATTGGAACCATAGCAGGAAAATTGAAAGGTGAAATTCCCACACAAACCCCAAGAGGCTGTCGCATACTCCAGCTGTCGATATTTGATCCGACGTTTTCAGAATATTCTCCTTTAAGCAAATGAGGAATACCACAAGCAAACTCAACTACTTCCATGCCTCTTGTTATTGAGCCAACTGAGTCTGATAAAATTTTTCCATGCTCTGTTGTTAATTCCAGAGCCAATTTGTCCATATCTCTGAGAATTAAATCTTTGAATTTAAATAAAACTCGAGATCTAGTCAGTGATGGAGTAGCAGCCCATTCTTTACCTGCTTTGACTGCACAACTTATTGCCACGGATACATCTTCTTTGTTAGCAAAGTTAACTTCTCTTATTTTTTCTCCATTTGCAGGATTATATACGTCACCAAATCTATCTGACTTACTCACGTACTCTTTACCATTAATAAAATGATTAACAATATTCATCTAAATTACCTAGATTTCAAAACTTTCGCCTATAGCCTCACAGCTTTTGGCCCACAGCATGCTCTTGACTTCAGGATTATCATAAAAAGACTCAAGTGAAAAAGATTTTGCTTTGCCTTTCATTCCTTTTAAACCAGGCCCTACCATTGAGCCTGAATTAATTTTAGGATCTGCAATACATCTTAGGAGACCCAAAGTTCCATCTTTTTCAGACTGCCCAAACTTCATTAAATATTTTGTAAAAAAACTGCCCATTCCGCCATCCTCTACTGTTGTAGATTGTAAATCACTTTCTGCAAGACCCGGATGAGCAACCATCGCTCTAATTTTTGAATTATTTTTTTGCAACTTTTCATGCAAACATGCAGTGAATGCAGCATTAGCAAGCTTTGTCTGGGCATAACGCTCCCATCGGCCACCACCAAACATCAAATTACCTCCATCTCCACCTAAGTTGCCACCTTTTTTTTCAAGAAACTTTTCTTTAAGTCTTTTTGTTTGAAAGCGTGCAATACTAGAATGATTAACTATTCTTGCTTCATCCCTTAATTGTGATGCTTTTTCTAGTAAGGGCATACATAATTTAGTTAGAAGAAAATGGGACAAGTGATTAGTTTGCATTTGTACATCAAAGCCGTCGATTGTGGCTTTATCTTTAAGAGCCATTACGCCCGCATTATTGCATAATACATCAAGGCCATCGCTACATATTTCATTAATTTTTGGAAATGCAGTTTTTACCGAGTCAAAACTTTGTAGATCACAATCCACTCTGTGAAAGTTTCCATTTGCACAATTTTGTCTAAGTAAATTTAAAGATGACTCCACTCTAGTTGAAGGACGATTCAATAGTAGGACTTTAGCACCAAGCTTAGCTACTGACTCAGCAGCATAAAATCCAAGCCCAGAAGTTGTGCCTGTTATAGCAACTGTTTTATTCTCCATTGAAGGTAGTGAGTTGAATAAATCATCAAAATACTTAGTATCGAGATTAGGTTTAGTATAAGAATTTTTCATATAATGAAATATTCTAGATTAAATACAACTAATGGCAATGTTTGAAAATTATGAGAAAACTTGACCTTCATGGATTTACACTTGAGGATGCTTATCAAGAATTCACTGACTTTATTTACGAAGCTTACCAAGGAAGTATACCCAAAGTAGAGGTCATAACAGGTAAAAGTGGACAAATCAGAAAAGAATTTCCTCATTGGGCAGAAAGCAGTCACCAAATACAGTACATTGAACAGAGTTGGCATGAAGGCAGTTTTGTTGTCAAAATCCAGAGGAAATATTGAAATCAAGCTCTGTCATTTTGGCAAACTTATTAGAGTTTAATTAGAAAGTTTCACACTTATATGTATTACTCAATGGTGGGTAGGTAATATTTTCATAAAATCCCCTAATCAACTGCCCGCCATTGAGATTTTTAATGGTTAATTATTTTATCGTAGTTACAATTATTATTTCAGTTCTGCTGGTAAGTATACTTTTTGATTTTACAGTAATTTAATTACTGCTGTGCTATCATTTGTTTGATACCAGCAATAGCCTTTGCGGGGTTGAGACCTTTTGGACAAGCTTGAGTGCAGTTCATTATTGTATGGCATCTATAAACTTTAAACGTATCATCTAATTCTTTTAATCTCTCTTTTCTTTCCTCATCACGGCTATCTTGTAACCAGCGATATGACTGAAGCAGGACTGCAGGGCCCAAATATTTATCACTGTTCCACCAATAACTTGGGCATGAAGTTGAGCAACATGCACACAAGATGCATTCATACAAGCCATCTAATTTTTCACGGTCATTTCTTGATTGAATATTTTCAGTATCGTTTGCGTTTTGTTTCTTATTCATAAGCCATGGCTTGATGGACTTTAATTGCTTATAGAGTGTTTTTAAATTTGTAACCAAGTCTTTTATAACTGGCATGTGAGGCAGAGGATAAATTTTTATGTCACCTTTCACATCACTAATTGCTTTGGTACAAGCGAGTGTATTTGTCCCATCAATATTCATTGCACAAGAACCACATATGCCCTCGCGACATGATCGTCTAAAGGTTAATGAAGTATCAATTTCACTTTTGATTTTCATAACTGCGTCCAATACCATCGGACCACAATCGTCTAGATCAACTTCATAAGTATCCATTCTTGGGTTTTTTTCGTCATCAGGAGACCAACGGTAGATTTTGAATTTTTTAGTATTCCCATTGCTTTTTTCAGACTTGTAATAATCACCGTCTGTTAATTTAGAATTGTCGGGAAGATTAAACTGAACCATTAATAAACTCTGGCCTTTGGCGCAATATATTTAACTTCGTTTGATAATGTGTATTCGTGAACTGATCTATAATCCAATTCACAACTCTTATCGTTCAGCCATGACATTGTATGCTTCATCCAATTTTTATCATCTCTTTCCTTATAGTCTTCTCGAGCGTGAGCCCCTCTACTTTCTTTTCTATTTAGTGCGGAGTTCATTGTAACTACAGCTTGTGCAATTAGGTTTTTATATTCAAGTGTTTCTAACAAATCAGTATTCCATATAAGTGATTTGTCTTTAATTTTAATATTTTCTGAGTTTAACCAAGTTTCTTCGATGAGTTTTTTTCCTTCAGACATAATCTCATCATCTCTAAAAACAGCGCAGTGTTTCTGCATAACTCTCTGCATTTGAGACCTTAATTCTGAAGTTGAAATATCCCCATCAGAAGATCGTGTACTATCAAACCTTGCAATGACTTCATCGATTACATGGCTTGGAATTTCCTTATTGGGTTCATCTTTATTTACCGTGTCATTTATTCTATCTGCTGCTGCTTTGCCAAAAACCACTAAATCAATTAGAGAATTTGATCCGAGTCTATTAGCACCATGAACACTCACACAAGCAGCTTCACCAACTGCCATCAAACCCTGTACGACTGTTTCATTTCCTTTTTCGAGGTTCATTACTTCTCCATGAAAATTTGTTGGAATTCCACCCATATTATAATGAACTCTACCCTCTAAAATTTCTTTTGTTATAGAACGAGACACAACATCTCTTGAAGCTAAGTCTTTCGCTGATGGTGCGTATCTCTCCATGAAACGTTCGCCTTCACTGTTTACTAAATAACCGCCTTCTCCTCTTGCGCCCTCTGTTATAAGACAACCAACGCCATAAATACCTGTTGGGTGGAATTGAACAAATTCCATATCTTGTAGAGGTAATCCAGCTCTTAAAACCATTGCGTTACCATCTCCTGTGCAAGTGTGAGCTGAAGTTGCAGAAAAATAAACACGGCCATATCCACCTGATGCTAATATTGTTTGTTTAGAGTTAAATACATGTAATTTACCGTCCTCTAAACACCATGCAACAACACCCCTGCATTCACCCTCAACCATTAATAAGTCCAAAACAAAATATTCAATATAATAGTCAACGTCGTGTTTTAATGATTGCCCGTATAAAGTATGAATTATTGCATGGCCAGTTCGATCAGCAGCAGCACATGTTCTTTGTGCAGTACCTTCACCATAATTTTTGGTCATCCCTCCAAAGGCTCTTTGATAAATTTTTCCATCCTCTGTTCGACTAAATGGAACTCCATAGTTCTCTAATTCTAAAACAGCTTTTGGTGCATTTTTGCACAAATACTCAATTGCATCCTGATCCCCAAGCCAATCAGAGCCTTTCACGGTATCATACATGTGCCATCTCCAATCATCATCACCCATATTTCCAAGTGCAGCAGAGATGCCTCCCTGTGCTGCAACCGTATGACTTCTGGTTGGGAATACTTTTGAAATACAAGCAGTCTTATAACCATTCTCAACAGCACCTACTGTCGCTCTCAAACCAGATCCACCAGCACCAACAACAACTACATCGTAATCGTGATATTCAATTTCGTAATTCATTAAGTTAACCTATAAAAATTAGTAGTAGAGACAAACAAACAAAAATTAGTATTAGTAAAAAAAATATTGAAATTATTACATTTAATATCCTTTTAACAACATCAGAGTGAACGTAATCATCAAGGATTTCGTGCACACCTGTATTCATATGAATTAATCCTAAGACCGTGAAAATCAATATAAACCCTACACCCCATAAGTTGCTTAATTCACTCAAAATTAATTGATATGGCAGAGTGGAAAGGTGTATTATTTTTATGAATAAATAAGCAACGAGTGGTAGCAGTAAAATCGTGCTCCATCGATGAAGTTTCCAAGTATTTTTGGCAGACATAGTTAATATCCAATCATAATTAAAACCCAAAATAGAACAGTGAGCAAAACAGTAAACAAAATTGTAATCCAACCTGTCAATTTGGCAGTATTTAATTCAAGCCCAATACCAACGTCCCAGAATAAGTGCCTTAAGCAGTTTAAAAAATAAAACAAATATGAAAACGTAAGACCTATTAATATTGCTCTTATAAAAATATTTTCTGATAAGGAAATTATAAATTGAAAAGTTTCTTCGCCAGCGCTAATTGAATATAAAAATATTATTAATATGATTACACCTAATGATGAAACTATACCCGTTATTCTATGAAGAATTGATAGTATCGATGTAATTTGCCATCTATAAACTTGCAAATGTGGTGATAAGGGACTGCTCATTAGTAATATTTATATATACCAAATTGCCGGTGATTAAACGACAGTAAATTATTTTTTTCTTGGAATTAAAGCCCAATAATCAAGACTTAACAAAACGGACGGATCAAAACGCTTGTTACTATCTTGATGTTGAAACTGATAAGCCTGTGCATCACCAATTCCATTTGTTCTGATTCGAATAGCACCTAATGATTCTGATACTTCGACTTTATCTAAAATTAAACTCCAGGCAAAAACAGTTGTTCCCGCAAAACACGGTGATGCGTGGGTTCCACCGTTGATCGCAATAATTTTAAAAGCATTTGAAAGTCCATTAAACGATAAAGCTCTTGTTAAACTTATAACGTGACCACCGTAAACAATTCTTTTTCCAAACCTGCCACCTTTTTCAACAAAATGGTTAAAGTGAACTTTTGCATTGTTCTGGTATAATTTTGTTGCCATCATATGTTCAGCCTCTTCAACTGTCATACCATCAATATGATTTATTTTTTCGTTAATAGAATAATCCTCATAACAAAGATCAGAGCCTGAGGCTTTATAATCATATCCTGTACAATCAAAATCATATTTTTTTGCAATTTCTACAACCTCCTCACTTGTAAGCTCTTTATTTAATTCCGGTATAGACGGTTCTGCTTTATTTAGATTTCTATTTTTTTTTCTAACCATAACCCATCTTTTATAATCAATAACTGGTTCGTCATGCTGGTTAGTGCCTACAGAGTGAACATAAACTACTCCATTTTCTCCACTTGAATTCTCTTTAATGCCAATCACTTCTGAAGTTGAACTAATTGTATCTCCTGGATAAGCTGGCTTTAAAAACTTACACTCTGCGTAACCTAAATTGGCAATTGCATTTAAAGAGATATCTGGGACAGTTTTACCAAAAGCTATGTTAAATAAAAGAAAATCGTCAATTGGTGATTTTTCTAATGAGAGTTTTTTTGCAAACTCATCTGAGCAGTGCAGGGCGTACCTTGAACCGTATAAAGCTGTATAAAGTGCACAATCTCCATATGTTATTGTTCGTGGAGTTGCGTGTATTATTTTTTGTCCTAGCTTAAAATTTTCAAAAAAGTTACCAATTTTATATTTACTTGAAGAAGTTTGTATAACTTCTGATTGATCTAGTTCTGTAACTTTTGAAACAAGCAATTCTGCTTCTATAATTCGTTTTGCATGATTTACGTGCAATTCCTCTATCTGACTGCCTTCAAACGTAATTACTCCAACATTTGGGTCCTTTTTTCTTGCATCCTCAAAGGCTGCAACAATTCGTTTTGCTTTGTCTAGTTGTTCAGCCGTAGGGGTAAATATTTTATTGCATATTTGTATTTGTCCGGGGTGTATTAAGGTTTTACCATCAAATCCGAGACCATGACTATAGATGCACTCTTCTTCAAAGCCATTAGCGTCTCTGATGTCATTAAAAACTCCATCAAGTAGTGATAATTTGTAGGCTTTTGTTGCCATCATACATTTCTCAAAACTTGTGACTAATGCAGTTCTTTTTAGTTCTTCCTCTATACCCAACTCTGCAGACAAGTCATTAGTTCCCATTACAAAACATTTTAAGTATTTTGATGATTTTGCAATATCATACGCGTTTACAATGGATAAAGCTGTTTCCATCATAACCCAAATTTTAGTTTCTTTATTTTTAAGATATTTTTCAAAAGCTTTAACATCTTTAGCTTCATTTACTTTAGGGATTAATATTGCATCGGGATTACATTTGTCCAAGACCTTAATATCTATTTTACCATCATCAGTATCCAAAGCATTTACTCTTATCACCTGTTCCTTATTTTTGTTTACACCAGAATTTATAATTTCGATAATTGCTTTGCGTGCATCATTTCTGGCATTTGCAGCTACCGAGTCTTCTAAGTCGTAAATAATTGCATCTACATCAAGCGTACTACTTTTTTTTAATGCTTTTGGATTAGATCCAGGAACATAAAGTACGCTTCTTCTTGGTTTTCTTACATCTTGTCTCATTTAGATAAATGTTCCTCAATTAGCATTTCAGCGATTTGGATTGTATTTAAAGCTGCACCTTTCCTTAAATTATCAGAAACTACCCAAATAGATAATCCATTTTTTGTAGACGTATCCTCTCGAATTCGCGATACATACGTGTCATCATTTCCAGCACACTCTTTTGGAGTTACATAACCTCCATCAGCTCTTTCATCAAGTAGTGTGCACCCAGGAGCATTTTTAATAGCTTCACGTGCTTCTTCTACTGAAATTTTGTTTTCAAACTCAATATTTACAGCTTCAGAGTGACCAATAAATACAGGAACGCGAACACATGTAGCGCTAAAGCTGATCTCACTACTTAAAATTTTATGAGTTTCTTGTCTCATTTTTAATTCTTCTTTTGTGTATCCATCATCCATGAATTTATCAATATGAGGTATGACATTAAAGGCAATTGGTTTGGTAAACTTAACATTATCTTTAATATCATCAGAGAACATATTTTTTGTTTGCTCAAACAACTCGTCCATACCAGCCTTACCTGCACCCGAAACAGATTGATAAGTTGATACAATAACTTTTTTTATTTTTGAAATTTCGTGCAATGGTTTTAAGGCAACCACCAATTGAATTGTTGAGCAGTTTGGATTAGCAATTATATTTCTTTTTTTATAATTATTTAGATCACTTGGGTTAACCTCAGGCACGACCAAAGGAATATCTTCTTCCATTCTAAAATGACTAGAGTTATCTATAACAATACAGTTTTTTTCTGCAAACTTTGGTGCCCATTCCTTTGAGGTACTAGCTCCTGCAGAGAAGAGTGCCAATTCTACTTTTGAAGGATCAAACTTTTCAATAGATTCTACAATTAGTTTATCCTCCCCAAATTCAATTTCCATGCCTTCACTTCTACTAGAAGCTACAGGAAATATTTTTGACGCATCATATTTTTTTTCAGAGAGAATATTTAACATTTCTCTTCCGACATTTCCTGTGGCACCCACTATAGCAATATTAAAATTCATAATTTAAAAGTTTTCTTTTAATTGATTTAATATTTGATCACCCATTTCAACTGTTGATAGGTTTTTGTTATCATCGCCTATTAAATCCGCAGTTTTAAAGCCACTGGCAAGTACATTATTTACAGCCTTATTTATAAGATCTGATTCCTTGTCCATATTGAATGAGTACTTTAAACACATCGCAAAACTAAGAATAGATGCAATTGGGTTTGCTATTCCTTTACCAGCTATGTCTGGCGCAGACCCATGAACTGGCTCGTATAAAGACTTTCTAAAATTATTACTATCGACTGCACCCAAAGAAGCAGAGGGCAACATTCCAAGCGAACCTGTGAGCATGGCCGCCTCATCTGAAAGAATGTCTCCAAATAAATTATCAGTAACAATAACATCAAATTGTTTAGGGTTTCTAACTAATTGCATCGCACAATTATCTGCATACATATGAGATAACTCGACATTTGAATATTCATTTTCATGCACATGAGAGACTTCTTCTCTCCACAATATTCCAGACTCCATTACATTTGATTTTTCACAAGAAGTAACCCTGTTACCTCTTTTGCTTGCAAGTTCAAATGCTATTCGTGCAACTCTTCTAACTTCTTCAGTGCTATAAGATTGAGTGTTAATTCCAACACGATTTCCGTTACCTTTATCTTCAATACCTCTTGGTTCACCAAAATAAATACCACCAGTAAGCTCTCTAACAATTAATATATCGAGACCTGATACTAAGTCTGGTTTAAGAGAAGAGGCGTCAACCATTGACTCAAAACATAGAGCAGGCCTTAAGTTTGCAAACAAGTCTAATTCTTTTCTAATTCTCAAAAGGCCTTGTTCAGGTTTAAGAGAAAAATCTAAATTATCCCATTTTTCTCCACCCACAGCACCAAGTAAAACTGCGTGAGAGTTTTTAGCTTTTTCAAGAGTCTCATCAGATAGAGGGGTGCCATAGCGATCATAGGCAGATCCACCAATATCGTCCTCTTCTATCTCAAATTTAACTTTACTAAGTTCACCAATACTCTTAGCAACCTTTATGACCTCCTTCATTACTTCAGGCCCTATACCGTCGCCAGGTAAGACTAATAATTTATAAGAATTGCTCATTTTATTTGCTGGCTATACAACCAGGGTGTTCTTGACTTTTGCTTATTTTCAAAATCAGAAATATGATTAACTTTAGCTAGTGTCAATCCAATATCGTCTAAACCCTCTAATAGGCTAGTTTTTTTGGCTTTATCAAGTTCAAAACTTACCTCATGATTTATATTTTTATCAAAATAAGAAATCTTCTGATTTTCTAAATCAATTGTAAAACTAAGACTGTTTTCCGCTGCTTTTTGTAATTTAGTTACTTCAGACTCATCTAATTTGATTGGAAGAATACCATTCTTGAAACAATTATTATAAAAGATATCCGCAAAGCTCGAAGCGATGATGCATTTAATACCATAATCTAAGATTGACCAGGGTGCATGTTCACGAGATGACCCGCAGCCAAAATTTTTACCAGTAATCAAAATTTGAGAGTCTTTATATTTATCTTGATTAAGGACAAACGAATCTATAGGTGCATCTTTTTCATCATATCTTAATTCATAAAATAAATTTTTACCTAAACCTGTTCGCTTAATTGTTTTGAGAAATTGTTTTGGAATAATCATATCAGTATCAACATTCACCATTGGTAAAGGAATTGCATTACTTTCTATTTTTTTAAATTTTTCCATTATATCTCTCTACAGTCTGATAGTTTTCCATTGATAGCCGCAGCAGCAGCCATAGCTGGACTCATTAAATGAGTACGACCCCCTCTTCCTTGCCTACCTTCAAAGTTCCTATTTGAAGTGGAAGCACATCTTTCTTGAGGTTTAAGTTTATCTGCATTCATTGCAAGACACATTGAACATCCAGGCTCTCTCCATTCAAAGCCTGACTCAATAAATATTTTGTCCAAACCCTCCTCTTCTGCCTGCTGTTTAACTAAACCAGACCCAGGAACGATTATTGCATTTACATGGTCCGCAACTTTTCTATCTTTTGCAATTTTTGATGCAGCTCTCAAGTCTTCAATCCGTCCATTAGTGCATGAACCAATAAATACCTTATCTACTTTCACCTCTTTAAGTGGTGTGTTCGGAACAAGACCCATGTATTCCAAAGCTCTAATCATTGATTTTTTCTTTGTCTCATCGCTTTCGTCCTCAGGGTTTGGAACCAATCCATCAATCGAAACGACATCCTCAGGACTTGTGCCCCATGTGACTTGCGGAATGATATCGCTTGCATCAATATTTACTGTTTTGTCATAAGCAGCACCTTCATCAGAAGCTAGCGATAACCAATAATCTGATGCTGATTGATATTCATTTTCTGCTGGAGAAAATGGTCTACCCTTTAAGTATTCAATTGTTTTTTCATCAGGACTGATTAAACCAGCTCTTGCTCCCGCTTCAATTGACATGTTACAGACAGTCATTCTTCCCTCCATTGTTAGGGATTTGATCGCATCACCTGTGTATTCAATAACATATCCAGTACCTCCAGCAGTTCCAATTGTTTGAATAATCTTTAAAACAATATCTTTTGCTGTGACACCCAGTGGCAGTTCACCTTGTATATTAATTTGCATATTCTTAGCTTTAGTTTGTACCAATGTTTGAGTTGCAAGAACATGTTCTACTTCAGAAGTTCCAATTCCCCATGCAAGAGCACCGAAGGCACCGTGTGTTGAAGTATGGCTATCACCACAAACGATAGTCATTCCTGGTTGTGTGAAACCTTGCTCCGGTCCGATAATATGAACTATGCCCTGTCTTTTATCAGACATAGAAAGAAAAGTAATTCCGTGCTCCTTACAATTCTCTTCAAGAGTATCTACCTGTAACTTAGACTCTGGATCTGATATTCCCTCATCTCTATTTGTTGTAGGAATATTGTGATCAGCAGTGGCTAATGTAAAATTAGGTTTTCTAACTGATCTGTTTGCAATTTTTAGTCCTTCAAATGCTTGGGGACTTGTAACTTCATGGACAAGATGTCTGTCAATATAAATGATTGATGTTCCATCTTCATTTTCTGAAACTAAATGATCATTCCATATTTTATCGTATAATGTCTTTGGAGTACTCATAAATAACTTTGATTAACAAAAAAAAAGAGAAAGAAGTAATTATTCTTTTGTTGTTTCTGATTCTTCTGAACTTTCAGCATTATCTTCAGGAACTTGTTCTTGAGCAGACTCATCAACTTCAGATTCTGTTTTTTCCTCAGCTTGAGAAGCATCAGCTGCAACTTCAACACTCTCATCTTGAGCAGGCTCATCAGAAGCAATAATTTCTTCTTCTACAACTTCTTCACTCTCATCAATATATAAACTAGCAAGATCTGGTTGCTTCTTTCGAATTCTCTCAACGATTCTTGCTTTCTTACCGGTTAGATCTCTAAGATAGTAAAGCTTAGCTCTTCTGACTTGTCCACTTCTTACAATCGAGATGGAGTCAATAGACGGACTAAAGATTGGAAACACTCTTTCTACGCCCTCACCAAAAGAAATTTTTCTTACTGTAAATGAAGAACTTAGACCTCTATTTTTCTTTCTGATACAAACGCCCTCGAATGCCTGTATTCTCTCACGTGTACCCTCACGTACCTTAACATTCACTCTTACTGTATCTCCTGGATGGAATTGTGGTATTTTCTTACCTTTGACTAGTGACTTTATCTGGTCTTTTTCGAATTGTTCTATGATGTTCATGGTAGCCTCGCACCGTGTTTTAATACTTTATTTCTTCCTTGTCTTGCTTTTTTTGTAGTTTTTCCATAAATCTGGCCTAACTTTCTGTGTTAGTTTTTCAGATTGTTTTAAGCGCCACTCACTAATATTTCTGTGATTTCCAGAGAGCAATATGTCTGGAATTGTCAAATTTTTCCATTTTTTAGGCCTTGTATACTGAGGGTATTCAAGAAGGTCTTTTGAGAAGGTCTCTGAACTAGCAGACTTCATGTCACCAAGTGTTCCTGGCAATAGTCTCACTATTGATTCCACTAAAACCTGGGAAGCTATTTCACCGCCCGCCAGTATATAGTCTCCAATACTTATTTCCTCAATAGGATAGAAATCAAGTATGCGTTGATCAATGCCTTCATATCTACCACAGAGAATATTAATTCCTTTCATCTTTGAAAAATTAATAACTTTACTTTGAGTTAAAGGAGTACCGCGAGGACTTAAATATATCATTGGATAACTATCTTTAGATTTTATATTCTTGTAACAAGCATCAACAGATTTCCCAATTACATCTGCTTTTAAAACCATACCAGGACCGCCACCAGCTGTGGTATCATCTACTTTTTTGTAATTACCTTTTGAATATTTTCTCGGATCAATTGTTTTTAATGACCATATTTTTTTCTTTAATGCCTTACCCACGACTCCTGTATTTAAAAGTCCAGGAAAACTATTTGGGAAAAGTGTGATAATTTTTACTCGATACATTGCTAGCCTATATAGTCATTGATATTTTTTGTAATAA
>LULP01000292.1_pt1 | contig 21872 bp, 20 predicted proteins | sample 728111 | NCBI WGS metagenome assembly LULP01 (sample SAMN03860286, study PRJNA289734) | marine metagenome | biome: seawater column; feature: ocean; material: water; isolation source: Red Sea water column Station 149 - depth 25m | place: Saudi Arabia: Red Sea | collected 2011-10-15 | depth 25 m
ATATAGGTGCTGGTGGCGATAAATATATGTCATTGATACAATATGCTAGAGTTAAACAAGTGGATCTTGAAGAAGAGTTTCATAAAGGTTGGGATCAAAGTTTAGATAAGCAACAACTAAGAATATTAGACAAGGCTTTTATGGATTATAAAATAGCAAAAGGTAAATATGACTTTATCGACATGATAGAAAAATTTATAGAACAAGGCACATCTCCTGAGTTTGAGTTACTCATCATAGATGAGGCTCAAGACCTAGCTCCTTTGCAATGGAAGATGGTTAAAGAAGTATTAGTTCCTAACTCTAAAAAAGTTTACTACGCTGGAGATGATGACCAGGCGATATATTCTTGGATGGGTGTTGATGTAAATAATTTTCTTAATGCTAGTGAAACTAAATATGTATTAAGTAAATCATATCGTGTTCCAGAACATCCGTTTGCTTTTGCTGAAGGATTAACCGATCAAATCACGAAACGAGAAAATAAATCGTGGAACCCAACAAAAGAAAAGGGACTTGTTACATGGCATAATGACATTCTTGATGTTGATATGACAGAGGGCGAGTGGTTGATTCTTACAAGAACTAACTATATCGCCAACAAAGTCTGTCAGAAATTAAGAGAAGAAGGTTATGTATTCTGGAGAGAAGGAGAGGGTTGGTCTGTATCTGTCAACGTACTAGTGGCTATAGAAGTGTGGTTAAAGTTACAGAGAGGAGCATCAGTGCCTGCCGATTTATTAAAACCTTTTTCAAAACTGATTAATCCGAAATACATAACAAGATCGGGTCGAAAGTTAATGTATTCTTTGGCAGATGTTAATAGTGAAAGACCACCAGATGAAGGTTACTCTTTAGGTAATCTAGAAAGATTATGTGAGTTTACGGCAAATAGATTTGTGACATGGCAAAATGTATTAAAAATATCAGAACAAGTTGCTGCATACATAGTATCTGTTAGAAAAAGAGGAGAGAAGATTCTATCGGCAGATCCCAGGATTCGTGTATCCACAATCCACAGAGCAAAAGGTGGAGAAGCTGATAATGTAGCATTGTTGCTAGACTCAACGAAGGCATGTGTGGAAAGTCCAGATCAAGATGCAGAGAGAAGAGTTTGGTATGTGGGTGTAACGAGAGCAAAGAAGGAGTTACACATAATAGAAAAATCTGGACAGTTTGGATTTGAATTATGAAAAAAGAATGGTATTTACAAAGAGCAACTGACGAAGAAAACCCTAGTCCGTTTTGGGATAGTTACGTCCATGACATGTGCGAAGTCCTTGAAACCACAAACAAATCTCCTTTTGGTAAACCAATAAAAGAGTTTAAAGAAAATAAAAAAGACAGAAAATATTTTTTAGATCAAGCAGAGAAGCTAATCAATGGTCCGAGAGCCAAAGAGTATGGGCCTGCTAAATTTAATCACGAAAGAATAGCAAGAATATGGTCTGTTATATTAGACAGAGAAGTTACGGCACAAGAAGTTGTGGCTTGTATGGTTGGTGTAAAACTAGCCAGACTAGCAGAAACGATAAAACACGATGACAGTTGGGTCGATATAATAGGCTATGCTGCATTAGGTGGAGAAATTATAAATGACAAGTGACCAATACCATTTATTGGAACAAGACATAAAAGATGTGGCATGGGGGAATGTTGATTCAGACTGGACTCCACCCGAAGTTATACCAGATCTATCGCAGTACGATACGATAGCCATTGACTTAGAAACGAGAGATGAGAATCTAACAAAGCTAGGACCTGGATGGTGTAGAAAAGACGGACACATCATAGGCATAGCCGTGGCGGCTGGAGATAGTTCTTGGTATTTTCCAGTGGCACATACTGTGGGTAATATGCCAAGACGACCAGTGTTTCAGTGGTTGACAGATCTGTGTAAAGACACAACTAAAACATTCGTGTTCCATAATGCACTATACGATCTTGGTTGGCTTAGAGCAGAAGGTGTAGAAGTCAAAGGCAAGATCAGAGATACCATGGTTGCAGCGCCTTTACTAAACGAGAATAGAAGATACTATAATCTAAACTCGTTAGCTGGAGATCATCTTGGCACATACAAAGACGAAAAGATGCTCAAGAGTGCCGCCGAAGAGTTTGGTGTAGATCCAAAGTCTGGTATGTGGAAACTACCGCCTCGATATGTTGGTGCTTATGCAGAACATGACGCTGCAATAACTTTGAGATTATGGAACGAGTTACGAAAACAGATAACAAAAGAAGAATGTAGTGGTATATTTGAACTAGAAACTAGACTCACACCTCTGCTTCTTGACATGAAAACAAAAGGTGTACGAGTGGATTTAAACAGAGCAGAGCAAGTTAAGAAAGAACTGACTGCGTTAGAGAAATCACTTGTAGAGGAGATAGTCAAAGAAACTGGAGTTACGATTGAACCTTGGGTCGCCACATCTGTAGCAAAGGTCTTTGATGCTATGGGACTTGCGTATTCTCGCACAGAAAAGTCCAGGGCCCCCGCGTTTACAAAACAATTTCTTGCTAATCACTCTCATCCCATTGCGAAGAAGATTATAAAAATAAGGGAAGTTAATAAAGCCAACACGACTTTTATTGATACAATTCTTGAACACTCGCATGATGGTAGAATACATTGTGATTTTCATCCTTTACGTTCTGATGGCGGAGGCACTGTTACTGGTAGATTTAGCTCAAGTAATCCTAACTTGCAACAAATACCTGCAAGAGATCCATACATAAAGAAACTTATTAGAGGATTGTTTATTCCAGAAGAAGGATCTAAGTGGGGATCTTTTGACTATGCTTCACAAGAGCCTAGATGGCTTGTGCATTATTGTGCAACATTAAAAGGACTTGATAGACACCCACAGATAGATGATGTTGTGGCTTTGTATAACAAAGGCGAAGCTGACTTTCATCAGATCGTGGCAGATATAGCAGGCATACCAAGAAAACAAGCAAAGACTGTGAATCTTGGATTAATGTATGGCATGGGTAAAGGCAAGTTGGCAAACATTCTTGATCTGTCTGTTGATGAAGCAACAACTTTATTAGATAAATACAATGACAAAGTTCCATTCTTAAGATCTATTTCAGAGAAGACAACAAGGAAAGCTGCCGAGAGTGGGATTATCAGAACTTGGTTGGGCCGTAAATGTAGATTCAATATGTACGAGCCTAGATCGTACAAGTATAATAAAGCATTACCGATGAAAGAAGCCATTGATGAATATGGTGGCAAGGGCAGTATCAGAAGAGCTTTTACATACAAGGCACTTAATAGACTAATACAAGGGTCTAGTGCCGATCAAACTAAGAAAGCCATGGTCGATTGTTACGATGCTGGTCTTACACCAATGTTAACTGTGCATGATGAATTATGTTTTAACATACAAAACGACAAGCAAGTGGAGCAAATCAAAGAGATTATGTGTAATTGTGTGCCCGAACTCAAAATACCCTTTGATGTAGACGCTGAAATGGGGTCAAACTGGGGAGAAGTTGGATAGTGGACAATACAAAAACACTCAAAAACAAAAGTATTTCTAGGGTACAATCACACACGGACACTTTGTTTCGGCTCTGTGTGGCGATCTGAGAGCCTATTTTTTTCTGACAGGTTTACAATATGCAGTGATTTTGCCTATTTTACCATCTGGTAGTGGGACATCGGGCTGATTGTTCAAACGTCTGGCAAAATACAAACAACTGTTAATATTTTCAAATCTTTGTGTCTGATCTATCACTCTTTCGTTGAGCATGAAGATCAGAAGAAACTCTATCATTCATCTTTTGCCTTCCAAAAATACTCGTCTGTGTCTCCGAGTCTGAACTTCTGTCCGTTCTCAACTTGATATATCTCTGTGCTAACTTTGAAGTCTGGTTGTAGTGGTTTGTCTGGTGTCAGTGAATTGTCGTACACTCTCATTCTGTTGTTTGGATACAGACAGAATTGATTATTTTCTAGTTCTAGTAAGTTAAACGATTTGTGTTCTGCTGGTTTCTCACTGGTTGAGTAATCTATTGTGTCTATGCTTTCGTGATAGTTATCAAGAGTACAAACGTAAGATCCTTTCACGATACCATGGTCTCTTGTATAAACCTCAAAGTCCATAGATCCTATAAACTGTTTGCTAACTGCCACCACCCCATAGTCCATGCAATTCCAAAACTGGAGATTATAAAGATCCATATCTGGAGTCGGGGTCTGTGGTTCAACAGTAAAAGCACTAATAGGAAGTTTATCATAAAGAGCACCGTAGTCAGGCAGATAAGTTTCAAAATAGAAAGCTCTACCTGGAATAGACTTTGCTGTAACCCAGACACCTTTTACAAACTCTCCGTGTCCATCTTCGCCATCTCTTAAATATTCTTTACGAACCCATACATCTATAGAAGGTAAATTAACAACTAGTGTAGCCATTTATGTGTAAATCAAACCTCTTCTGTATCCGTTGACTCTATCATATGTGAGAATCTCTTTTCTGTTTGCGTCACCAACGTATGATACATGCACCCAACCAGAGCTTGGACCCTTGGCTCTTTCATAACATTCTAATATCAACTGATCGAAATCTAATTCGTTTGCTATATATTGTGCCAGTTCTGCATTAGCAACGCCTGGTATTTCTATATCAGCGGCCTGACCTTTGCAATGTTGGCTGGTGGATTTTGATCCTATGGCTCGACACAACGCTGCGCTGCGATATCCAGAGTTAACTACAACTGGCTTGTCAAAATGTTTACGAATGGGTTCAAGAACCCTTTCACATAGTGCCATCATAGCCACTACATGCTTGTCTCCAGGTGTGTTCTCTATGCCTTTTCTTTCTGCCGTTTGTGATTTCACAAACTCTGCTATAGTAAAATGTGGTGATAATCTACTCATCCAGTTCTCCTAGCTATATCTAAATTTTTAAGAATGTCATCTGGACTACTACCTAGAAAAGACGGATTTGTTCTAGTTAATGGACTTGTGCCCACATCCGTAGTTTGTATCGGAGCAAAAGATGGTGTAGTATCAACACTCGGTGGTGGTGTAGTATCAATCTTAGGAGGCAGTTGAGTTGTAACTGCTCTTTGATTTCCTAATCCAAATAAGTTAGACATGCTTAACTGATCTGAATCTATCTCTTTTCTCAAGGACATTCCTCTTCTTAATGATCGTAATGCGTTTATGTCACCAGTAGGAACATAAATGTTTTTCTTTCTTGCATCTTTTATTTTTTCTTTACTTGGTTTGAAAGGAACATATCTATCATTTAACAGAGAACTTGTCTCCTCCTCTCCTAATTGTGCATCCTTCATAATTTTTCTTACCTCTGGTCTTGTTAGACCAAGTGTTTTTAAATCATCTATTGTTGACGCATATTTTCTAAAAACTTTTAGTCTAGCATCATCTGCTCTTCTAAAAGCTGTAATGATTTGTTCTGGTGATGCTTCTTCGAGTCTTAAAACTTCGTTAAATAGTGCAGCAGTGCCAGATCTATCTTGTTTAAACTCTTGTGCTCTAAACTCTCCTAGTCTTTTTAAATCTAATGTTTGTGTATTCAAACCAGTAAAAGCTCTAAATAGTTCTGCTCCTTGTTGATAAGTCTTACCAGTTGTCGGCTCCATCTCACCCTCTGGAGAAAACACACCTCGTAAGAATCTAGATTTTTCTATGGATTTTACACCTTCTGGAAAGTTGCCACCAGCTATACCAAGCTCTGCTCCGACTGGTATTCTTACTGGAACCATGCCTGGTATCAAAGTATTAAACAGATGTAACATAGACTTTTCAAAAGCAACACCAGAAGAGTCTTGTTCTCTATAAACCTTTGCACCAGACCTAGTTCTACCACCACGACCACCACCTGCTACAGGTGCTACATCTTGTAAAGCAGAGAAAACCATAGAGTAATCTATAAATGGAGTAAAGTATTCAGACAAAGTTTCAAATCCTATTTTTCTGACTTGTTCTCCTAAAGGCACACTTTGTCTTTCCGTTTCTCTGTATGTGTTTAATATGGTTCTAAACCCTCTTGATAATAAATCGTATGGGTTAGTGTGACTGAAATCTATAAATTCAGGATTACCATTATCGTCCTTGCCAACTGGTATTAACTGTGAGTTTCTCTGCCAACTAGCAGCTAATCTATTTATTGACTGTAGTTCTTCGTCACTAGTATCTGTTAAGTTTTGTGCAAACCTTTGTAAAGTATCACCCACAAGACCAAAGGCAGTCACACCACCCATCAATCTTTTCATTCCTATTTCTCTGATAGCTTGGACTGGACTCTCTAACTCTTTTGCAGCAGTATCAAGAGTATTAAAACCAGTTCTTAATATTTCTGCGGGGAAGGCAATAAAGTTACCAAGAGGCACACCTCTTAACCCTTTTATAACATCTGGAACAAGCTCGTAGTTTGGAACTGTGTTACGAACAGTATCTGCCGCAGCTCTTCTTAACGCTTCATCCAGTCCTTCGCCTTTTTGTTTTCCTATGTGTCTAGCAAATGCAGACAGTTGTTGTCTTCTTAGAGTAGGATTATCTGCAAAATCAGTCCCTATTTTTGCTATTGAATTTCTTAATTTTTGTAATTCAAAAGCATAGTTGTATATCTTCCAAATATCATCACCACCCTTATAGAGACCTTCTGCCGTGTCTAAGAATCTCCTTGTCATATTCATACTGCCTTTTAGAGCAGTCTTTGACATACCTTGCAGTCCTTTACCATCTGGAGGAGTTTCTATTATGGATTGTTGTCTAGCTACAGAGTCTTCTACTGCTTGTGGTCTAACACCCAGAGCAATATCAAAATCAGAAACACCCACTTCATCTGCTACGCCAGTTCTTTGCGCTGGAAGACCCGTGATCCCTGTGCCTCTATACCCTAATCCTTGACGTAAGTTGGCTTGTATCTCTCGGAGTTGAGCCGAACTACCGATAACACCTCTGTTCTGTAGATCTACTAGAAAATCTAAAACCTCATCATTTAAGGAAAAGTCAAATCTATCGTTGGCAAATTTTGACACTTTACCAGTGCCTTTTAATTTAAGTTCTTTATCAATTAAATCTCTTAGAACTAAATCTACTGATTCAAAAAGACTAGCGTTCTTTCCCACATTACCTTGTGCAAGAGCAAACAAAGAAGCTGATGTTACGTTTCTTACTTGTGTGATTGGAGATAAAATTGTTTTTGCGTATTGAGAGATACCTTTTAACTTGACCATAGGATAGTAAAGTCCTCTTGCTATATCTCCCATGACACTTGTTCTTTCATTAATAACATTACTCATAGCTTCGTACATGGGTTTTGGTATGGCATATCCATACATCTCACCAAACACACTTCGTGCAGCAAGACCCTCTGGATCAAAACCAGACACGGAATCTCTGCCAAGAATGACATACTCCAGTCCTCTGCCACCTCTTCTTTGCACACTTTCCATGACATCTTTTAAAACAGCATCTCTTTCTGCTGATGGTAAGTCACGAAGAGATGTTATTTGTTCTTGTGGTGCTCTTGTTTGATTTATTTGTACAATTCTTTCTCTAACTAAATCGTTTGTGTTTATAAATAAAGGTTTATCTGCTCTAGGATCTGTGTTTCTAATTATATTGTCTGCGGTTCTTTTAAAAGAAGAATAGAAAGCATCTGCTGCTACAAAGTTAGAGAGCTCTCCCACGGTGTGCATGTATGCTTCTTTTGGATTTCTAACTTCACCAAGTATGGATCTAATAATTTCATTATCAACTTTTGATTTATTTAGAACTGCTGGATTAAGTCTAACAGTCGGAACAGTTCTAGCTGCTGTGCCGTATGCTCCACCAGAACTGTGTTTTAAACTTTTGTAATATTTTGTAACATTGTCTATGTACCGTTCTGCTTGTCGTCTTGTTAACGCAAACTGACCGACACCTTCTGGACCTTCTCTCTGTAACGATCTAAATGTGTCTACAAACTCATCAGAAATTCTAAAAGTTTCTGGTTCATCTTTTAAAAATTTTTGAACATGTTTTATGTCTACTGCTTTACCATCTACAATCTGATCTACAAGAGCCTCTCTCATGTCGGGTGCTAATTTAAAATTATCATCGTTAAATAATTGATATTGTCTGGAAAGATAACCACCATTTTCTATGTTATTTTTGACTTGTTCTACAAATTGTCTTCTAGACATCAGACCACTAGTTGACACTTCTGGTAAACTTTTAGCAGCACCAGTGTCTATAACCCTCTCTGATAAATCGTCAATAATATTTTTTGCTTTTAGAAATTTGTCAAACAATGCTTTAGGTATTTCTAAATCTTTTTCTGTTGCTCCTTCTAAAACATCCATGAAGTTGTTTATAAGTTTTTGTTTTGTAAAATCTGGCAGTCTTCTGTATTCTGAAAATTCTTTGTTACTTGGACTTAGAACCTCTGCGATTTGTCTATCAACTTCTTTTAATGCTTTCTCTGCTTTTTTGATATCACCTTCTATAGCTGGATTAACTAGAGACTTTACTCTTGCTACGTCACCTGGCAAGAACGATCTATATCTGAAGGCAGATAAAGTTCTAGCAACAGCTCTGTCTAATGTATTAATAAGGCCTGGATCAGAGGACTCACCTTTTAAAAATCTTTCTTCTTGTTTTGCAATAGCTTCTGCTGCTTTTTTGGATCCAGCTCTCAACACTCTTGAACTTACTCCAGCACCAGCACCGATACCTGCACCATACGCTGCACCAGTTGCCACCTTTCCAAAATCTATATCTTCTACATCTTTGCCTTGAGCCAGTTCATCAACTGTAGCCGCACCAGCACCAATCGCTGCGCCTGGCACTGCAAGACCAACTTCTCTTCCCGCTCTGGCTCCTATTTTTGCAGAAGTGCTAAGACCAGCACCAATCACTGGTGGTAAAGCACCAGCAAGAAGTGACCCAGAAAGACCATGAGCCATGACTTTATTGTATATTCTAGCTGCAGCTCTTTCTCTGCCTTCTAATCCTATAAGATCTTCAGTTTGAAAAAAAGGACCGTAGCCACCTTCAAAAAAATCACCCAAAGATTGTGTGCCATCTGTGGCTACAACTGCATCTGCTGCACCTGCCGCCGCCATTTGTTGTGCCGCCAGTCCTAGTTTTTGACTTTTAGTTAAGTCTTTCATTTCAAGAGGTTGCTTTGTGATCTTCATGGTTTTCAAAGATCCAGCATCAGGTTTCATGCCTCGTGTGCCTCGTGCCAACTTACCAAGTTTACTAAACTTTGATACGGCAGCCGCGGCTCCAAGACCTGGAATACCAAACTGAATAAGACCTTCTGTTATTTTACCAGCGGCTCCCGCTGGATCGATACCAAGATCGTCTCTCATTTTATTGAAACCTCTAACTACAGCATCTGTGTAATTAGTGCCTGCACCAAGATCTATAATACTTGTCACAGTTTCTGCTATACCTTGTGGTATGGCTATTAATCCAGATCCTACACCCTCTGCTATTTCTTGTAGAGTTCCCTCATCTTCTGGATCTAGATAATTACTTGTTCCTTCTTGTGCAGTGGCTTGATCGCCTGAAGAACCAAAGCGAGTTTTGATAAAAGCCTCTGCTTCTTCTTGCGTAAGATCTTCTTTGATAAAATAAGTTTTACCATTTACTACATAACTAGGCATTTAACCACCAGTGCTTAGTTCTAGAACATCTGCATAATCATCTTGGTTTGTGCCACCACCACTTTTACTGCCTTGTAAATATTTCTTAACATCTCCAGACAGTGAATTTTCTGGTATGGTTATACCTGGAAAGTTTCTCTTCTGACTTCTTACAAATTCAACAATTCTGTTAAATCTATCAATAGGATCTGATAAACTACCTAAATCTTCCATTAACTGTTCACCAGCTATACCATAAGATTCTTTAATATCATCGTTAGCGTCTCCAAAACCTGGAGGTTTTGGAACTATGCTAACCTGTCCAGTGTTAGCAATGTTTGTTCTCTTTATATTAAACTCACTAAAACTTTGTCCTAGACCGCCTTTGCCTTTCTTTAATTCTTTAAGATAATCTTCAATGGCTTTTTGACCTTTTGGTGTTAGATCATATTGAGTTAAATATCCCTCTTCTCCATAAGGTATTTCTTTTGTAATACCGTCTTTTAATTTCATATCACCCTTTGCTTTTAGTAATGATATGATTTCTGGTTGTGCTCTTAAGATAGCCGCTCTAAATGTTTTTTCTACGTTATCTTTCGTGACTTCTAATTGCTTTTCTTTAAATTGCATATCAGCAGCTGCACCTAACAAATCTGAGCTAAACTTCAATTCTGTAATCTGTCTATTGAATTGATCCAGTGCTTTCTGTCTTTGATCTCCCACAAGTTGTCTTTGAATATTTACAACACCTTCCATCTGTTGTAGTTCCAAAGTTCTCTTTGCAAGAGCCTCTGACTTAGCGTCTTTTAAAAGATTATACATAGTGTTTCGTGCTTCTCGTCTATCTTCTCTTAGATTCTTACTTAAACGATTTACATCTTCTCCGTATCCTTGAAGTCCTACACCAAAACCTCTTGCTATATTTGTTATAGCATTGTCACTTTCACCAGCTGCGATGGCAAGACCAGCTTTCATCATGTTTAAAAATATAGACGCTTTTCTATCTTCTTCAAACTCACCTTCTAGCTCTCGTGGGTCAAACCCTAATAATTTTATTGCATCATCTTGTACGTCTGCAAGTGTAGGTTCTTGTCCTTTTTCTTGCATTTTTGCTACTAATGCGTTTGTATTCTCAACAACTGTTTTACCACCCAGTTTTATATCCTCTGCACTTGCAAGGCCTGTGGATAAATTAGCAACTGCCGTCTGCATCCTATCAGACAACTGTTTTTGTTTTGACTGAAAGCCACTTAAAATATTTGGTTCGGGTGTTGTCCCAGCGTTTGGATTTGGTTTTAAATCTGCTTTACCAGATCCCTCATTTGTAAAAGGAGCTTCTGTAACAGGCACATCTCCACCAAAATAATCTGCATCTGCGTCATCCATTCCAGCGCCTACTTGAGTTTTGCCTTTTAATGCCTCTTCAGGATCAAAAGAATCAACCACTTTGGGTGCATCTTTTATCTTTTGTTTTCTTGCAGCTTCTTTTAGCTTCTCTAAATTACTTTTTTCTAATTGTTTTTTTCTTTGTTCTTCTGTGCCGATCCCTTCTATGTCTCCAGTATTTATCTTTTGAGTTGAATCAATGACATTCGGAAAAGTCGTAGGATTTCCTATCAATTCTGCTACGCTTGGCTTCACATCTTTATACATGGGTATTTGAAAAGTATTTGTGGCAGATCCCGTCAATAATGGATTTGCATTTGCTACACTTGCTCTAATCAGATTTGGACTGGAAGCCATGATACCAGAGGCTTGATTGTTCATGCCAGGCACTCTGAACATTGGTCTGTTAAATACACTCATTATGCTGGAGTCCTTCGTTAAATACACTCATTATGCTGGAGTCCTTCGTCCAAAGAAATTAGGAAAACCACCTGCAGCGCCAACTGCTCCAAGACCCGCGATCCCTAGTCCAAGAAGTTGTGAACCTGTGCTAGGTCGAGGCGTACTGGTCGTAGTCGCAGTCTGTTGCAGTGATGGTACACCTTTAAAAATATCAGATAAGAAACCTATTTTTTGGAAAGGCAATGCTTGTTGAGCTAATAGATTTTGTTTATCAATATCAAGTTGTTTTTGCGTTTGACCTTGTTGCAGACCACCTATTCCAAGTAATGTATTTATATCTTGCACACCCATTTGTTGTCCTAACTGACCAAGAGCCGCGGTTTGTGTACCAAGACCCGCGACAGTTTGACCCAACTGTCCAGTAAGTTGTGCTTGTTTTAATTGTTGTTGTGCTGCTTGTTGAGCTAAGTTTTGTGCTTGTTGAAAACCTTGTGATCTTAATTGTGCACCAGTTCTTGCTTGTTGATCCATGACATTTCTTGCAATTTCACCTTGTGCAATACCTTGTCTTGAACCACCAAATGCACCAGCGCCCACGGCACTTGCTGCTAATTGATTCTGTTGCATAGCACCTTGTCTTGCTATGTCGGCTTGTGTTGCTGCAATGACATCTTCTGTATAAGGATCCATAAACTGTTGATAGTCAGTTGGAGAAAAACCAGCACCTGCAACGTAGTTTTGTGCAGTTCCTAACTGTCCAATGCCTTGTCCAATGGCTTGTGCTCCTTGTTGCAGAAAAGGTTGAAAAGAGCCAACACCTTGAAGTGCTGATGTTATTGCTTGTTGTTGTCCTTGAGAAAGATCTGCTAGTTTTGATGGAGCAAAAGGCATAGTGCCGTCATCTGCTAGATTCTTTGCACTCTTAAAAATATTTGCTAAAAAGTCCTCTTGAAACTTTGGTAGTCTTGCTTCTTGTATAACTGTTTGTGTAGCCATTATGCGACCCTCTCTAGTTCAGACATCATTTCATACATTCTTGCAGCTCCGATGTCTCTGTCTCCACCACCTGCTCCTCTAACTGCCTTTGCAGTTAGTACAAATTCACCATCTGATAGCCTTGCTGGTACAGAATCACTTGTGCCTGTTCCAGGTCCGTTTACCTCACCACCACTAGCAGAGAATATTGGGTCTATACCTACTTCTCTGTCTCTTGGCATAATACCTTGCTTTTCTCTTAGGTCTTCAAAATACTTCTTTCTCTCTTCATCATCATCTAGATCATAACTCTTATCGCCAATAATGCCAATACCTAACATAGATTCACCAACTGGATCTGGTCTTCGTTTAAATTTTTGTTGTTCTGGCTCTTCTGCACCTAGTGCTGCAAGAGTCCCAATACCTGCGGAAGTTATATATGAGTTTTCTTTTGCAAAATCGATTGCCTTGTTAAAAAAACTTGGAGTATCTGCTGACTTTACTGCTATATCTGCCAGTTCACCAGTTGCCATGGCTCCAGATCCATATTGTGTGGGAAGTGCCGCGGCTTTTGGAGTGAAAAAACTACCACTCGTAGCGTATCCACCAATACCACCAAGAAGTGCCGCCTTCAATGCGTCATCTGTGTCATAACCTGCAGCGAGTGATCCTATACCAGCACCCAAAGCAGAACCTATGGCAGCAGAACCGAGTGGACCACCAAGAGCAAAACCGATGGTTCCACCTATAACTGGCGCTGCTTTCTTAAGAATCTTTTTAAAACTTTTAAAAATACCCATGATTCAATACTCTATCAATAATTACACTTTTGTTCAATGTTATATTCTAGTTATCGCACTCGTTGTTACTCTTGTTTTAGACAATTCTTGAATACTAGCTACAACATGCAATCTGTTTGCAGTTGCGGCCTGCACTTTTAATATCTCTCCACTCTGCAATATTAAATCTTTTGTAAGTAATTCTACAGTTGTGTTAGCTCCCACGGCTTTGACTTTGAATAAACTAAATGTGTCACTGCCACTTACAAGTGTAACTGTTATCGTGTCTGCATTTCCACTGTCCTCTGATACTAGTATAGAGTTAACAACGGCTGCATTGAAATCGGCATCACTAGGAACTGTAAACAAAACTGTATCATTTGTTGTAGTTAAATCTACTTTTGCGTTTGTTATACCTTGAATATACTGAGGAATACTGGTTATAAGCATTAGCGTCTACCATCCTCTCTTATATCTACTCTAGGTGTGCCTAATTTATATTTTGTTCCTAGTGATGTGGAATCAATTCTTAAAGCAAAAGATCTACCTCGTAAACGATAATTTAACTTTTCTGTAAATTGTTCTACTGGACTAGTTGCAGATCTTTGTGCTGTATTAGATGTTGACTCATTAAAGTTAGCACCAGGATTATTTCTTGATTTCATAGTAAAGGCTACGTCTGGATTAACACTCGTAGATCCGTTGAATGTAATGTCTGGAATAACTTGCTTTATAAACAAGAACTTATCGCCTTCTCCTATATCAATAGCTGAAGATTCAATGAATGATGTCATAGCAGATCCATCATCATCAAATCCTACTTCATGGTTGTAAAGATACTGATTACCAGTGGCTTGTGGTAAGTTTCTTATACCTCTATCGAGCCATGCTTGTCTTACAAGTGTGCCATAGTACCAAACTTTTTCTAAATAATTATAGGCAACATACTTATCTATTTCTGTACCAGCAGATGACGGATAAAACCACAAGATCTCACTAAATTCAGAATTAAGTCCTACATGCACCTTGTCTCGTTCTTCAAAGTTAAAATCTAAAAACACTTTGTCTTTAACTGTGCATGGTAGTTGTATTGTTTGACCACCAGAATAAACGTAGAACGTATCTACACCCATCCAAAACACTGCATCTTCAACAGCTATTGCAGAAAAAGGACTCATTATAGTTATGTTCTTTGATAGTTCTTGCAAACCAAATGTAAATGGTGGACCTATGAACTTCATAGCGTGTAGTGTTTTATTAGTGAAGACGAGTATCTGTTGTTTTGTTTCAACAGCTTGTACGAAGGTAGATCCACCACCTAACCTTAAATCACCTGCTGTGTTTGTAGCAGTTGGAAAGAAATCCACTGGGTTTTCTTGTGAAGAAAAACGTATCAACAATGGATCTTGTACTCCATTTCCTTGTGTAGCAGACGAGTTTGCACCTAATCCATCACAACCAAACACGATAACATGTCGGTCTTGGTCTGATACAAGAACTTGTTTAGCAATAGTTGGCACACTTGTTTCTCCAGAATATGTGCTCGTTGCACTAAGCTCTACCGCTCTAGTGCCTAAACCATTTGTTTTGTCCCAGTAAAATAATCCACCATCTCTTGGATTTATAATTATGTCTTCACCAAAATTATCATGTGACCATAATCTAATCTGTGCTCCAGGAACCGTGACACTTGCTGCATTACCCCATCCAACAAAGTCATTAGCAGAGTCTGCATTACCAGTTGCTAATCTTACAAGTGTATTATCTGCATGTGTTGCTGCGGCTGTACCACTTGCACCTCTAGTTGATGGACCTCCACCAGTTCCTAAAGTGTTAGTGCTTATTGTACCGACAGTAATTAGTTCTTCTTCTATTAATATCAAATCACCAGCCGTGATTCCTGTTGCACTGTCCACATCTATTGCAGTTTCACTTGCATCCAAGGCTTCTGCTAATTGTGTTGCCAAAGCACCAGATGTTGTACCACTCCACTGACCAGCACCCCAACCAGTTCCACCAACTGTATTATCAAGTCCTACGTTTATTTGAAAATCTAAAGTAACACTTCCTGAACTTTTTGCTATTCCTGTCTCAGCTCTAGTGGCATCACTTCCAACATCTATTTTGAAAGCATTAGAACTTACAAGTTCTATTATCTGATGTTCTTTCCCATTAGAGTCTCCAATAGCAGATGCAGGTATTCCACCAACTGCATCTGCCCCATTAGCATTTGTTATTGTAACAAAATCGTTAACATTTGCACCATGAGCGTTAGAATTAACAATAACTTGTGATGCTGTGCCACTAGTGGTATTTGTTGTAAAAGTAACATTAGTTGTTACTGTTGATCTAATCGGTGTAATATCATTAAATGTCTGACCCTCTTCTATGTAGTATTTAAGATGTGTGCCAATACCCATGAAGTCAGAGCCATCAAGAGCCACCCAGTTATGTAATCTTCTAGCACTACCTAGATACTGATTAGGACTATATTTCTCCCAACCACCAAACTTTTCTGGAAAACCAAACCTAAATCTTACTTTGTCACCATCAACAAACCCACCTTCATTACTGTAAGATGTAATATCAGATATGATACCAGGTTTAAATTTCAAAGCTGTCATCGGCATTAGAACGCACTCACTGATTTAGTTCCTGTATAAGCGTCTTCATTTACGCTACCACTTCCGTCATTAATCTCTTTTAAAGCAAAAGGTCTACTACTACCATCACTACCAGATATAGTACCAGTTAAACTAAAAGAACCATCTGTTGAATCTCTGTTTACAGTATTCGTAGCACCAGCAGATACTGTTGCACTAAACGGATCACTTCCAGATAAAACACATGATATTGATAAATTGTTCGTAAATATAAATCGTCTACCTGCTGTTGGACCTGTAACACTTACATTTTTAATTTGATTAAAAGCTCCACGACCACCTATTATTCTAACAACGGCTTTACCTGTGTTTGAATCTATAAACATTTCAATATCAAAACTACCTGAATTACCATTATTTACACCAACTAAAGCATCATCCCATTTCATAAAACGATATGTAGCACCTGCATGAGAGTGAGTTGTATTTGTGCTTGGTCGTTTTGAAGTGCCACCATCAAATGTGCTTGTGCCTCCTGTCCCACCAGAAGTTGAAGGACCTGAAATACGACCACTTATTGGTGTACCATCTTCCATAAAAGCATGAGTAAAAGACATTCCAAAATCAGATCTATCTATGTTGTCAAGTCCTACCCCACCAAAAAGAGTTGTAAAACCCGTTGTATAATATGTTTCATTAACTAGACCAGTAGTGTTAGATGAATCTTGTGGTCTTCTAATAGTTGTGTTTCCATCACCAAAACTAACACCACCACCAGATCCAGAAGAAGCACCAGAACCTCTACTATCACTAACTAAAGCAGTATCAAAAGTATGTGTGTCAGTCTGTACAACAACTGTAGAATTATCTGCTTCACTTATTGTAGTTGTTCCAGAGTTACTAGTTGAACTTTGTGATGACGTAAATGTTTTTAGTGTAGATTGTACGTTACCACTTCCTTTTAACTCAAGTGTTGTACTAGAATTTGTTGTCAATGGTGATCCACTAGAGTTAGTAATGTTATTACCATTTGTATCAAGTATTATTTTTTTATGTGCAGAATTATTATCTAAACTTAAATTACCACTAATATTATCTGAAAGTTTAAAAAACTGCACTGGAAGTTTAGTCTTATCACCAGCTTTAGTATTTAAACTACCACTTGAACTAACTTCAGTAAATCCTACGTTTGATATTAATGGTATTGCCATGTATCACCTAAAATTTAATTGATTCTACAAAAGTAAATATACTTCCATTTTGATTTATCGCTATTGCAAAAGACACAGAACTACCAAGACTTACACCTTGTGAATTAGATGGATAACTCAAAGTTAATGTATTAGATGAACTTGTTTTATCCACGATTATGTATTGACCTATCGCTAAACTGCCTATCGCTAAAGTTAAGGCTACGTTATTACTTGATGTATCTACTTTTTGATATATTGATTGAGCAGATCCAGGTGTAAGTGTAGCTGAAGAAGATGTTATGGCACTTGGCACTGTTACAAGATTAGCATTGAAGTATGTAGAAAATGTAGCGGCAGTGGTCTGTCTCATTGTGCCACCATCATTTGTTACAATACCATCACCTGCTGCAACTGCCGTAGTTCCTGCACTTGTGTCTCCATCGACAATATTTAATTCTGTTGCTGTCGATGATACGGCAGTACCACCCAATCTAAGTGTTGCCACATCAAGTGCAGATGTTACGTCAGTCACTGCTGCACCAGATCCTGCACCATCTGCAAATATAATTTTCTTTGATCCAGCAGGTACAGATACATTACCACCAGATCCTTGTGTAAATGTAGCAGTCTGACTCGTGCCGTTCTGCACTATATAAACTTTGTCTTGATCGTTAGGAGATATGGTTATTGTGTTTGTACCAGACGGAGACCCACCTAATACTAAAACTTTAAAACCACCATCAGATAATGTACCATCGCTAGTTGTCAAGGTATGACTTGTACCAGATAATGTGATAGCACCCACGCCATTAATGGCTCTATCTAGTATATCTAGGTTGTTGTTGGTGGTTGTACCCCATGTACCAGCTTGTTCACCAGCACCTATCTTTTCAACCCCTAGATTTGATGTATATGTACTTGCCATTTTAACCTCACGCTTCTATTTCTGTCCAAGTCTCTGCACCTGATGGTGTAACTTCTATGTACGTTTCTGTTGTTGCATCTGTTGTTACTGCTACATACAGTATATCTCCAGATGTTGATTTTGTAAAACTCAATTCCTGTGTAGAAGTACCAAGAGCCACTTTTATTGCTGCACTAGTTAAACTAAATATAAATGCAGAAGACTGTGTTGCCTCATTTACAAGTTTAATGTTTGTTGTTGTCTGAACAAAATTTGAGCTTATATCTGCATTTGCACCAGCAGTTATATAAATACCATTTGAACTTTGTGTAAAGTTGCCATCCATACTAGCTATACCAGCAAGTATTCCAACACCTACAGATGTCTTAGATGATATACCACTCATGGTGGCACTATCAAAAAATAAGATGCCTTGATTTGCTATTGAGTGTTCAGCAAATGTAGACGCACCTAACATTAATCAGCATCCTCTATCTTGTTGCCTTCAGCTACCCATTCTTGGATTGCTTGGTAGTGTCTGTTAGCAGGGTCTAGTGGTACATACATTACTTGTCCATCTATAGTAACATTTATTCCTTGATTAGCATTGCCATCTTCATTTAAATAATATTTAGCTTTTGTAATATTCATAGTATCTCCTACATCTCTGAGTCCATTTTAAATGCAGTTAATCTAGGGTCTTGAGTTGTGGTTGAAAGAGCATCTGTCCTTGCTCTAAATTGTTCTTTGCTCACTACAGGAGTACTTAATGTAGCACTACTACCATCAGCATCATAAGTTACAGTGGAAGTTGGGTCTGCTCTCATTTGCACTGGAAAAAAATGTTGAAACTGTCTTTTATTGTCAGGTCTTAAAACCATGCTTATCATTCTATCACTTGCTAAATCTGGTTGATAATAATAACGTCTGCACAAAGCCAGTTCTTCACCAAATGATCTATGCTCAAATGGTGTGGCAACAGAACCTACTTCTATTTGTATGCCAGTAATATACCACTCGTTATCTGTTGAAGACATTATATTTGCTGCTTGTCCTGCATATCTACTAGATGTGGCTGTGGTTGCCCAAGATGTTCCTAGAGAACCTGACGAAAAATTGCTTCCTGCAAATCTGTTACTATTATCATTAGTAATTGATGTTGCTGTATTTGTTGGAAGCTTTAATATTTTTCTTTCCCAAGTGTTGGCACTTGATATTGTATATTGTTTTGTGATTGTGCTATCACCTGCTGCATTTAATCTAAACTCAACAGTATAAACTCCAGTTACATTGGAACGAACATAAAAAGATACAGTCACTTCTTCAGAAGCACTTGAGCCATAATTAAAGTGTTGCACATCTTGACCCTCTATTTTATAAAGAAATCTAGCTAACTCATCTGCATCAAGTGATGATTCAGCAGTGGTGCAATCTAGTTTTTGTGATGTTGAGAATCCATCAGGTGCAGTAGAAGATTGAGATACAGTAAATGCAAAGTTATCTGTGTTGTTTGTTAGAAATTGTATTCTGTCACAAGTTTGAAAACCAGTTGATGTTGCACTAGTACCTCTCTGTGCCACCTGCATCGCACCATTGATAACAATATTCCTTCGCCCACCAATCTGTGAATTGGTTAGGACTTCACCCATCTTTGCTAATTCTGCTGCTTTGGTCATGCTAAGTCTCCGTGTATTGCAAATGCGTGTACATGGTCTGTATCAGTAAAACTGTCATTAAGACATCTTATCTTTGCTGCTGAAGCAGTAGAAGAACCAAAATATCTAGCAATACCATTATCTCCATGTACACAAGCATTTCCACCTACATTATTAATATCTTGGTCCATAGCATTACTTAGATTATGTGTGTATTGACCTGTTCCATCATCTGTAGATGATGCAATATTAAATGAATCAGCAATGACTGCAGCGTTACTAGCTCCACCCCAACATTTTGCAGTGCCACTAAATATATTGCTTGTAGCAATACTATTATTACTACTCGTATCTGTTAATGTGTTTACTCTTAATATACTAGCCATTATGCGAGGTCTCCGTGTGTAGAACTAAATAAAAATGTTGCATCTTCAAGAGAATCTGTAGCATTACAAGAAGCTAATTGAATAGTCGTTGTGGTTGGCACTGCTGTATCATTATCATGAGCTGCTAAATTGTTAAGGTTACTTGCGAGTGCAGTTGTAGCATGATTTGCATTTGCAAAAGCATTAGTAAAAGTAAGTCCTGTTTTACCTGTTCCTCCGTCTGTTATAGAAGCTAAGTTAAAACTGTCACGAGTTGAATAAGACGATGCCTGTTGTGTGTTTGTCCAAGCCTTCGCCAACCCTTGTTGCAGATTTGTTGTTGTACTATTGCCTTCACCTGTAATATCAATAGAACCTGCTGTGGTTACACCTGTAAATTTATCTACTTTAAGTTCACTTGCCATTATGCTAAGTCTCCTGCTACTTGAGTTGTTATCCCACTTGCATCATCAGCAGTGCTACTTGATGAACCCCTCCTATAAACAGCAACAGGCATTGTTCCTGTGCCTAGTGTTGACCAAATTGCATATCTATTATTACTTAGTCCTGCATTACAAGTACCAGAAAAATTACTACTTGACATATTGTTAGTAAAGTTTTGTGTCGTATCACCAGTTCCATTATCAGTTAAACTTCCAATATTTAAACTATCTGATACTGTATGTGAACTGCTTTGTACAAAAAGACACCAAACTTTTACCAATGACTGCACAGTATTCTGTGTAACATTACCACCATCAGATACGTAAGTAGACGTATTAGCAACCTTTACATTCGTGCCACCTGACCCTGCTTTATCTACAATGGTGTCTACATTTAATTGTGAACTCATACGATACTCCAATATCCATTAACAGTAACTGTAGCGTTCTGTGTTATAGGACCACCTGATACACCATTCTCATCACTGTCTATTGTAATGTCTGCACTGATTGTCTGTCCATTTAATCTGATGATTGAGTTGTTGCCTTTGAATGGGTATCTGTTATCTGATTCAGTCTTGGTGTAGGTTTCGTTGACTGAGAATACATCATACACAACCATCTCCACAATGTCGTTCAGTGATGCACCTTGTACAAGTACGACAGTTGTACCTGTAGTTGCAGTGTAGTCATCTCCCGGAACAAGCAAAATACCATTCTGATACACATCCATATACAAGCTATCTGTGTAGCTAAGTGTCAATGAGTTAGCATCAGAACCACTGAAGCTAGTCTGCCCTGCAGTTGCTTGATATTGAAATCTGTTTCGTACTCCGTTAGACGGACTTACTCCTATGTATGCCATTATGCCAAGTCTCCCATCCAAATATGACCTGCAATCTCTTGGTCTCTAAGAGCAGGTGCTGAGTCATTATTTCTATACTGCCATCTACAAGTTGATGTAGTCATTCCATTACTTGCATCATCTGCATCACTAATAGTACCTCCTGATGGAAAACCTACCCCACCTACTTGAGAAGAAGCTTGTTTACTCATATGTGAAATTACATAATCATTGTTAGAAAAGTTATTTGTATAAGTATAAGTTACCTCTCCTGCTCCGTGGTCAGTTGTAACAGAACAGTTAAAACTATCTCTTGTACTATAAGTGCTTACAATCTTAGCATTTATCCAACATTTGCCTAACCCTTGTTGCACAGAAGTTGTAACTGCACCACCTTCAGATTTTATAACTGCCTGTTCGGAAGTGTCCACAGTCAAAAAGGTAGCGTTACTAGAATCAGAGATACCAGTATTTAAGCCACCTCTATTTACTTTAGTTAGAGCCATTACTTACTCCTTATGCGTATGGACTATCACCTAATGTGCTTGTATCCCAAGCAGCCTTTAGCTTTGCAATAGTGTCTGCATCTGTGATTGCTTTCGCAGCAGGTGCATCTCTAAGTGCTTTCTTCTTTGCCACACTTGCAGATTGAGCAGAACTGTCTCCTGCTTCGAGTGCTTTCATATACACTACATCTTCAGCTTCAAGTAA
>LULP01000586.1_pt1 | contig 21528 bp, 37 predicted proteins | sample 728111 | NCBI WGS metagenome assembly LULP01 (sample SAMN03860286, study PRJNA289734) | marine metagenome | biome: seawater column; feature: ocean; material: water; isolation source: Red Sea water column Station 149 - depth 25m | place: Saudi Arabia: Red Sea | collected 2011-10-15 | depth 25 m
CATATATCTGGTAGACAAGGTCCACAAGGCATTATCAAAGTATTGCCAAGACTTACACCAGAAGCACGTAACACAATTACAATCGAGAATGATGAAAACTCTTGGGGATTAGATGCTTCACTAAAATTAGAAAAATATGTTGCGTTGGTAGTTGACATACATCATCATTGGATACGTGCAGAAGAATACATACAACCCAATGACGACAGGGTGAAGAGAGTCATAGACAGTTGGCGTGGCGTGAGGCCTACCCTACATTATTCATATTCCAGAGATGAACATCTTGCGCCTGCAGGACTTGGTGACAAAATGCATTCCGAAATGCATGATATCAAGATGCTGTTGGAAAGAGGTTGCAAGAAACAGAAATTACGGGCACACTCGGATCTTTTACCAAACAGAAAGGTAAATGATTGGGCATTGAGTTTCGGCGAACACTTTGACATACAGACAGAGGCCAAAGGTAAAAACATGGCCGCAGAACAATTATATAGACAAGCCAAAGAATCTGCTGTAATATAGCGGTATGGCAAACGAAAAAAACATTAAGAAACTAAACGACAAAATTGATAAGTTGCAAAAAACGATAGAGGACCTTAACATCAAGTTAAGCAAACATATCGAATTCATTGATAACACCTATGAAGGTTTGAAAAATCCAATCGAAGCGGCAAGGAAGTGGTTACGTAAATGACAGAATTCACCTCAGGCATACAAGGGGCAATCAAAAAATTATTAACTAGTTCCAGTGTAGGATTAGCTTTGATTTATACCGTTGGTCATGTTATAATTGCAATGACTGTTGTAAGTGTAATGACAGGGGCAAGTTTGTGGGAGGCAGGTGCAGTTGCTTTGATCGAGCCTAGCATAAACGGTTTATGGTTCTATGTGTTACACAAAACATATAAAAAGATCAAAGGCTATGAATAATGAAAGAACTTTGGGTAGAAAAATATAGACCAAAAACACTTAAAGAATATGTTGTGCGAGATGAGGCACAAAGAAAACAAATACAAACATGGATCGATGACAAAGCGATTCCACATCTGTTGTTGAGTGGTGCACCTGGCGTGGGTAAGACCACACTGGCAAAAGTTTTGTTTGGAGAACTAGATGTCAGCAGTTATGACATACTAGAAATAAATGCTTCGCGAGAAAATTCGGTAGACACTGTAAGAGAGAAGATCAATTCATTTGTGCAGATCATGCCATTTGGTGCATACAAGTATGTGTTGCTTGACGAGGCAGATTACATGTCACCAAACGGACAGGCGGCGTTGCGTGGTGTGATGGAGATGTATCACACGTCAGCGAGATTTATTTTGACTTGCAATTATCCAAACAGAGTTATTCCAGCACTTCACAGCAGATGCCAAGGATTCCATATGGAAACAATTGACAAGAACGAATTCACGGCAAGGACAGCAGAGATACTGATTGCGGAACAGATGCAACCAGACATAGAAGTGTTAGACACGTATGTGAAAGCGTCATATCCGGACCTAAGAAAATGCATCAACATGATACAACAGAATTGCAGAGATACAGATGGTTGAACTGTTCAAACAAGGCAAAATAAACGAAGCAAGGAAACTTGTATGTGCCCAAGCGAGGCCAGAGGAGTGTGAAGAGATATACAGATGGTTGTATGACAACTTGGATATCATATCCAAAAACGAAGAAGCACAAGACAAGGCCGTGCTGATTATCAAGCAGGGGCTAGTTGATCATTCATTTGTTGCTGATCCTGAAATTAATCTAGCAAGTGTTATGATTAAATTAGCAAGATTAAGTAATGGGCAGTAAACACAATAAAAAAAGATTCTTGATTGTGAATTACACTTTCAACGCCAAAGGCGGCTACGACGAGCTCGTGGAACTGTCAAAGAAAAAATGTGGTCCAGGCAAGATCTTGAAATCGGGCGTGGTGTTGGACCTTATCAATAAAGAGGTATTGAAATGTGAAGTTCCCGGTCAGCCGAACCTGGTCAACCATATTGCATACGAAACCCTATACAAACACTTCTACAAGGCCTATGGTCAAATGTTAGATCAGTTTATCAAATAGACTGATTGTACATTCGCTTTAGCATAGCAAGTTGATTGGCCTTCCATATTCTCATCAACACCCTACGCCTACGTCTGTCCTTCTGTTTCCTTATCTTAAGCCAGGCCTGATTCTGCATATACAATCTTACTCTTTTGTCGTACACTCTTTTCTTCCTCATTAATTTCCATAGTTTGCGTTGAAATAAAGGTCGCATTTGTAGCCCGTTTGATGATAACATAAGGTTCCTCGTGGTTTGTGGTTGGTTGTGATTTGATGTGTCTTTGTCGACTCATGTACAAATACTTACTATCAAATTTCCAGATTAAGTATGCATATTTTACAACACAGATATTTAGGATAAATAAGAACTATGCATGACGTCCTAGACATAATCAAAAACGTACAATCGTTATACTCGGTAGGCCCTACTTTAGGCATATTGAAGGACTTCGAGAGAGTCGTGGACGAACTAGATGTATATGTTTTTGCTAACTGGAAAGATGGAGAATTACTATCCGGTCCAAATGACTCGAGACATTTTGTCACTTGTTCATTCATGTGGCCGTTAGAAAAAATGCCAGATCCTGCAGGTGGAAAGAGATTGACTGACAAAGGTTGTAAGGTGACGTATGCAAAAGACGAATTATTGAAACCAAGAAAGATCAAGGGACCTGAAGATTACAGACCAGGCACCACTAAAGGCAAAATTGATGCACATGACATATGGGTCGTTGAAATTAAGATGCCAAAACAATTGATAGGAAATATCAAACACGGCCAGGACGAAATAGAAAGACAGGACGATATGCCCAAGACTGCTGAAACTGGATTAGACATTTAATGAAAATATACGAAGGATTAAAAGCTGGAGACCTAGAAGGCGTAGTAAGTCCACGTTTTTCTATTGACCAATACAAATCAAAAATGGGCGATGACAAGAACATACTTGTTCTTGGCTTTGTTGTGGATGGACAAGCACCAGCAAAAGATCTTGAAAGGTTTGCTGAAGTTGGTTACAATTCAATCCTTGACGCTGACGCTACACCAGGCACACTTGAAGATGGTAAACACAGAGTGTTTGTAGAGTTTGCTAGAAAGCCAGAAGTAATAAAACAAATAGCTGGATTTTTAGAAGATCTAAAGAAACTTACTAATATTGAAGAATTTGAATACACATACCACAAAGGTGTAAATCCAACAATGGTTTCCGCAGGAACTATGGAAGAGACTATTCCGACTACGCCAGAAGCGTACGAACAAAGAGTAAATGAGATGAAAGTAAGCGAAGCAAGGAAGTTCTTTGATCTTTATGATATGATGGAATGCAAAATAAACGAAAGCATAATGTCTGTGAAAAAATCTGGTGCCGGACACGAATTAAAATTTGAAATACATAAATTTGGATCCACAGATGACATTATGAAAGAAGCAAAAGCATTCAAGATAGATATGGATTCCATTGCAGAATGCACACATCTTACCAAATACTTTGGTCCATATGATATTACCAAAACTAATGAAAACAAATTCATTTTCACCAAGGGTGACCAGTCTGCTCTGTTAAGTAAGAGTGGATGGTAAGATTAAGCAAAAATTTCACGATACAAGAATTTACTAAAAGCCAAACCGCAATCAGGCAAGGTTTAGATAACAATCCTAGTCCTATCCATTTGCAAAATGCAAAAATGCTTTTTGCTCATGTGGTGCAACCTGTAAGAGATCACTTTGGAGTCACGGTTATCAACTCAGGATACAGAGGACCAGCTTTGAATGAAGCGGTTGGTGGATCAAGCAAATCACAGCATTGTAAAGGTGAAGCGGTGGACATAGAATGTCCTGGAACCGCAAACTATGATGTTGCAAATTTTATCAAAGAAAATCTCGAATTCGATCAATTAATTTTAGAATTTTATACACCGGGTATACCTGACTCTGGATGGGTTCACGTATCTTACAAACACGACGCTAATCGTAAAAGTGTCCTTACAGCCATGAAAGAAAACGGCAAGACTGTCTACAAGCCTGGTTTAATTCAATAAATACGTATATTATGTTTAGTTCAATAAGAATGGTTATTACCATGTTGCTCATCACAGGTATCGCAGGAGCAGGGATCTATGTGATGAAATTGAGGGCAGACAACGCCACACTTAAGGCAAATCAACTTAAACTGGAAACGGCTATAGAAGATCAAACAAAATTACTAGAGCAACAAAAAGCAGACTTTAAAGCCATTATGGAAAGCAATAAAAAACTTAACATTCTAATAAACACTTTCAAAAAAGATCTAGAAGACCTTGACCAAAGATTCACAAAGAAAAACAGAGACATAGGTAAACTTGCAATTAAAAGAACAGAGGCAATTGAAAGGATTATAAACAAAGGTGGCAAGAATGCCGCGAGATGTATTGAGTTGGCGTCAGGTGCCGAACACACAGAAGAAGAATTGAAAGCAACATTAAAATCAAAAATCAACCCAGAGTGCCCAGCACTAGCAAATCCGAATTATGTACCACATCAATAAAATATTAGCCGTAGCATTTATCCTTTTACTGACAGGTTGTAGCATAGGCGGTGAGAAAAAGATCAAGATATTCTCAGTTGAAAAACCAAGAGAGAAGTTGAACTACGAGATGCCTACACCGTTGCAGATGGAAGAGATCAAATGGATCATAATCACTTCTGCAAACGCAGATGAAGTGTTCAAGAAACTAGAAGAGGCCGGCATAGACCCCGTGCTGTTCGGAATCACGGACAAGGACTTCCAGGTGCTGGCTAGGAACTTCGCACAGATCAGACAGAAACTGCAAGAAACCAACAACCTGCTTGAAGAATACAAGAAGTATTACGAAGACTCTGGTAATAATCAATAAATACTACTATTATGAAAATCAGTGATTCAACATCTATCTCGATGCCAATGCGTAATCTTATCTCCATCATAGGGGCGGTAGCAGTTGGTGTGTGGGCATATTTCGGCGTTGTTGAGAGACTTAACAAGTTGGAAACACAGTCAGTCTTATTAGAAAAAGACATGACTGCCGAAGATCAAAGACTGCACAACGAAGTTACAAAGAACACAGACTTCAGAATCAGATATCCAAGAGGTGAATTAGGCCAAAGTTCACAGGACATAGAACAGTTCATGTTGATTGAAGACCTATATAAATCTGTTGAAAGAATGCAAAAGCATCTAGACGACATGGCTAACAACAAAGTAAACATTGAGTTCCTCAAAGAGCAAATGGAAAAAGCACAAGAATCAATTGAAAAATTAAAAGATGCAGACAGAGAAATTGTCTACAAGAACGGAAACGAATGATAGAGACAGTGGTAGCCTTGTTGATGTTTGTTAATGGTGAGATCAAAGAACATCGAATACAAGACAGCATGGCAAAATGCCTACGTGGCAAGAGAACAGCAGAAAGAGATTACAGTCCAAGTGTGAAATATCAGTGTTGGAAAGGCAAAGGCCATACTGAAATATACATGGGCGAAAAATCAATAAAAGCGATAATATTGGAATAGTATGTGGACCTATAGAGCAAAAGTGGTCAGAGTCATAGACGGTGACACTGTTGACGTGGACATCGACCTAGGTTTCGGAATATGGCAGAAGAATGAGCGAGTCCGTATCATGGGCATTGACACTCCGGAATCAAGGACAAGAGATAAGATAGAGAAGAAATTTGGATTGGCCAGCAAGGCAATGTTGAAAAGAGTGTTAGGCAAAACAACTATTTTACAGACCACAATAAACAAAAAAGGCGAGGACATGAAAGGGAAGTTCGGCAGGGTGTTGGGAGACTTTTTGTACAAGGGAAAACCTGTGTCTAAACTAATGTGTCGAGAAGGTTATGCGGTTCCGTACTTTGGTGGCAACAAAGCAAAACTAAAAGCCAAACATATGGCAAACAGAAGAAAATTAATAAAAGCAGGAACAGTTCAAGGCGACATTGAATAAATACGCATATAATAGAGGATAATAATATGGAACTAATTTTTACACTTGCAATGAAATTTTGGCAATGGACGATATTGATCGCTGTTGTAATAATCGGAGCAATCATAAACTTCACAGACAAAAGAAAGAAACCAAATTTGAAATTCAATTTTAAAGGTTTCCCAGAATTAAAACCTTTGGCAATAAAAACAAAAGGAAAAGGATTTTGGAAAGGTATTGTCATGTGGTTGCTGTCAACTAGGAATTGGGAACTTACAAAAGACTGGAAGTATAATATAGACGGCAAGGAATATGTCATACCGGCAGGGTTTACTTTTGATGGTGCAAGTATTCCAAAATTCCTAAGAACGTTCTTTTCACCAGTAGGAGTTTTATTGATTGGTGGACTAGTACACGACTACGCATACAAATACAAAACATTGTTAGAAATAGACAAGAAAAAAACGATGGGAGAGTTGACTCAAAAGAGAGCAGACGAAATATTCAGAGATATCAACATAATTGTGAACGGTTTTTATTCAATGAACTATCTTGCATATTGGTCATTAAGAATAGGTGGCTTTGTTGCTTGGAACGGTCATAGGAAAAGAGACAATAAGATACCGGAGTTAAACTAATGGCTGAATTAAAAGAAGACAAACTAGTAATTAAAAAACAAAGCATGGTTAAGAAAGGTGCCAAGGATGGTTGGGAACTAATTAAAATCATCTGGGTATTTTTAAGAGATGAATTACCACAGTTTCTTTCGAACTGGAGGACAGTGCCTAGAATAATGATGGCATTGTATGGCATAGTTTTCTATAACACTATGCAATGGTTCATGGCACTTGACGCTCCAAATAATGCTCAAGCAGGATTTGTTTCTGTTGTGGTTGGTGCAGGTGCGGCCTGGTTTGGTTTATACGTTAACGGTAAGAAGACTAACATCAAATAATCACTTATTGTTGACAAATCGTCAATCTGTAATACAATATAGCTAATGAAAGATTATTACAAGATCCTAGGTGTAGGTGAAACGGCCACCAATGAGCAGATCAAAAGAGCGTTCAAGGATATAGCCAAGAAAGAACACCCTGATAGGGGTGGAAACAAGCACAGATTCCAAGAGGCCAGCGAAGCCCATGATGTTCTCAAAGATTCACAAAAGAGGCACGACTACGACACACAGAGAAAATTTGGTAGTAGCACTGGGGGGAACGAACATCCTTTCTTTAATGAGGATATATTTGGCGACTTCTTCTCAGGATTCGGTGGTGGGGACATGGATTTTGGTGGAAGATTCAACTTCACCAGTTCAAGAGGGAGAACAAGGACATTCAGGTCTGGTTTCAATGCAAATCGTAATGTACAGGTAAGAATGGCAATATCAATCAAAGAGGCCATGGTGAACAATGAAAAAACAATAAATTATAAACTTCCTTCAGGACGAGAAGAGTATGCCACAGTAAAAATCCCTGCAGGCGTGCAACATGGAGTAACTTTCAAGTTTGCTGGAATGGGTGATGACTCTATAAAGAACGTACCACGAGGAGACCTAATGGTGCAGATGAGTGTCTTAGATTCAGACGGATACACACGTAAAGGCAATGATCTATACACAGACAAGACGATTGATTGTTTTCAAGCAATAAGGGGACACAAAATTAAATTAAAAACACTGGAGGACAGTGTAATCACAGTGAAAGTACCAGCAGGCACACAGCACGGAACATTGTTAAGTGTTAAAGGAAGGGGAATGCCTGTTCATAGAACATTAAATATTAGAGGCAACCTCTATGTAAAAGTGTTAGTTTTAATACCACAACTCAGTGCCGCTGACTTGAAAAAGATAAAGGACCTATGATACAACTATTCCAATACCCACACGATACTCTATTACAGACCAGTACGGCCTGGACAAAGGATGACAGCATACAAGGTTATGACGATATAGAAAAGTTCGAATATGACTATGTGAAATTGATGTTGGATGAAAGAGGCATGGGCCTGGCCGCAAACCAGGTTGGCATTACCAAAAGATTCTTCGCAATCGGACATGAGTCGTTTGACACATTCAATAAACATGCTATAATATGGAACCCGTCGATAAAAAACTTTAGTCAAGAGAAAGTTGTTGACGTGGAAGGATGTTTAAGTTTTAAAGGAATATGGTTGAAAGTAGAAAGGCCTAAAACAGTAGAAGTGCAATATGAAACAACACAAGGCAAAACAGAATACGCAACACTCGACAACATGGAATCCAAGTGCTTCCAGCATGAATGCGATCACCTTGAAGGTATTACGTTTAATCAGAGAGTCAGTAAACTACGATGGCAAATGGCAAACAAAAAATAAAGAAACCAAAGGAAACTAAATTATGGAAAGTTTTATCGGGAACATACAAAAGGACAACAAGAGATCAGAAATCAGTGGAGAGATTGATATGTGCGATACAACAAGGGCTGGAGTTCGACGACAGAGATCTAGCCACATTTACAAAAATACAACATGGATATTTAGATTGGAGTGGAAATGTTAGAAGCAAACGAAGGACTAGAAAACATATTCGAAAACGCAGTTAAAGAGGCAGAAAAGAGAAAGCACGAATACGTGACCATCGAGCACGTGCTTTTATCACTTGTCAAAGACAAACAGATTGGCAATATATTGCATGACTTTAAAATACAGGTTGGAGCCTTAATCAAAGACGTAGAAGAATACCTAGATACAAAGTGTGCTGACATAGTGTCAAAATTGGAAACACCTGTTACTCCTAGAAAGACTGCATCTCTAGAAAGGCTAATGAATAGAGCGTTCACACAGGCACTATTCCAAGGCAGACAAGATGTTACTTCAACTGACATACTAATAAGTGTGTTTGCAGAGAAAAAGAGCTACGCGGCATTTTTCCTAAAGAAACATCAAGTGAATAAACAGGACCTTATGGATCTTGTATCCACCGAAACAATACTAGATGAAGGAATCGCCGCATTAGGTGGAGGACTAGGAGGGCAAGAGCACGGTGGAGAACAAAGATTAAGACCTAATCAAGCTGACAGAATACTTAAAAGTTACTGCGAGAATTTGAACCAAAAGTACTTTGACAAGAAGATAGACCCAGTGATTGGACGAGATGAAGAAACAAACAACCTTAAGCAAATACTTGCAAGAAGGAATAAGAACAACGTTTTAATAGTAGGACAAAACAATATTGTTCATAGACGAAGCACACATGATAGTTGGTGCTGGAGCAACAGGACAAGGCAATAACATGGACATGGCCAATATGCTGAAACCTGCACTACTCAAAGGATCTATTAAAGTTGTTGCCTCGACTACATGGGAAGAATACAGGAAGTACTTCGAGAAGGATAGGGCATTGATGAGAAGGTTCCAAAGACTGCAAGTTGGTGAGCCTTCGAAAGACACAGCAGTGAAGATACTGAAAGGCGTCAAACAATACTACGAGAAGTTTCACAAGTGTACGATCACAGACGAGGCATGTGAAGATGCAGTAGACTATTCAAGCAAGTTTATAGCAGACAAGAGACTGCCTGACAAAGCAATAGACATCATAGATGTAGCATGTGCAAGGATGAGGTTGAACGGAGTAAAGGACGGCAAGATAGATCACGAAGAAATTATACATGAAATATCACAGATGACTGGTATAAGCATTGAACAGTTGAGTCAGAAACAGACCAGCAATCTAAAAACACTTGAAGAGAAGATGAAACTGCAAGTGTTTGGACAGGACAAAGCAATCAACGCTATCACCGACAAAATATTGGTTGCTAGAGCAGGACTTAAGAATCTAAACAAACCAGTTGGATCTTTCCTATTCCTGGGACCAACAGGCTGTGGTAAGACCGAAACAGCAAGACAGCTGGCAAAAACACTAGGTGTGGAACTTGTAAGATTTGACATGTCGGAGTATCAAGAGAAACATTCAATCGCAAAACTAATTGGATCGCCACCTGGGTATGTAGGCTATGAAGATTCAAACATGGGCGGTGGTATGTTTATAAACGAAGTGGAAAAGAATCCACACGCGGTTGTGTTATTTGATGAGGTGGAAAAAGCACACAGAGATGTTTCTAATATGCTACTACAGGTTATGGACTATGGTACAGTGACTGGTTCAAATGGCAAGAAAGCAGACTGCAGAAACATTACACTTATAATGACATCTAACTTGGGTGCAGAAGACATGGAGAGAAACAACATAGGATTCGGTAAGAGTGAGAGAACAGGCGAAGACGATGTTGCAATGAAAAAATTCTTCCCACCAGAGTTCAGAAACAGGCTTGATGCTGTCATTAAGTTTGACAAACTAGGCGAATCAACTATGAAATCTATTGTTAAGAAGTTCTTGCAAGAACTTAACGCAATGACTATGGAAAAGGATGTAGAGGTAAATGCATCCGAGGATGCAATAGATTATCTTGTTAAAAAAGGTTTCAGTGCCAAACTTGGTGCAAGACCATTGCAAAGGATCATAGATGAAGAGATAAAGAATCCGTTATCTAAAATGATACTTTTTGGAGAACTAAACGCAGGAGGAATGGTCGAAGTGAAGTTGAGCGAAGATGTTGTTCCTAAACTTGTTGTAGAGTTCAAGGCAAATAAAGTTACTGCAAAGCTAACCAATAAAGAAAAAAAATCTAAAATAAAAAATGCGAAAACATCATAATAAACTGTATTATTCAAAATACAAAGTAAAAACTGTTTTCAAATTACCCGGAAGCCTAATGTTTTACCCAACAACAGATCAATACCTAACAAGTTTAAAAGAGCAACATCCTGAATTGCCTTCTCTTAATTTCTTGGCCGATTTCATTATTAAACATAGAAACAGTATGAGATTTAGGATACAGGACAAAAAAGCAATTTTTTATTCAGATAAAGAGAGATCAGATGTCTTAATTGATTTTTTCAAAAAATATTGGCAAAAAACTGAGATAGTTGACCCAAAATATGATATGCTGGGCAAAGATGTGATAGGTTGCACAAAACTTCCACATGGTAGATTCAAATATCAAATACATTTAAAAAAAGACGCACATAAACACATAAGTCAATCTGAAAGACAGGCACTTTGGAATTTCATTGAAAGAAATGAAGAATGTTGTTTAGTCACAAACAAATACGTATTGGACTACTTAACTGGCAAATATCAACATTGTTATCATGGATATTTTTATGTAAGTAACGAAAAAATGCTTACTCCAATATACATGATAGCACAAACAGGAATAGACAAAGTCATTAAATTTGTAAAGGTAAAAAATGAAAGCAATAAAAAAACTTCAAGAGCATAATATATTTAAAAAAGACAGCATAGTAGAATCAGTAATAACAAAAGACTGGATGGGATCACCTGTTGAAAAAAAGGTTCATCTTATTGTGAGAAAATTAAGAAAAGATGATTGCCTTTGCGAGGAGTATGGTGAAGCTGATGGCATAGCATATAAAATAAAATATCTTGACATTACTACAATAGACGGACAAGAACCAAACGAACTAGCCGCAGTGTACGGTCTAGGTCCAAAAACTGCAAGATTCAAGAGACGTAAAGAACAATAAATAATAACGATGGCACAGACAAGCACAACATTATCAGGCGCAAAATCGCACGTTGCGAACATTACCGGAACGGACATAAGTTTCACAGCAACATCTGGTGTATATACAATATCTTCAACAAGCACAGTGCTTACTGGTGCAGGAAAATTGGCAGTGCGTGATCTGGTTACTGTGACTGGAACTACAAGTAATAATTCAACCTTCACGGTAAAGGCAGTAGTATCAACAACAGAGTTTACAGTGGAGGAAGTTGTCACCACCGAAACAGCAGACGGATCAACCACAATCACACTTGACCATACTGGCTTCGTTACAGACAAAGCCAAAGGTGATGGGTATTATTCACAACCGGACGGAGTACACACTGTGGCCTACACTTTTGTGAACCTTGGAGACAGCACAGACGACTTCAACGGCACAGCAAAAATGCAAGGTTCCTTGGCAACAACGCCAACAGAAGATGATTACTTTGATATATCAGGGACTACTGTAACAAAGCACAACCACGGTCAGTGCAAACTTCACAGGTAATTTTGTATGGGTAAGGGCAAAAGTAGAAACTACAAATGCTACAGGTAATCCTTCCATGATTAGTTCTATACTTCTAAACAATTAATTCCATAAAACGTAGGTCTTTTCAAGACCAACTAGGTTGACAAAAACCTGAATTGTAGTACAATAATACTATGACAGACAATGACTTAGAACAGATACAAACAGTAGATGTTAAGATCACAGCGGAATCTATAGATGCCCATGTTATTTGCCTAAGAGAGAACGGTTACAAGGTTATAAAAAGATCATCGGCATACACACATTATCTATTATCATTCCTAATAGGTGCGACCATCATAGGCAGTATTTTACAGTAATACAAAAAGTGAAATAATTAATAAGCATGGATCAGGTACTTGATAAAAAATTACAACAGAATTACGAAGCAGGATTCACCACTGACGTGCAATCTGAAACTTTACCTCCAGGTTTAAACGAGGATGTCATACGTAAGATCAGTAAAATCAAGCAAGAGCCAGAGTGGTTACTGGAATTCAGGCTTAGAGCATATGACCGATGGAAAATATTGAAACAGCCGGATTGGTCAAACTTGGAAATAAATCCAATAGACTATCAGAAAATAAGTTATTATTCTGCTCCAAAGAAAGGACCAGCAAGTTATGACGAAGTGGATCCTGAGATAAAAAAGGACTTTGAAAAACTAGGAATACCATTAAATGAAAGAGCGGCACTGGCTGGTGTGGCCGTTGATGCTGTCTTTGACAGTGTCTCTGTGGCAACAACGTTCCAAAAGGATCTTGAAAAGAAAGGTATCATATTTTGTAGTTTTAGTGAAGCAGTAAAAAAATGTCCTGAACTGGTTAAGAAATATTTAGGCAGTGTGATACCAATCAGTGATCATTCATTCGCGGCTCTCAACTCTGCGGTGTTTACAGATGGTTCCTTTGTTTACATTCCGCCCAACACTAGATGCCCTATGGAACTTTCAACTTACTTTAGGATAAATGCGGCCAACACAGGACAGTTCGAAAGAACATTAATAATTGCAGACAAAGGCAGTTATGTAAGTTACCTGGAAGGATGTACGGCTCCGATGAGGGATGAAAATCAATTACACGCGGCCAATGTAGAATTGATTGCATTAGATGATGCAGAAATAAAATATTCAACAATACAGAATTGGTACCCCGGAGATCCTGTTACAGGCAAAGGGGGCATATACAATTTTGTTACAAAGAGAGGAAAGTGTAAAGGTAAGAATTCAAAGATCACCTGGACACAGTTTGAGACAGGTTCTAGGCTAACATGGAAATATCCAAGTTGTATTTTGTTAGGTGACAACAGTGTTGGTGAGTTCTTTAGTGTGGCTTTAACTAATGGAATGCAACAGGCAGACACGGGTACAAAGATGATACACATAGGAAAGAATACCAAAAGCACAATCATATCAAAAGGCATAAGTGCAGGCAAGAGCCATAACACATATCGTGGTGAGGTTAAAATAATGGCGAGAGCAGATAACTCCGTGAACTATACGTCTTGCGATTCACTCATGATGGGTAGTCAATGCAAAGCATCAACAATACCTTACATAGTAAACAAAAACAATACAGCCAATGTAAACCATGAGGCCACAACAAGCAAACTCGACGAAGAACAGTTGTTCTATGCCATGCAGAGGGGCATCAATCAAGAAGACAGCGTCAACATGATAGTGTCTGGATTCTGCAAAGATGTGTTTCAGAAACTGCCATTAGAATTTGCGGTAGAGGCCAACAAGTTGCTAGAAGTAAGCATGGAAGGATCGGTCGGATGATGGAAGAAATAACAATTACATGCACAAACAATGGCAAGACAAAAGAAGCAGAAGTTCTAAACAAGAATGACAAATACCTCAAAGTTGTTTTATCGGGCACTCAGATAGTGATAGAACTGTTCCGTAAGGATTTAAATAGTTCTTACACAGGACACACAGCAGGATTAGAATTTAAATGGCAACCGAAAAATTAATTTTTAAGTTAAAATTATACGCAACTATGTGGAATCAGCCACCTGTTGCAGAAATATTAATTAATGACAAAAGTTATTTCAAACAAGAAATCACAGCAACAGAAGACAAACCACAATTAGTAGAATTCACAGCTGATCTACAAGATAAAAAAGAATACAATCTTGTTGTCAATAGATCAAATAAAAATAAAGGACAAACAGTTTTAAATGAAAAAGGAGATATAATCAAAGATCAATTGTTGCATATAAAAGATATAGAAATAGATGAAATTGATATAGGCTCTTTGATTTTTGAAGGTATATACAAACCCAGTTATCCAGAGCCATGGGCAACCGAGGCAAGAGCCAAAGGTGTTGATTTACCTGAAACTTTCAAGAATTCACCCACTATGGGTCATAACGGCACTTGGACACTAACCTTTTCTTCACCATTTTACATGTGGTTACTAGAGAACCTTTATTAATATAAATATGCTTATATGAGAGCATCACAATTCATCAACGAAGCAATGGACTCGGACGCAGTAAACGAGTTGGATTCATTCCTTATGAATGACGAGGATCTTTACAGAAGAAGATTCATGCCAATTATATCAAACATTAAAAGAAAGATGAAGCGTGGTGTATACGACCATGAAAAGTCAATTAAACTATGGATGTATCTAGTCGATGACGCCGCAAAGAAGTATGTAAAGGAATTTGGCTCTGTAGAACAAGACGTACAAGACATGTTTCCTAAAGAAACTAGACTACAGGTTGCTCGAATACTAGCAGACAGAGAAAAAGAAAACATAGAAAAAGGCGAATACGATGTATCTAAGGGAACTGTTTCTTAACGAGGACGATAGGTCCACAGCAGTTTTTGCCTTTGGCCGATTCAATCCTCCCACAATAGGACACCAAAAATTACTAGACAAAGTTATTTCTATGGCCAAACAGGTCAACGGAAAGGGGTATGTGTTCCTTTCACAAAAACAGAACAATAAAACAGATCCTTTAAGTTTTAAAGAAAAGCAAGATTACTTACGAATGTTCTATCCTCAACTGGCAATCGGAGATGCCGGTGTGAAAACAATCATACAAGCATTACAAAAGATCCAAGCAGAAGGCAGAACAAGGATCGTAATGATCGCTGGATCTGATAGGGTGGCAGAGTTCCAAAAGTTATTGAACCAATACAATGGAAAGCCAGACAAAGCAGGAAATGATCTCTACAAGTTTGATTCCATAGATGTAGTAAGTGCTGGTGAAAGAGATCCTGACCAAGAAGGTGCCAGCGGTGCCTCGGCATCCAAAGCCAGAGACCTAGCCAACAAAGGACAAGAACATGAATTCAGCAAAGTAGTACTGGGCGGAGACACTGGTAAAAAGTTGTATGACATTATACAGGACAGACTCGGTAAACAGATTGACGAAAACAACAAAAAGTTGTATAATGAAGATATGGCTGATGGTAAACCAATTGTATATCTTGACATGGACGGAGTCCTGGCCGACTTCTTCGGCGGTGTTGAATTCCTATATGGAGTTGATCACTGGAAGGAACTTACAAATGACAAGACCAAGGATCTTAAAAAACAAGTGATTGACAGGATCACAGGCACAGACTTCTTTGCGGTGTTGCCTAAGTTTCCAACAGCAGACGCTTTAATAGACATGGTTAAACAATTCACAGGTGGAAAATTTTCAATCAACACATCACCATTAAGGGGCGACCATGAAAATTCAGCCAAGTATAAAAGGGTATGGATATCAAACAACATAGAACAACCAGATGAAATAATTGTTACAGGTAGAAAAGAATCCTATGCCAAAGACAAAGCGTCAGGAACTCCAAATATCCTAATAGACGACAGGCCGATCAACATAGAAAAATGGCAAGCGGCTGGAGGTTACGGAATACTTTATCAAGCAAACAGAGACTCACTAGGAAAGGTTAAGAAAGGATTGGAAGACTATGCCAAAATACAGCGGGATCAATAGACCATACGTGGGAGGCGATATACCAAAGACGCCACAGGAGAAGCAAAGAGAACTTGATGAGAAGATGAAAGCATTCTTGGCCAAAGGTGGCAAGATTGAGAAAGTCAAAGCTCACAAGCCCACAAAAGAGCAACTAAGAAGTTGGAAGATATAATGGACGAACTTGAAAGAATAAAGCAGTTGGCAGGTGTGGACAAACTTCCAGAAGAAGATTCGATGGGAGAGAACCTATCCTACATCGGCACAAAAAAAGCTCAATATCAGAGAAAACACAATATCAAGCCAGGATCACAGGAGTGGTTCAAACTGTGGTTCGCACAGCCTAGACTTACCGGTGAAAATCCGATGCCAAAAAAATAATAATCCAATTTACAAAGTTAAGTATTATTAATGTTTGACGTAAAGAATAACAAAGCAATTTGTATCTTACCATGGGTGCATGAATTCAAAGACATTGGTGGGAACACCGGTCCGTGCTGTCACGCTGACAGTTTCAAAGACAATGAAAGCATAGAAAAAGTAAGAAAAATGATGTTAGATGGCGAGAAGCCCGAGATCTGTTCAAAATGCTATGACAGAGAACAAAAAACAAATTTTAGTCCAAGAATAATTGAGACAAATGATTGGCTAAAGAAATTTGGCACACCAGACATAGAGCATCCAAAATTGGAATACGCAGACATAAGATACAATCCAGTATGCAACCTCAAATGTAAAATGTGTGGTCCAGCTTCAAGCACACTATGGCAAAAGGAAAAAGGTATAACAATAAACATCAACAAAGAAAATCAAAACTATATACACACACTAGATAAAAAAGTTTTGAAAAAAGTTTATCTTGCAGGTGGCGAGCCCACATACATTAAGGACTATCTCGAATTCTTGAATGCGTTGCACCTTGTAAATCCATATTGCGAAGTTGTCATCAATACAAATTTAAAAAGATTGCCAGATGGCTGGAAACAGATTATAAAAAAGTTTGAAAATCTTACCATAATTTGTTCATGCGATGCCATTGGCATATTGGGCACATACGTTAGATATCCTTTATGGTTCAGTGAATTCGAACAAAATGTAAAGTGGGTAAGTGAAAATGCAAATTATCTTCAATTCCATCTCGTGGCTAGTAATCTTACTGCTCACAAACTGCATGAAACATGCACATGGATGACACAGTATTCAAAAAACATCCAGCTGTCTGCTTTAGACTCGCCAAAAATTTTCAGTGAATATGCAGTGCCTTCAGAACACAGAGAAATATATGTAAACGAAATTAAAAAACTATTGAAATTTCCTGTATCAATAACCAGTGCTGTAGGTTTTAGAAGTGAAATACAGCACCTGATTAAAAGGTACTCCACAGCAGAATATGACAGGACACTGCATAAAAAATTACGAGCTGAACTTTTGCAACAGGACAGTCATAGATCACTAAAATTAAATGAAGTTGATCCCTTTTTATCACATTGGATAGACTGATAAATACCACTATGCGAGCCATAGAATTCACAGAAACTAGATGTCCTAGAACACGTGCAAAAGAATGCACGTGTGAACAGATCAAAACAATAACTGAGGCAGAACAGCGGGTGGTAGCACAGTGCATTCTAGAGCATTCAGACGCTGTAAAGGGCTCTATACTGCTTATGCAGGCACCAAATACACCCACTCTGATAAAAGGCACGATCACAGGACTAGAACCTGGACTACATGGATTCCACATACATGAATTTGGAGACATGAGTGATGGTTGCAAGTCAATGGGAGGCCATTACAATCCTGACGGAGTTGATCACGGCGATCTTAAACAGGGTCATGTAGGTGACCTAGAGAACGTCTTGGCCAATGAGGATGGTGTTGCAAAATTTAGCATAGTGGCACCAAGGGTAGATTTGATGGGAGACAGGTCAGTGATTGGACGTGGAATAGTGGTCCATGAAGATGAGGATGACCTAGGCAAAGGTGGAGATGCGGAAAGCCTTAAGACAGGTAACGCAGGTGAGAGATTGGCCTGTGTCGTGATCGTAGCACGATCAGAAGAAATTAAAGAAGCCCACGGTGGTAAACACACCACGACAGGCAGAAGCATGACCAAGGGTGAAAAAAGCAAAAGAGAAAAAATAGTTAAGGGCATGAAGAAAGACAAAGCAGGATTCAAGAAGAGATATGGCAAAGACGCAGAAGCGGTGATGTATGCCACAGCAACAAAACAGGCAATGAAATAATGAAATTTTTAATATTCAACGGCAGTTTAAAACCAGACGCAGATTCAAACACATTTTCTGTGTGCAAGATGGCACAATTGGCATTTGAAAAGTTAGGCCATGAGTGTGAAATTGTCACATTACGTGACCTTGACTACGAAGGATCAACGGATGATGTGAACGATGAATTAAAACATTACATAATGAAAATGTTTGACATGGATGGCGTCTTGTTTGCCACTCCGATCTGGTGGGGTACACACAGTTGCCACATACAGGCAATGCTGGAGAGATTGGATTTCATATACAGTTGGGCAAAAGACAACAAGTACCAACCTTTCTATAACAAGGTTTTTGGAACATTAGTATCAGGCGGAGGTGATGGATTCCAACACATACACGGAGTTTTGTATTCCGCGGCCAGTAACTTTGGATTTACTGTGCCACCACAGTGTAACATAGAATCAAAAGCACAGGGCATAGAAGAGATTAAGGCCGACGAAGACACATTGAACCAGGTGAAGAATTGCACAATCAACATGGTGACATGGGCAAAGATACTGAAAGAAGGAAACCCAACGGCCAGTGCAAGACATGGATCAGTGGACATCAATGAAAGCCTCAATGAAGGCAAAAGGATACCACGTAAAAAAGGACAAAAAAGAAAAAGTAAAAAACATTCGGACCTATACACAGACGAAGATCCAAAAGGCACAATACATGGATTAGGATTCAAAGACGAGGCAACAGCAAGAGCAAGTGTGTCTAAGATAAGAAAGTCCGGCAGGTCACACGCACACAAGATACAGGCGGCAGTTGCCATGGAGCAGAGAGCAAGGGCGGCGGGCAAGTCAGGACCAGCGGCCATATACGAACAAGAAAAAATGAGGATCAAAGAAATCACTGAATACGTAAGATCATACGTACACCCAGATGTAGAAAAACAACTTAAGAAGTATGAGAAACGTGCCACTGGCCGAGCAAGGATGGGATATGCACCAGGGTACATAAGTTATCCTTTCAGAGTCAGAGAAGGCAAGAAGTGGTCAAAGAAATATAAGAAATCAATAAATTGTGCCAACCCAAAAGGCTTTTCACAAAAGGCCCACTGTGCAGGCAGAAAGAAAAAGAAATGAAGATAAAAGAATTCATAATAATACCATCCAGCATAGACGCCATGGGACTGATACACAAACCTGGAAAAGGTCCGAACAATAGATTTGGTTTCAAGAACGTTGGCAACAACAAGGCAAACGAGTTAGAAGAAACAAAGGAAGCACCACCAGGCACTTATTTCACAAAGACAGGCAACCTAGTTAAAGGCAGGCTTACCAAAGCCGCAAAAGAAAGAGGTGCAAGAGAGACAGACCCAAAAGATTCACAGAGATCAAAGGTGCCACCAGTCACACAGAGGAACGAGGCCAGAGGCACGTGTTGGCACGGGTATCAACAAAAAGGATACAAGAAGAAAGGCAACAAGATGGTTCCTAACTGTGTCAAGGAAGAGGCCGCTGGAGTTGGCATAGTCACAAAACAGAACGCCACTAAAGATGTCCCGGTAGGTGGTGAGTACATGAATGTGAAGAAACTAGCACTAGGCAAAGGCAAGCCAAAAACTATAAGGGAAGAATTTGAGGAGTTCTGTGAGAACTTCGCAGATGGTAAAAAGAAGGGCAAGAGTAGACCAGGACGTGTGAAACGTGCTGGCGCAAGTTGCAAGGGAGCCGTTAGTTCGTTGAGAGCTAAAGCCAAGAAGTACGGCGGTGAAAGAGGTAAGATGTATCACTGGTGTGCCAACATGAAGTCCGGACGCAAAAAGAAAAAATAATTACTTCTGTATGAAGTACATTTTAGGCTTTGGGATATTATTCAAAAAATACAAAGGAAAAACAAACCTCAGAATATTCTCAGATGACAGACTAATCGACGAAATTGTAGTAGATCGGGATATAAAGACAAAAGCACAAAATAACAGCTGGAGGCAACTGTTCGATTTGGACTTGCCAGAGTTTTGGGGAGATCATACTTACCATGATCCATCAAAATTATTTGTTTACGAGATAGACGATTCCATCCTAGGTGACAGGATAAAATTTCAACTTCATGACGAAAATTCAAACTACACAAATGGATTTTTAACCAAGTCTAATTTAATGCAATTCAAAAGCACATTTTTAATACCAAAAGATTTAATGGATAAAAAAATTCTAACCAGGATATATCACATGGATAGGAAACGTAATGAATCATTTTACAAATACACGGATAAAGTAATGAAAGATCCAGACGACGCAAAATTTGAGCAGGTCGAAACTACTTTCATGCCCTGGCCCGAAACAGGCAAGGTAGTCATCACAGAAGCTGATGGCACACTTATTGGACAAGCACACTGCTGGTATGGAGGCAAGACGGAAGTCTATATACCACTTATTAAAAAATTTGGCATCCATATGCTTTATGCAGGCAGGGATCTCACCAAAGAGCCTAAAAAAATGTTTTTTGAGTGCCGTTTCCTTAGATACATCCACTCGTTTAACCTACTAAATACCATTGCATGAAGATCAACGAAGTAATACAGCGTAAAGTGCAGGAGCAGGCAACGCCTGGTGCCACAAGTGCAGGGAACATTGCCACTTTGGCCAACCCTCACGTTGCGGCGGGTCCAGACAGGTTCAAGAAGTCATATACAGGATCGCCGGGCAGATCAGGCACAAAAGCACCGAGATTACCAAAAATAGTACAACCCAAGAAACCAGATGGCACAGCCAAAGGTGCACATGCACTTCCAGGTGTTAGTCTCTTCGGTGGACCAGGAATCAAAAGATAATGAAACCGCTTGTATTATTAAAGGAATGGATCGTCAAGTGTTTGAATTGTGGTTGCGACAGCCATTGCGGAGATATTTGTAAACGTAAACAAAATCATTACCCCGTAGATGGTGGTGCAGAGTACGAAATAGAGGTGTGTAAGCACTGTCGTTGTGACGTCTGTGCTTAATAAATATTGATATGAAGTTCAAAGAATTCCAGCACCAACCAGTAAAGCCGGACACGTACGAAGCATCAATGGCTCTCAACCAGTTGATGAGGATCGGCAAACACGCTATTAAACTGCACAACATGATCGACGACGCCGCAGAGATGGAGTCATGGGTGGCCAAGAAGATCGACCTGGCCGGCGACTACGTGAAAAAAGTTTACAACTACACCGAAGGCGAGAAGGCCGGACTATACGAT
>LULP01000097.1_pt1 | contig 21433 bp, 25 predicted proteins | sample 728111 | NCBI WGS metagenome assembly LULP01 (sample SAMN03860286, study PRJNA289734) | marine metagenome | biome: seawater column; feature: ocean; material: water; isolation source: Red Sea water column Station 149 - depth 25m | place: Saudi Arabia: Red Sea | collected 2011-10-15 | depth 25 m
ATTTTATTTTTTCATTTATTTTATAATTATTTTTTTCAGCCAGTAGGTTTCTTGATAAATTAATACAAGAAAATAATAAATCTCCTAATTCCTCTTTAATTTTTCTCTTATTATTAATTTTCATTTCATTTGAAAGTTCATTTAATTCCTCTTTTACCTTCTTCAAGGTTCCATTTGCATTTTTCCAATCAAATCCCTCTTTTGCGGCTCTTTTTTGAAGTTTAAGTGAACGAGTAACAGCAGGCAGGTTTACACTTACACCATCTAAAACAGACTTAGCACCTTTCTTTTTTCTTTCAAATTTTTTTTGTGTTTCCCAAAAATCATTAACATCTTGAACAGTTTTGATTGACTCATCACGCATAAAAATATGAGGATGACGAGATTTCATTTTTTTTACACTTGTATCAATGACATCATCAATAGAAAATTTCTTTTTTTCAGCAGCAATAACTGAGTGATAAATAACTTGTAGTAATAAATCGCCAAGTTCTCCTTCTAACTCTTTGTTATTATTTGACTCAATTGCTTCGATAACCTCATAAGCTTCCTCTAAAGTATACTTTGCTAATGATTTGGAAGTTTGTTGTATATCCCATGGACATCCATTTTTTGGATTTCTTAGTCTCTTAACTACATCAATTAAATCATTTAATTTGTTCTTTTTTTTTACCATGCTAATGCCTGTGCTTGAAATATTTGACTCTTATAACTTCTAATATCTGCATATGCATCATAAATTTTATCTTGTTTTCTAGCGCATAAAATAAAACCTTCGCTCCAGTCTGTAGTTTTAAGGCATTTATGTCCTTTTTTATTTAATTGAGAAATATAGGGCGAAAGTCGCTCTTCTAATAATAATTGTTTCAAATTTGGATCATGAGGGTGAAAAAAAGCAGGTAAATGCTCTGATGAAACTCTGGGTTCATTTAAAGCTTGGTCAATAGGCATGTTTGAAAATATATAATTCATTAAAAATTGTGCTTGCCATTGATCTTGAGCGTCACCGCCCATAGTCCCACAACTTAAAATTTCTCTCTTTTTTTGATTGATAATCAAAGTAGGGCTCAATGTTGTCCTTGGTTGTTGTACAGGTGCTATAAAATTTACGTGACCTGGTTTTGATAAATAAAACGTCATTAATCTATTACCTAGGGGAAATCCTAATTCATTGATTACTTCATTAGATCTGATCCATCCACCACTTGGCGTGCACGAAATAGCATTATTATCTTTATCTATAATACTTATATGAACTGTGCCAGCGCCCCATGGTTTAATATCATTTTCAATTGGGAGTAATGATTTCTTGGATAGGGGGTTCCCTGGAATTATAGAGTCAATTGCCTTATCTTTAATTAATTGCATTCTTTTATTTAGGTAAGAGTCATCTAATAGGTGATTTGCTTTGACTTTTGAATTGTACTTCCCAGTAAAATACATCTCTCTGTCAGCAAAAGTTAATTTTAAAATTTCTGTAAATTTATGAACATCACCAGCTGAATTAAGTGATTTAATTTTTTGTTTGTTAAGCATTTTCAACATCATTAAACTAGTCAATCCTTGTCCCCAGAAATTAGTTTTATGAACTTGGTAATCACCATATTTTTCTGAAATTGTTTTTTCAAATTTCACATTAAAATTTTCAAAATCTTCTTTTGAAAGTAGCCCTTCATTTTTTTGCGAATATTTTAAAATTGAGTTTGCAACATCACCTTTATAAAAAGCATCATGCAATTTATTAAATTTATTATTTCGAGATCCTGTAATCTTTTTCTCGTAATTACCAAGATAATCAATTAAGTTTGCATAAGCCGAATTTCTGAATAAACTTCCTACTTTTGGAATTTTATTATTTTTTAAATATAATTTAGCAGAATTTTTCCACTCTTTTATAAATTTACCTTTTAGACTTTTTAACCCAAATTTATTTTGGTTTATTATTCCTGTGTGTAAAGGATATCCTTCTTTTGCGTATTCTTTTGCATATTTAGAAATAGTCCTAAAATCTAATGTTCCATATAATTGTAACATTCTAAAAATACTAGAAAATGCTGCTGGAACTCCAGCACATAATACTCCTTCATCTGGAACTTCTGTAAAACCCCTGGTAACTAAATTTAAAAAATTAAATTTTCTTGGCGATAAAGTATTTCCATTTAACACAACAGGGTTTTGGTTTTTGGGTTTTAATATCATCACACCTTCACCACCCATTCCAAACATTTGAGGATTTACAAGACCTTCAACTAACATTGCTCCAGCAGCAGCATCAAATGCATTACCTCTGTCTTGATTTAAAATATTATAGGCTGTCATTGAGGATAAATTTGAATGTGTTGCTACTGCACCGTTAGTACCAGAGTAACTAGGTATAAAACTATTAGAGTTATTATCTTCAATTCTATAAGATCTATTCATTACGCATAAAGTTTAGTATTAATAATTAAGTTAAATAGTTTATGAAATTTCATAAAATATTTCTTTTTTTAAAGATTGCATTATAAAGTTATATATGACCTGGAAGTTAATATCAAAATCTTCATATACACAATTACTTGGTGAATTAGAGACAAAATCAGAAAATAATCAGGATAAATATCGAATGTTTGTTACTGAAAAACATCTTAACTCAGGAAAATTTGCACATGGAGGTTTCTTAATGTCTTTTTTAGATAATGTTATGGGCAATGCTGCTTATAAGTCTTTTGGGAATAAACCTTGTGTTACTATATCCATGAACACTCACTTTACATTTTCAGCTCAAAAAGGAGATGAACTAATAGGCTTACCAACTATAGAGAGAATGACTAAAACACTATGTTTTGTTAATTGTAAAGTCTTTTCAAAAAATGAAATTATTGTTTCTGGAAGTGGTATATGGAAATTAGTTAAAACTTCATCTATTAAATCTGTTAAAGACAAAAAAGCAGATGATGATGGTGGTTGGTAGCTATTTAATTAATCGATTTTGAAATTAAAGAGTAATTTTTCAGAGGCTAATGCGTGCAAAGCATTATTTTTCTCAATTTCTTTTTTTGTTGGACTTTGGGCAGTAAGAATACCAGATATAAAAGATCAAATTAATGTCGATTATACAGGTATGGGATATTTGTTTGTAATTTTTTCAATTGGCTCTGTTTTAACTATGATAGTTACACCAAAAATAACACAAATATATCCCTCAAAACAAATCTCACTGTTATCAGGTCTTGCTATAAGCATTCTTTGGCTTTTAATTCCATTTGCTCAATCTTTTATAATTATGGCAATATTGAGTTTTATTTTCGGTATTTGTTACGGACTATTTGAGGTAATTCTTAATGTTCAAGCTACTTCTTTAGAAAAAAGATTTAAAAAACCTATGATGTCAGGATTTCATGCCTTTTGGAGTATTGGATTATTATCTGGATCTTTGTTAACTAGTTTATTTCTGGAATTTAAAATAAGCTTTATAATAAATTCAATTATATTTGTAATAATCTTATCACCATTAATATTTCTAGGTAGTTTAACTATAAAACAAAATAAATCAGACTCTTTATCTATTTTGTCTATATTTTTCAATTGGCCCTTATTTCTTGTAATCTTATTTATTTTATCAATTACAGCAGTATTTTTGGAGGGTGGTACTGACTCTTGGGGCTCTTTATATATGAGAGATTATATTAATGCAGATGGTTTTAATATTGGACTTGCTGCTATAGCATTTAATGGGAGTATGGTTATTGGTAGATTAATTGGAGATAAGTTAAAAGAAATATTTGGTATTTATAATTTTCTTGTTTACTCAGTGATAGGTTCATTACTGGGTTCATTAATTATAGTTTTAAGTAGTTCTCTATCATTAGCAATAATTGGTTTTATAATTGCTGGTTTTAGTGTTTCTTCAATTATTCCTATTTGTTATACCTTTGGGTCTTCTATTAAAAATGTTAATGCTACGGTAGGGATAACTATAATTACAATAGGTGTTTACGGGGTCTTTATGATTGCACCACCAGCTTTAGGTTATGTTGCTGATATCTTCGGTATTGAATTCGTCTATATTCCGATGTTAATACTTTTTATAATATCGAGCATAATAGTAACTTCTCAACAAAAGTTGTTTAAGAATTAATTTCTTTTTAATATTAATATATTTCCAAACAATACAAGAATTGCACCGACATACAAATTTAAGTCCCACTCCAAACCTTCAAATATCGTAGAAATAATTAGAGCAATAAGAGGCATAATTATAGCAATGTATGCGGCATCATTTGCGCCAATATTTTTAATTACTGATAAATAAAGAATGAAACCAAATACACTCCCAAAAATAGCCAAATACAATAATGAAAAGACGTATCTGTAACTGAAATCAAAATTAAGTTCAATACCAGTTACTAAAAGATAAATTAACAGTGTTATTGAGCCATACAACATCCCATATCCTGTAACAGCAATAACATTCAATTTAATTTTAGAGGTATACTCTGAAATTAAGTTACCAATAGATGCAAAATATGTCGCCAATACACCAAGTAAAATTCCAATACTAGTTCCTTTTGAAAATTCAAAATTGATTATTTCATCATAAAATATGAAAAGTAATCCTAACGTTCCAATAAAACCTCCAACCAAAGTCATAATTTTTGGAAATTTACCTTTAAAAATAATATTATTAATTACATTTAAAAATAATATTGAAGAAAAACATAAAGCAACAAATCCACTTATTAAATGAACTGTAGATAGATAAAACAGTACATAATTTATATTGAATAAAGAGACTCCTAGAGCAGCTATGAAGAAATGCTCTTTTAATGAAAATCTCAGATTTATTTTTTTTAATACACAAAATACTAAAATAATGATCGAAGATAAGAAAAAGCGATAAAAAACCGATGTCATTGGATCGACAATGCCTAGTTGAAATTTAATTATATACCAGGTTGGTCCCCAAACTATTAGTGTTGAAATAAATAAAAATATTGTATTGTTCAATTATGCCTTCTTTTGATGTTGTCTCGTCACCAGATATTCAAGAAATTGATAATGCCATCAATAATACAAAAAGAGAAGTTGATAATAGATTTGACTTTAAGAACACTAATTCAACAATCGAACGAAACGATTTTTCTATTACAATAGAGACAACCGACAATACTAAATTAACTCAATTTAATGATATTTTAAAAAATAATATTGTAAGAAGAAAAATAGATCCAAAATTTATTCACCTAAAATCAACTGAAACAGCTTCCGGAAATAGAGTAAGACAATTTATTGATATTTTGAATGGAATATCAAAAGAGGACTCAAAAAAAATAACAAATCTTGTTAAATCATCGAAAGCAAAGGTTCAAGCTTCAATTAATGGAGATGAAGTAAGAATAACTGGAAAGAAAAGAGACGATCTACAATCAATGATCGAATTATTAAAATCAAGTGATATTAAAATTCCTTTACAGTTTCAAAATTTCAGAGATTAATTACTTCCATAGTCGTAAAATCAATTAATCGCACAGTCGTAATTGTTTTTAGAAATTTAATACAATCCTCTGTTTTTACTTGAATTGTTTTAGTGTTGTCTAGTGGGTGAAAATTGCATAATTCATAATCATTTATTTTTTTATCTAAGTAAAAACTTACATCCTTATCTACATTATTGATTAAAGAGTAGGGACTAACTGAGCCTGGTTTGACTCCAAGTTTATCATATAAATATTCTGCACTTCCAAAAGAGAGATTTCCTTGGCACTGTATAGTGTTTTTAATAATTTTTAGGTCTACTTCAGTGCTATCTAAGCATGAGAGTAAGTAAAAATTTCTCTTTTTGTCCCTTAAAAAAAGATTTTTTGTATGCGCACCTTGCATATTCAAATCCGATTTTAATTTGCTAGACTCCTCGACAGTAAAAAAAGCCTCGTGTTCAAAAAGTTTATATTCAACTTTTTGTTCATTAAGTGCGGCTAATAAACTTTTTGCTTCTAATTTCATTTTTATTTATAAAGTGTTATCTTATTTATATAAAAATATGAAAAAGAAAATTAACAGAAGAAATTTTATTAAAAAAGCCTCAATTCCTGTACTCGGTGCAGCTGCACTCTCTAGTTTTAATGTACACGCAAGCACCATAACAGAGTTGAATATGGTTACATCATGGCCAGAGAATTTTCCTGGTATAGGTTTAGGTGCAAACAGGTTGGCTCAGCGAATTGAGAACTTATCTAATAAAAGAATAAAAGTTAATGTTTACTCAGCTGGTGAACTAGTCCCACCGTTTGGAGTGTTTGATGCCGTGTCATCTGGAACAGCTGATTTATATCACTCAGCAGAGTTTTATTGGGGAGGAAAGAACAAAGCCTATCCTTTTTTTGCTGCTGTTCCTTTTGGAATGACTGCTGAGGAATTTAATTCATGGATATATTCTGGCAATGGTCAATCATTATGGGATGAATTAGGTTCTAATTTTAACATTAAACATTTTTTAGTTGGTAATACTGGATCTACATTATTTGGTTGGTTCAAAAACGAATTAAATAGTCTCGAGGATGTTTCTAAACTTAAAATAAGAAGCCCTGGTATGGGAGGAGATCTATTAAAGACTATGGGGGCAACTTCTATAAATATACCAGGAGGTGAAATTCTTCAGTCTTTAGCAAGTGGGGCTATAGACGCTGCAGATTGGTCTAATCCAGTTATGGATTTAGCTTTTGGTTTTTATAAAGTAACAAATTACTGTTATTATCCAGATTTTAAAAAACCTACAGTTTCTATTTCATTAGGAATGAATTTAGATAAATGGAACTCTTTTGATAATGAAGCTAAGAGCATCATCGAGTATGCTTGTCAGTCAGAAAATCAAGAAATGTTGTCTGATTTTATGTATAAAGAGGTTGTGGCTATAGAAAAATTGAGGTCACTTGGTGTAGAATTCAGGCAACTACCTAACGATATTGTCATTGAAGCCAAAAAAAATATCAATGGTGTTTTAGATAATTATACTGATACCTCTCTTGGGAAAAAAATTAGAGATGATTATTTTCAATTTTTAGGTTTAAGAACTTCATATAAGGACTTTGATATTTCTAACTACTTGAATTTTAGAAAAATTTAATAGTGTGCGGAAGATATTCGCTAAATCTTAAAGATAATCACTCCTCTTTTAAGAAGGAAACTATAAATAACTTCAAATCAATATTTGATTATAAAAATGAAGATATTTGCCCTACCAATAAAGCGCCTATTGTCTTTAATCTAAACTCTAAATTTGTATTTAAACAATCAAGTTGGGGTTTGTCATTTGATTGGCTTCCGAAAGGAAAAACACTTTTCAATATTCGATCAGAGACAGTACACGAGAAATCTTTTAGTAATAGCCTCATTGCAAATAATCGCTGTTTGGTACCTTTTAGTAGTTATTTTGAATGGTTGAAAACCCAAGAATTGAAAGAAAAATATAAACTATTTACCAAAACTCCTGTCAGTTTTTTTGCAGGTGTATATAAATTAATAGAAGATACTGTTTATTATTCAATTTTAACTAAATCCTCTTTGGAAAATATAGAATTTATTCACAATAGAAATCCAGTCATTATTAATAAAAATAATGTAAGAAAATGGTTTTCGGACAGTTATGAAGAACTACTAAGATCTTCAGATGTCATAAATTATGAGTTATCGAAATAGTTATTTTCTAAATTTAAAGAAAGATAAAAGCTTTTCGATACCAGAAAAATGTTCCTCTAGTCTAGAATAAACTTTATCTATTTTGTTGATATGACCGTCTAGTCTTTCATAGAGGTTATCGATTTTCTTATCAAGTTTGTTTAGCTTACTGTTTAGCTGTTTTATGCTATCGGAGTCGCTTGATTTAGACTGCTTTTTTAACTTAATAACTTTGTTCATACATAAAATATATTAAATTTCTGATTTGTTTGAAGTATGACAAAACAACGCTTTAGGTAAATCTTAAATCAACTTCAGGTATCCAGTTTTTAAGCTTTTCAATACGATTTTTGGGGGAAGGGTGCGTAGATAGAAACTCTGGTGGTGCGTTTCCTTTTTGAGCCTCAGCCATTCGCTGCCAGACTTTATATGACTCATGATTGTCGTATTTTGCCATAGTCATAAAGGCCAAGCCTAAATAATCAGCCTCCGATTCTTGTAATCTGTTAAATGGTAAAGATAGACCTAAATTTACTAAATAATCATCAGCTGAGGTACTCGAAAGGGCACCCTCTAAGGCAATATCCAAGATAGTAGTGCCAACATTTATTGCTAATGCTTGACTGGCCCTTTCAACACTATGGCGAGCAACCGCATGAGCAATTTCATGTCCCATTATTGAGGCCAAACCATCATTATTTGCAGCAACATCTAAGATCCCTGTGTAAAAAGCTATTTTACCACCAGGCATACACCAAGCATTAAGTGTGTCCTTGTCATCAATTAAGATAAATTCCCAATTATAATTTTTTATAGACTCTGATTGACCCATTTTTAAAAAATACTCTTCTACTGACTCTGTAACTCTGAGACCTACCTCTCTTACTGCTCTAAAATTTTGCCCAGACTCTATTAAATTTTCTTGTTTTTTGACTTGTTCGTAGGCTTGAAGAGCTTGTTTGTTGATACTTTCATCTGAAATAATAGAGAGTTGTTTACGATTTGTAATAGCTACCTCAGTACAAGAAGGTAAAAATAAAGGCGCACAACAAGCACATGATAATTTTTTAATAAAATCTCGTCTTTTAAGATTCATGGTATTAATATAATCAAAAAGATATTCTTATGACAACCTGTTATATTAATGGAAAATATAAACCTCTAAATCAATCGTATGTCAGTGTAACAGATAGAGGTTTTCAATTCTCTGATGGGGTTTATGAGGTCATTGCTGTATTCAAAGGTGAATTAGTAGATTTAAATCTTCATTTAAACAGATTGTTTGTTTCATTAAAAAAAATGAACATGAAAATTAAATTCAATAAAAATCAAATAATTAGTATCACCAATAAAATCAAAAAATTAAATAATTTAAAAATGGGTATAATTTATATTCAAATTACAAGAGGGGATCAAAACCCAAGGGAACATAAATACCCTGATAAACTTAAGCCTAATATTATTATATACTCAATTAATAAAAACTTTGAATATTTAAATAAGTTAGCACTAAAAGGTGTAAAAACATCTCTTTATCCAGATATAAGGTGGCATAGGTCAGATATTAAAAGTATTTCTCTATTAGGTAATGTTCTAGCTGCAAATCATGCAAAAGAGAATAAATCACATGAAGCAGTATTATTTGATAATAGAAATATGATAACTGAGGGTAATTCCTCAAGTATTTGGATTATAAAAAAAAATAAATGTATTACGCACCCACTTAACTTTAGAATTTTAAAGGGATGTACAAGGCATAAATTAATATCAATTTTAAAAAAAAATAAATTTAAATTTGAGGAAAAAAAATTTTCTATTAAATCTCTTCTTGATGCAGATGAAGCATTCATGACAAGTGCTACTAATTTTGTAATGCCCATAGTTAAAGTTGATAAATTTACTATTTCAAACGGTAAGCCCGGTCTAAATACATTGAAGTTTCGTAATTTATTTATCAACGCAATATGATCTTTAGACTTTTCCTTTTCTTATTTTTGTTACCTATTACAGCTTACGCAAAAATTAATACAATTTACTTAGCTGGTGGGTGTTTCTGGTGTGTTGAAGAGGTTTATGAAAAATTAAAGGGTGTAATTGATGTTAGATCTGGTTATTCAGGAGGTCATGTTGAAAATCCAACTTATCAAGAAGTTGTCAAGGGTGATACAGGCCATATAGAAGTGGCTGAAATTATTTTTGACTCAGATATTGTTAGTTTAGATAAGATCATTAGGGTTTTTTTTGTCAATATTGATCCTTTTGATAGTGTTGGTCAATTTTGTGATAAAGGTTATTCATATAAAAGTGCTCTTTTCAGCAATGACCAAATTGTTATAGATAGATTTAACTTTTACATAGATAAAATTCAGGAAAATCACAAACAGAAGGTTGAAACAATGATCTTACCTTTTAAAAATTTTTATGTTGCAGAAGAGTATCATCAGGATTATTACAAAAAAAATCCAATAAGATATACATATTACAAGTACAATTGCGGAAGAGAGCAGAGGATTAAACAATTAAAAATTAATTTGGGATGATTAAACTCTTATTATTATTTTCAATTGTAGCTATATGTATCTTTGTTTTCTTTGGTAATCAATTATCATCTCGTTATAAAAAATATTTAATTATTTCATTAATAATAATTCTAGGATGTTTTTTAATTTTTTCAGGAAAATTAAATTTTCTACCTGTTGCCTTAGCTCCTGCTTTGCTTTTTTTTCGAAGGATCTCATCATTATTAACTATATTAAACTTGTTTTCGCGATCTTCTTTTGGCAGTAAGTTCAAACCAAAAATTAATACGAAGTATCTACAAATTGAAATTGTTTTACAATCACGTCAAGCTACAATTAATATTAGAGAGGGAGTCTTTAAAGGCCGTTCTTTTTCCTCCCTATCTCAAAATGAGGTATCGAAGCTCTTAGAGGAACTAAAAATAAATGATCCTCGTGGATTTAATATTTTAAATGTAATTATTAGTCAAAATAAACAATCTACATCTTCCTCAGACAAGTCACAAATGACAGAGGAGGAAGCACTATCAGTTTTAGGTCTTAAAAAAGGTGCTTCTGATGATGATATTAAAAAATCATATTATGACTTAATGAAGAAGTTCCATCCTGATAAAGATGGTAATAACTATTTATCTAATTTAATAACTGAAGCAAAAAATAAGCTTTTAAATAGTTAATTTTAATCTATAAGACACCTATCTCAATGAACGATATTAAGAATCTTGCAATCATTGCTCATGTGGATCATGGGAAAACCACTCTTATTGACAATTTATTGAAGCAATGTGGAATTTTTAGAGACAATCAAGAAATATCAGAAAGAATTATGGACTCTAATGATTTAGAAAAAGAGAGAGGCATAACTATTTTAGCAAAGCCTACCTCTATAATTTTTCAAGATATTCGAATAAATATAATCGATACACCTGGACATGCAGATTTTGGTGGAGAAGTAGAACGTGTCTTATCAATGGTTGATGGTGTTATCTTACTTATTGATTCTTCAGAAGGTCCGATGCCTCAGACTAAATTTGTTTTAGGAAAGGCTTTAAAACAAGGACTTAAGCCTATAGTAGTAATCAACAAAATCGATAAATCTGACTCAAGACCAGACGATGTGTTAAACGAAGTTTTTGATTTATTTGTCTCTCTTGATGCAAATACTCAACAATTAGACTTTCCAGTTTTATACGCATCAGGTAGAAGTGGATGGTGTGTTAATGATTTGTCAGATGATAGATCAAGCCTAACACCTCTGTTAAATAAAATTATTAGTCATGTACCATCACCAGATGTTGATAATACTAGACCTTTTGCAATGTTATCAACACTTTTAGACTATGATCCATACTTAGGAAGATGTCTAATTGGAAGAGTAGAGCAGGGATCTGCAAAAATAAACGACAGCGTTCATGCTTTAAACTTATCAGGTAAAATCATTGAAACTGGAAGACTTACTAAACTTTTAAAATTTGAGGGAACTAAAAAAATAACCGTTAACTCAGTTAACACTGGAGATATAGTTTGCATAGCAGGTTTATCAATCACATCAGTATCAGATACAATTTGTTCAACTGATATAGAAACACCAATAAAATCTACACCAATAGATCCTCCTACTATGTCAATAAACATTATGGTTAATGACTCTCCATTAGCTGGGACTGAAGGGAAAAAAGTAACATCAACTTTAATAAGAAATAGATTAATAGCTGAGGCTGAGACAAACGTTGCTATTACCTTCTCAGAAAATCAAAATAAAGACTCATTTGAAATTGGAGGAAGAGGTGAATTGCAATTAGGTGTTTTAATAGAAACCATGAGACGAGAGGGTTTCGAATTATCTCTTTCTAGACCTAAAGTAGTTTACAAAGATGTAGAGGGGACAAAGTGTGAACCCTATGAAGAGGTAACGATAGATGTAGATGAAGAGTTTTCTAGTATTGTTATTGATAACATGAATCAAAGAAAAGCTGATATGTTAGACATGAGAAAATCTGGAGTTGATAAAACTAGGTTATTATTTATTGCCCCTTCTAGAGGACTAATTGGCTATCAAAGTAAGTTTTTAACAGATACAAGAGGAACTGGTGTTTTAAACAGAGTGTTTCACTCGTATAAACCATTTAAAGGGGAGATTACAGAAAGAAGGGCAGGAGCGTTAATTTCAACAGGAAACGGTAAAGCAATAGCTTATGCCATTTGGAAGCTTCAAGATAGAGGTGTAATGTTTGTTAAACACCAAACACCTGTTTATCAAGGTATGGTAGTCGGTGAGCATACCAGAGATAATGATTTAGAGATAAATGTTCTAAAAGGTAAACAATTAACAAACGTCAGAGCATCTGGGTCTGATGAGGCCGTAAATTTAACCGCTCCTAGGATGATGTCACTTGAGGAAATGATGACTTATATCAATTCTGATGAATTATTGGAGGTTACTCCTAAAAATTTAAGATTAAGAAAAAGGTATCTTGATCCAAACGAGAGAAAAAAATTTTCTAAAGTTGGAAATTTATAAACTGTATTATAATTTACATTAAATATTTATAATAAAATATTGTATTTACTAGCTATATTTTAATTTATTCTTTATTCTATTTATAAAGAAAAAAACAAATAATCTGACTAAATCAAAAATAAAATAAACATAAAATGAGATATTAAGCATAAATATTGAGAATTAATTAAATTTTGGAGGAATTAAACTAGTATTCACACATTTTTTATTTGATTAAATAGAAATTAGAGCACTAAATTAAGTGATAGTTATCATTACTTGCTAATAAAACTATCAAGACAGTTATTCAAATCTATGATTTCAAAAAAACTATAAAAAAACATTAAAATCGGACATTTTTAGCTTAAAAACCTTATGTAAATTGCGACACTAGCAAAATTTAGGAAATATTTGGATTTTGAGCTAGAAGATTATCAATATTTTTTTTATTAAATCAATAGTCAAATTCATAAAATTACCTAAGGATTTATACTTAATAAAATTTCAATATACCTTAAAACGCAAAAAAATTGAAAATAGACATTATTTTGAAAGCCATTTTATGGCATCTTCACATCTGTCATCACCCCAAAAAACCTCATTTTCAACGGTAAATGTGGGGCTTCCAAAAATGCCTTTATTTTTAGCCATTTCTGTGTTTTTTAAATATTTTTGTTCAATTTCGTCTGTTTGAGCTTGTTTTATTACATTATCTGAATCAAGTCCAATTTCTTTGAGAGTAGAACTCAGGTTTGGTTCTGATCCAGGCTCCAAATGCTCTAAAAACCACTTTTTATATGTTAAAATAGTATATTCTTTGATCCACCCTTGATCTTTTCCCAAAATTGCAACTTTGTTGGCTAAATCGAATTCTTTAAGTGGGTAGGGAGCAGGAACTTTTGCATTAAATCCATAGAAGTTAGCTCTTCTCTGAACATCCCGCCACATATAATCAATCTTATCTCTTTTTTTTTCAGCCATAAAAGGGACATTCTCCATTTCAATCATTCTTGATCTCACACTGAAAGGACACCATTCAAATACAACTTCATTTTCAGTCTCTATCTGCGCTAATCTTTGCGTGGAGAGGTAAGTATATGTACTTCCAATTGAGTACCAGAATTCTATTTTTCTCATAGGTTCTAACTTAACTGAAATAATTGAAATTATTATTAAAATAAGTGATCTGGTCACATCTGTCGCATGTATAAAAGGCCATGAAAAACATGTTTATGCAAATTTACAGTGGAGTGATGGACGCTGATTGGAATCCTCTAAGAAAAATACCTAGTGTGGCCCTGAGACACCTCATTATGCAACTTTTAGCATGGATGTGGTGTATCATTTTTTCACTATATTTTGGCTCTTTTTTGATTTTTGGCATCACAGCTAGCGCTCATTTTCTACTTATTTTTGGAACTTTTATGACAGCGGCTACTTTTGCAACTGCTCCAAAAATTGTAAAATCTAAGTATAATAACAGTAAATAATATACTGTTTTTACTTACTTTTTACATACATCAACTTCAAAAGCACTAGTTAATTCTATAAGCCTTTTTGTTTGAACTTTTACAGAACTATTGGTAGATCCTGCTGCTGGTATAACGATTTCAAAGTTATTTAAGGACTTATCGTAATATATATCTAATTTATTTGGTAATCCAAAGGGACAAACCCCTCCAATAGGGTGAGAGGTGATTTGCAATGTCTCATCAGCAGTCAACATTTTTGCCTTTTTTTTGAAGAAATTCTTATATTTTTTATTATCGATTTTTACATTTCCAGAAGTCATTAACAAAATTGGTTTTTCTATAATTAAAGCAATTGTTTTGACTATTTGTCCTTTCTCAACATTATGAGCATTTGCAGCTTGTTCAACAGTTGCTGTAGACTCTTTAAATTCTGATATCTCTAGGTCAGGGGCTATAATACTAAGATGATCTTTGACTGATTTTATTGACATTTACACATTTATTTGTTGCATAATATATATTATAAGAATCTAAAATAAAAAAATCTAATAAAATTGTTAATCCAAATCTCAAATATAATTATAAAATATTTCATGAAAAAGATAAAAATATTATTGATTGCTATCTTTTCTTTTACGTCAATCAGCTCTTATGCAAGTATGTGTACAGCTCATTCTTCAAATGACGATAATAAAACCATAAGCAAGATGTCTTTTGACACTCCATGTGAGATAAGTGACACTGTATTAATGGCTTCTTCGGAGGATGTTTGCTTAGCTCTAAAAGAAAAAATTTCTAACCACGACCACGATTAATATACTATATTTCCAGTTTAAGGCCATCATATGCTGGAAATACATTACTGGCTGATAGTTTTCTGTACTCTGTATTATAATCAATATGAGCCGTCATATGGCTTAAAAATGTTTTATTTGCATTAACTTTTTGGGCCCAATCAATAACCTCTTTATATGAGGCATGCGAAGGATGCTCGTCATATCTTAGACAACCAACAAACCAGCACTCAATCCCTTTTATTTTATCTAGATAGTTCTCATCATAAAAATACTTAATGTCTAAATTATAAGCTATTTTATTATCAAAAATGAAACCATAGGAGTCAATATTTCCATGATTTTGTCGAATAATCTCAATTTTAAAACCCTCAATTTCAATATTATTCCCATTAAGAACGTTAGCATTTAAAATGGGTTCATAACCATGGGTGGATGACTTTGAAAACAAATAAGAAAAGCTATTTTGAAGAGTCTCTAAAGTTATTTTATCAGCATAAATTGGTATTTTTTTTCTATTTATCAGTGAAATAGTCCTTAAATCATTAATTCCATGTATGTGATCAGCATGAGAATGTGTGTAAATAACTGAGCCAACATTATCAATTTTATTGTCGATTAACTGTTTCCTTAAATCAGGGCTAGTATCAATTAGTATTGATTTTCCTGCTTTTTTTAAAAGTATTGAAGGTCGTGTTCTTTGGTTTTTAGGATTTGATTTATCACAATTACCCCATATGTCATGAGATAAAGGGACTCCAAAACTTGAGCCACATCCTAATACATTTATTTCAGTTTTTTCAGTCATTTATTTTAAAAAGCTTTTTGTAATTATAAGTACTAATTTCACATGTATTAATGTAGTCGTTTCCAGTAATTTCACAATATTTTTCAACTATAATTTTTAAATAGCTTGGTTTATTAATTTTACCTCTTAAAGGGTCTGGAGTGAGATAAGGACTATCAGTTTCAAAAATAATTTTTTTAATTGGTAGTATTTTAATTGTATCTCTTAATTTATTTGCATTTTTGAACGTAATAATGCCTGACAAAGAAAAAAAACAACCTAAATCAATACATTTTTTTGCAAATTCTTCACTTCCTGTGAAACAATGTATAAGAATATGTCCTATTTTTTTTGAGTATTTAGTTAAAATTTTAATCATATCCTCTTCAGCATCTCTCATATGAATTATACACGGTAAATTATAAACACTAGCTGCATCTAAATGTATCTCTAAGCTCTCTATTTGCTTATTTTTAGGAATATCATAATGATAATCCAAGCCTGTTTCCCCTATTCCAACAATTCTATCTTTAAATTTTTTAATATTTTCATTTAAAAGAGTCTTTATTTCCTCAGGTTTGATATCAAGAGTATTATTTGGGTGGTGGCCTAAAGTGATATCGACAAAATTAAAATCTTTAATTAAATTGATATCTCTCTGAAACTCGTATACATTAGAATTTATGCTTAAAATTCGCTCTATATTATTTTCTAGAGCATCTTTACAGATATCTGATACTGAATTTTTAAGTAATTCATGACCAAAATTTACATGACTGTCTATTAAATTACTCAATTTTAGTAAATAGAGGTTCAGGTTGTCGTATTTTTAGAAATTTTAAGTTAATTACCTCTTTAAAATTATCAAAAATATCTAATTTAATATTATTCGTATTTTCGAATAAATTGAATACTTCTGAGGTTTTTGAAGGCATAAAAGGAACTAAATATTGACTAACCCTGATAATGCATAGGCAAATATTAGCCAAAACTTTTTTCATTTGTTCAGGATCTGTTTTTTTTAATACCCAGGGAGCAGATTTATCGACATAATTATTTAAATCATTCATAAATAAGAATAATTTTTTAAGGTATTCGTCATATTTGTAATTTTCCATATACTCAAACAATTCTTTTTCAGAGTCGTTAATGTGTTTTAAAATTTCAAAATTAAAATTATCTTCAGTTAAATCAATATTTTGTTCTAAATTTTTACAAATGAAACTAAGTATTCTTTGTATTAAATTTCCATAGTTATTTGCCAATTCACCATTAATTCTATTTTTGATAGCCACCTTTGAAAAATCACCATCATTGCCAAATGGAACCTCTCTAAAAAGAAAATATCTTACTGAGTCTAGACCGTATTCATCAATCAATTCTTTAGGGTCAATTACATTACCAAGACTTTTACTAATTTTTTGACCCTCATTTGTCCACCAACCATGCGCTACGATCTGCTTTGGTGGATCTAACTCTGCAGCCATTAAAAAAGCAGGCCAGAAAATAGCATGAAATCTGATTATATCCTTCCCTACTACATGTATCCCAGGCCAATATTTTTGATATAAATCAGAATTTTTATTTGGATAATCTAAAGCTGAAATATAGTTAGTTAGTGCATCTAACCAAACATAAACAATATGTTTTTCATCTGTAGGGACATCAATTCCCCATTTAAATGTTGTTCTAGAAACGGATAGATCTTTCAACCCTGACTCAACAAATTTAATAACTTCATTAGATCTAGATTTTGGGACTATAAAATTTGGATTATTTTTATAAAAATCTAACAGTTTGTCTTGCCATTTAGAAAGTCTAAAAAAATATGACTCTTCTTCAACCCAAGATAATTCAGATCCAAAACTGTTATATTTTTTTCCATTTTTTTCAACTATTTCATTATCAGCTACAAAAGCTTCATCTCTTACAGAATACCATCCGCTATATTTGGACAAATAAATTTCATCTTTTTCCAACAGAACTCTCCATAGATTTTGAACAGACTTTTTATGTCTTTCTTCTGTTGTTCTTATAAAATCATCATTAGATAAATTTAATAAATTACTTAAATCTTTAAAATTTTCTGAAACCATATCCGTAAATTTTTGAGGATCAATATTTTTTTCTTGAGCAGCTCTTTCAACTTTTTGTCCATGCTCGTCTGTTCCTGTTAGAAAATAAGAATTGAGGCCTCTACAATCATAAAATCTTTTTAATATATCAACAGCAATTGAGGTGTAAGCATGTCCAATATGGGGTTTATCGTTCACATAATAAATCGGAGTTGTAAAATAATTATTAGACATACTTAATAAGATTAGAATTTAATCTTGTAAAATAGATTGAAATTAGGTCATTTGTTAATGTATTGAATTTTAAACTTTCATCTACATCAGTTAAATAATCTGAATGAAGTTTTAATAGGTACTTGTATAGTTTTTTATTATTTAAATTACTTCTTAAATAGTATTTGAGTATTTTTAAAAATATTAATGAACATATGCTTATTTGATCTTTATTAAATAGTTTAATCTTTTCAAAAAAATCAGTACTTTTTAAATCAATGAAGGGGTTAATAAGAGAGTGTATTAATTCCTCTGAAATATTTTGATTTTGTCTTACTATGTCTTCTTTCATTGAATTGAAATCACTAAAATTTATCTTTGAATTCAAATCTCTGATAACTCTGGCCCTTGAAATTATCGTTTCAGGTAAGCTTATTAGGTTTTTAGAACAAAAAATAAAATAGGTTTTTGATGGTATTTCTTCGATGATTTTTAAAAGTCCATTTAAAGCATTAATATTTAAATAATTTACCTCTCTGACAAATATTACTTTGCTAAGGTTTAATACATTTGTATGTAGAAACTCTTTTTTCATTTTTCTTACTTGGTCAATTGTTATAAATTTTGATTTTTCTTCGGGCTCTAGAACAATAAAACTTGAGTCTATTTCATATTGTTTCTCATAGAAACTATTTAAAATTTGTTCCTCTAAATATGAAATACTCTCACTATTAGTAGTCTCTAATAAGTAAAAGCCACTACTCTCAGATTTTATAGTATTTACTACTTTATCAATTTGCATTTTTTTAGATTTAATATGATTTTGTCATGTACTTCATTAGCAGATAGTGATGCATCAATAGCAACAAACTTACGTTCACCTATTTTTATTTTAGATATTTCTTCATAATTTTTTTGAATTCTTGAGAATTGTCCAAAATATTTTTTATCAAATTTATTTGAATATAATCTTTTGTTTTTCCTACTTATTAAATTTTTTTTATCTAACTTCAAATAAAAAGTTATCTTTGGGATAAATTTCTTATCAATTAACTTAATTAAACTGATAATAAGTTTTTTTTCTTTAGAATTATATTTTTGATAAGCATAAGTAGAGTCAAAAAATCTATCAAATACAATAAAATCATTCTTTTTAATTGAAGATAATAATGCAAATCTAGATGCAAAGAAAAACATTATTAAACTTAAATTATCGAAATTAGATTTTAAAATCACATTTCTTATCTTTTCTAGATCTTTATTACCTCCAGGCTCTCTAGTAAAAGTAGATTTAATATTATTTTTTATAAAATATTTTTTTAAAAGTTTTATCTGTGTCGATTTTCCAGAATATTCGAAACCTTCAAAACTGATTACTTTCATTCTATATGATATTATTTAGTTAGATCCAAGAATGATATAATAAATAGCTGAAAATATTCTTGAAAAGAAATTCTTTTGCTCTATGTCCTCACCTGAAAATAAAGGAAATTCAGTATTCTTATCAGCAAACGATATTTGAAGTTTGGCTATTTGGTCGCCTTTTTGAATAGGAGTTGCAATAGGCTCCTCTACTATCACATTAACTTTAGCAGAAGATAATTGTGCTTTTGGAATGCTCACACTTATATCGTTTAAAGCAACTAGGTCTACTTTGTTGTCTTTACCTAGCCAAGTATCAGCTTCTTGAATAACCTCATTTTTTTTAAAAAAATCTACTAATTGAAAATTGTTGAAACCCCAATCCATTAATCTTAGTGACTCCTGGGCCCTTGATTTGGAAGAGTCTAGTCCATTTAGAACAATAATCAGGCGCCTATCCCCTCTTTCAGCAGATCCAACCAAACCGTAGCCAGCTGCTTCTGTATAACCTGTTTTAAAGCCATCAGACCCCTCAAATGTATATAGGAGTGGATTTCTGTTATCTTGTTTGATCCCGCTATATGTAAAATCACTTAATTTGTACATTTGATATAATTCATAATGATTTTTAATCGTGTACTCAGCTATTTTAGCAAGATCTTCAGCTGTGGTGTAATGATTGTCATCAGGCCAGCCACTGCTATTTGTAAAATTAGTCTCTGTGAGTCCTATTTTTTTGCCTAAATTATTCATTTCAATAGCAAAAATTTCCTCAGAGCCAGATATACCCTCTGCTAAAGCAATCGAGGCATCATTTCCGCTCTGAACGATAATTCCTAGTAACAAATCATAAACTTTGACTCTTTTGTCTACCTCTATGAACATTTTCGAACCGCCCATTTTCCATGCCTTTTTACTTACTAAAAACTCTTGATCTAATGATAAAGTACCATTTTTGATTTTTTCAAAGGCTACAAGAGCGGTCATCATCTTGGTCATACTTGATGGATATGTTTTGGCTTTAGAGTTTTTTTCTAAAAGAACTTCGTTTGTTGATAAATCGATTACAAGCGCCGTTTTTGCCAAACTTTCAATAGTAAGAGATTGTTTAGGAAATAGAATAATTATTGCTATAAATAATAAATTAAGGGGTTTTTTTTGCATTCAAATATCCATTTTTAATCAGAAAATCTAACTTAAGATTTATATCACTCTTTAGAAATGGGCCAGCAAAAACCTTAACTCCCTCTTCATTTTCTTCATAAAACAATCCTAAATTCTTGATTTTATTAGTTTTAAGCTTTGCTAGATTTATATCTTTATAAATTTCAACTAATATAGTGTTTTGTTTCTTAGAATTTTTAATATCTAGAGTTTTAATTTTCTCATAATCAAGTTTTTCACTGATTTCAGTTTGATCTTGATCTAACTGTTCAAATGAAATTTCTGTATCATCCATCTTTATCTTACTCTCTTCTTTTGAGTCAACAACATTTCTTAGAATTATTGATTCATCTTTTAGATATTCTAAATATACTTTTGTATTTAGTGATATTTTATCAATAACTTCTTGACTTAATGAAAGTCTATTTTCAGTATCTAACTTAATGTTTCTAACAATGGTATTGTTATCTAGGGTAGTCATCAAGTGGTGATATAATAACTTCTGATTTTTTAAAGTATTCTTGAGTTGCGACCTCTTCTTCTATTTTTTTATCATCGACAGTTTCAATAGACGTTATTGTACATGATGATAAAAACAGTAAAAACAGTATTTTATTAATATTATTTAAATTTATCACTTAACAATCCAACTGAAAGACCATAATAATTAGAACAGTTGTAAGAGAGAATATTTAAATAATTATCATAAACAATAAAATACCTGTAATCACCCTCTTCCCTACCCATCCTTAATAAATAGCTATTAATATCTAAATTATCTAGAGAATTACCATTCATCTTTTTAAAATTCATAAGTCTAAATTTACTTAAAGGTAATTGTTTAGACAATTTTTTTACTGCTAAACAACCTTTTTCTCTTTTTACAAACAA
>LULP01000711.1_pt1 | contig 21374 bp, 20 predicted proteins | sample 728111 | NCBI WGS metagenome assembly LULP01 (sample SAMN03860286, study PRJNA289734) | marine metagenome | biome: seawater column; feature: ocean; material: water; isolation source: Red Sea water column Station 149 - depth 25m | place: Saudi Arabia: Red Sea | collected 2011-10-15 | depth 25 m
CCGCCGACCGCCTCGATCGACTTCATCGTCCCGACTCCCTTCTCCATCTCCTCTCGGAACCGCTCTATCACGTGTATCACGTAGTCGATACCCACGCCCAGGGAGATCGCGGCAATAGAAACGGTGACCATGTTGAGGCCGTAGCCGGTAAGGCCCACGATGGCATAGAGCCACACGATCATCAGGAAGATCGGTGCTGAGGTGATGGTGGCTAGCAGGAGGGGCCTGGTGCCCCAGACCAACGAGCAACCCACTGCTATGAGCCCGAACGCCAAAGCGTAGTTCGGCCCTGCGAGCACGTAGGTTATCGAGGCCATCAGTACCGAATTTATCGCGATTTTCGATGCGGTAGGAACCTTGTTCTGGGAGAGCTCGCCAAGTCGCTCGGAGAGCGGGGACTCCTCGCGGAACCCCCACCATAGGGCCATTATGCAGAAGACCAGTCCCAGGAGCAGGGTTTCCTGGAGGTCGTCCTGCATCGAGTCAGCAGCGACGAAGCGGATCACCGGCTCCCCCGTGGGGATAGCCCAGGTCACGGGATTCTCTGCGTCGAGGAACGCCGCCTCCAGGTCGCCCCTGACCCGGTTGGGGGTCGCGGACAGGTTCTGGAGGGGGGAAAGGTCTCTCTCCAACTGCTCCAGTGCGGGCTCCACCAGGGAGAACTGCTCGGGGCTGGAGATTCCGTACCTCATCGCAGTCCGGGGGTATCTCGGTTCTTCTCCTGATTCGGTCAGCCATGGCTTGTCGAAGTCCAGGTCCCCCTCCACCTGTAGGAACTCGCCCACTATGCTGGGCGATAGGGAGGGGTATCCCCCGCTGGCCGGGACCCCCCTGGTCAGCATGAACCCGAAGAGGAATGAGAGGCACTTGCTGTCGTCGACTATTGGGACGTAGATGAAGTCCATCTCCCTGTTGGGGATGTTTACTGTCTCGCACCCAATCCCCCCGTCTGCGGATCCGAAGTTCCAACCCGCCTCCTCGAACTGGGTCTGGTTCCACGCCATCGCAGCTCTGGTGTACCAGAGCAGCAGGTCCACTCCCAGAAGCTCCACGTCCCCGTTCGGCATCCTTGAGATTTGGTCGGGGTCATCGGGACCGTGGGAGTTCATGTTCCTCCTGACATCCTCTATCGCTTGGATCACCATTGGGTTCGTGATGTTGCCTTCGACCAGAACGTAGGCAGGCTCGCCCTCATCGCTGAAGCGGTCGTTGATCATGCCGACGCCCACTGCCAGGTCGGAGTCCGCCTCCACGAAGTCCTCCACTTGGAAATCCCCCTCCAGCGAGAGCATGATCGGGGCAGCGAGCGCAGTGAGTATCAGGGAGGCAAGGAGGACCACGGGAGCGAGTCTGGCTGACTGGGAGGCTAAGTTGGACAGCCAGGAGCTGGGTATCATATGCACCACATCGAGTGGCTCTTCATCCAGCCTACCCTTGGACTCCAGCCAGTTGTCGATGTCTAGCCTAGTGAGGGGCACCCAGAGCCCGGTGAGGAAGAAGGCGCAGAACACCCCGATCCCAGCCTCTATCCCGAAAGACCTGAGGGCGGCTATGCTCGAAGTCATGTTAGCCATGAACGCCACGATCGTGGTGACCGAAGTTAGCATGATGGCTAGTCCGACCTTGCTGATCGCCTTGTGCACTGCCTGTTCCGAGGAAGCCCCTCCTCTGCGCTCCTCCTTGTACCTGTGCAAGCTGTGCAGGCTGTCGTCTATTTCCAACGCCAGTATCAGTATGGGAAGCAGGTTGGAGAACTGGGACCGGAAGATGAACTCGTGTCCAGTGGCCTTGCCCAGGACTATCGCCCAGCCGATTAGCCCGTACATCCACACCAAAGAGAGAGCCAGGCTTGTGCCAACTATCGCGACATCGGACACCCTCCTGAGGCTAGCCCAGAGCAGAACCATGATCGCTACACCCATCAGGAGGAGTAGGTGAGCGCTGGAGAGGAGCTCTCGGTTGATTTCGACGTTGATTGCCTCGGCGAACATCAGGGAGACAATCGAATCGTCGGACTCGCGAAGGTCCTCCTCGAGAGAGAGGTATAGCCATTCGACAGAGCAGAGTTTCTGCCCTTGCGCCTCCCTCTCCCTGCAGAATTCTACCGAGTTCCGTACGGGATCGGTCTTTAGCTCCAGACCGTTCCGCTCGTATCCGAACTGCGAGGTTGCATTCTTCCAGGTGAAGGTCCAGCCGTTCCTCTGCATCTCATCACGATCGAAGTTTACGATCAGCCACGCGGCTGACGCTGACCAACGTCCCCTCTCCCACTTGTCCGAAACAAGTGACCCGTTCTCGGAGATTCGATGTCCCACTGGCCCTATGACAAATCCATCCTCGTCTGGTAGGAAAGCCCTGTCATTGGATAGAAATCTCAGGAATGCTCCGTTGCTGTTGTTGGCCATTCTGTGTGCGGCTAGGTCTATGTGGTCCTGAGTTAGGTTTGGATCATCGAAGGTCAGACACTCCAACTCTCCACAATCGCTCCAATTCGTCGGGGCCGGGTCCGTGGATGCCTCGATATCAAGAGTTGCAGACAGTTTGTATGGGTCTATCCTGGGTTTGGTCAGTGAGGACTCGTTCGCCATGAATGTCCTGAACTCTGTTGCCAGGTCCAGGATCCCGAAGGTTGGATCGCCCGATATCTCCGAGGCCAGGGGGAGGTAGAACTGGGAGATCTCGCTAGAACGCAGAGTGTCCGCATCAGTGTCTATTTCTCTCAGGACAGTGAGGTTCAGGATTCCACCTCGGGGATCTGTCACGCCCGCCCCGACTCCGGGGTACTCTGCGATCATGTCGACATCCGAGTCAGGATCTCCTACGTACGCTGGATCTCTGACAAAGATTCCGAAACCCCAGATGTTGCCAGCGGCAGTGAACTCGTCTCGTAGAACCTGATTCGCTTCCAGTTCGGGCGATTCCATGTCGTAGGACTCAATGTCTATCGGTTCGAAGGAGGCAATGATTCCGGGAATCATGAGTACCGAGACTACCAAAACGAGGAAGTGCACCTTTTTCCTTCTAGGAATGAGATAGTCCGCGAGGCCTTCGAAACTTCTCATGCAATATCCTGAGAATCTCTTTATTTGACTGATTGTATCTTTACAGTCCGGCATCTCTGAGGCTGTTAAGTGCCTCGACCTGTGACTCAGACAGCTCTTCTGGCTCGGAGAGAGTGAACTCCACGTCGAGTGCGCCACCGGCATGGCCGTGCCCCTGCAAACGTCTCCGGTCCCCTATTCTCGTCCCCTTGGGGATCTCGATCTGGAGCCTCTTCCCAGAAGGGGTGGTTATCCTGACTTTCCCCCCCAAGGATAGCATGGAGTATGGAATTCGAACTTCTTGGATTAGGCGTCCATCCTCCCATCGACGACCCTCCTCAGCATCCAGGCGCACTGTAATCAGGAGGTCTCCTGAATCTCCCTCTGGGTGCTCATGACCCATTCCCTTGAGTCGCAGTTGATGGCCATGCTCAGCGTCCTTCGGAACTTTGACTGTGATGGTGCTCCCTTTTGTCTGAATCCCCGTTCCCCCGCACGATGAGCATCTTCTGGAAGTGCCGAAGCTAGAACCGTCGCAATCTGAGCACCGCCTCATCCTCCTATGGCTGAATTTGACCTCGGTTCCGGTCAAAGCCTGTTCCAATGTGATGTCCAGACCAGCCTCGATGTCTGCTCCCTTGGCAGTCTTCTTTGGTTCTCTGGGGCTCCGGTTCGAGCTATCGAATCTGAATCCTGAACTGGGCTGTTGGGCTCCCCTGCCACCCATGCACCCATGAACTGAGAGAAAATATCACCTATATCCACGCCTCCTCCGAACGGGGAGCGCGATCTCCCCCCCTGGAACATCTCTTCCATCCTCCTCTGCTCGTCGTACTCTCTTCTTCCTTCCGCGGTCCCAACCTTGTCGTATGCAGACTGAATGGACTTGAACCTCTCTTCTGCTGCAGCATCTCCCGGATTTCTGTCGGGGTGATACTGCCGGGCTAGCTTCCTGTAAGCTCTCTTTATTTCTGCATCAGAAGCATCCTTCGACACATCGAGTGTTCTGTATGGATCCCCCGTCATGCCAGTTGTCAGCAAGGCATCTTCCTTCAACCTGATGAGTGAGGAGAACGCACCGATGTGCTAATCATTGGGGCCTGACTAGGCCAACCATGGGAGTTGGCTGGGCCGTTTTCAGAAACTATGCTGGACATGCGAAGGAGATACTAGGGGACGTAACTGACTATCCGAGGTTCTTCCTGATGCCCCCCTCCGCGATGGTAGAGGCGACTGAAGATGGAGAAAATGTTGTGACTCTTCTTGAGCCGGATGAGCACATAGACCATGAAGTCGAGATGGTCTTCAGGTTGGGAGAGGATCTTACTCCGGCACAGATGTGTGTTGGTGTTGACACAACTAATAGGACCCGCCAGACCATGGCAAAGAAGGAAGGGTGGCCCTGGCTCGAGGGAAAGGGTTTCAGAGGGTCTGGGGTACTTGGAACCTGGACTGACTGGGACGGAAGGCCGATGGAGATAGGCCTGTCATTGAACGGTGAGACTAGGCAACTAGCCTCGACAGAGACCATGGTTCACTCGGTTGAGTCCTTGTTGGAGCATCTCAATAACTGGTACGACCTAGAGCAAGGGGACCTGGTATGGACGGGGACTCCTAAGGGAGTCGGGCCAATGAGCCCGGGCGATTCAGTGAGTGCCTGGATGGACAATTCGGAAGGAGACAGGATCAGCGTACTGAATGCAGTATGCGAATAGGGATTTCATGGGTGCTAAGATGGACTCCGGCACTAGGAGAATCACGAATACGTGGTTAATTCGAGAGGGCGGTTCCGCAAGCAGAGGGGACTTCCTTCTACACAGCGATGGATCTATGGCAGATAGCAAGGGTGACGAGGACGTTATCGAGACTATCGATGGTAAGAGTCGCTTAGTAACCCGCTCATTGCAGAACTGGCACACGCATCTCGGCATGGTACTCAATCGAGGAATGGGAGAGGGTTTGCCTCTTATGGAGTGGTTGGAAACAGCGATATTTCCCGTCGAGAAAAGACTCACGGGTAAGCTGGTGGAAATCGGAACAAGAGCTGCTGCTGCAGAGATGATTGCGACCGGTACAACCTATGCTTGTGACATGTACTATTACACCCAGACCGTGGGCGAGACACTAGCGGAAACAGGTGTCAGAGCGACGCTCTGCGGGCCCATTACAGATGGCTTGACACCCAACTTCAAGCCGGGCTCTGGAGATGCTTTGCGCCATATGGAGAGTCTGATCACCGACCCTTCCCCACGTCCTGGTAGAATCGATTACGGGATAGGCACACACTCGGTTTACGTCTGCGACGAGGAGATACTTCGCAAGGGTTCGGAGCTAGCGAAAAAGACAGGATCACTGTTGCACATACATACTTCTGAGACTAGGAAGGAAGTAGCCGACTGCCATGCCAAACACGGCATGTACCCCATTGAGTATCTTGACTCTCTCGACTACTTCCAGGACGCAGAAAGCGGAGGTACGGTTTGCGCCCATTGCGGCTGGGTCACCAAGAAAGAGATGAGGATTCTTGCCGGGCACGGGGCTCATGCTGTACACTGTCCGACCTCGAATCAGAAGTTGGCATGCGGAGGTACCATGTCATATCCCGCGATGAAGGAGGCGGGAGTAGACGTTAGGCTTGGAACCGATGGTTCAGCGAGCAATAATTCACTGGATCTGAGAGCCGAGGCCAAGGCTGCTAGCCTCGTACAGAGGCACGATCACTGGGATGCTCGGATACTCGGACCTGAACAGACCTGGGATCTGGCAACAAAAGGGTCACAGGACTGGATTACATGGGACCTTTCGGACATCAGGATGAGGCCATTTGGCAGGGATGGTAGGAGGTTGCTATCCAATCTGATCTACTCTGGGTCTAAGGTCCTAGACGTATTCGTAGGAGGGGAAGCGGTCAGGAGGGATGGAAGGACTTTGACTCTAGAAGAGGATATGGTTGCCAAGGAATTGGAAGAGTCCGTGACCGAGTACTACCAAGACGTTTGACTCAAGGGTGGAATAGAAACGCTGCAGCAAGTACTCCGTAGGATGATAGGAGCATGGCTCCTTCCAACCAGTTAGATTTCCCATCCGCTGCGATCGAGTTGACTATTAGCACCGCCAGGAAGGCCGAGACTGTCTCGAGGGTGCCAAACTCGAAGGTCAGTGGAACACCGAGTGCCCATGCGATGATTACCATCAGGGGAGCGATGAAAACTGCAATCTGGGTCGAGGACCCCATAGAAATCGCGAAGGAAAGGTCCATCTTGTCCTTACCAGCGACTGTGACTGCGGTAAAGTGCTCTGCAGCGTTTCCGAACAGCGGAAGAAGTATGACGCCGATGAAAAGGTGGGGAAGTCCGAAGTCTTCTGCAGCATACTCGACGGAGTGAACGAGGATCTCGGCCATCCACGAAACTAGGACGGTCGCAACAACCAGCAGGATGATTGAGTCTCGTTGTGTCATTTCCGGTTCCTCGTGGTGAGACCCGTCCGTAGCGAAAAGGTGTACATGGGTACGGAATTGGAAGAGCAGGAACAGGCGAGGAGGAGGGAGCCGTTGGAGCTAACTTGTGTCTCGGAATATTTCTGCTCTGAATGATGGATTCCACCCCATACAAATGCGAGTCCCATTACCAGCAGGAGGTTTCCGAGGATACTACCAATCAGGCTGGCTTGGACAAGTTGGATGAAGAAGGACTGCGTTTCAGGGTCAGCAACCCTGGATGCCTCCAAGATAAGGAGGACCGCGATAATGAGTTCTGCAGCGTTTCCGAATGTAGCATTCAGCAATCCACCAAGAGATTCGGTTGTCCTCAATGCTATTTCCTCTGTTGCTCTACCCATGAGGAATGCCAGAGGCATGATTGCTATCAGAGAGGAGAAGAATGCCATGGAGTGATTCTGATCTACGTAGTTGAAGTAGAGAGTTATCGGTAATGCGAATAGTAGTATGTTCAGCTTTGTTTCCCTTGGATCCATTGCTCTCAACCAGCTAACTGACTCCGCCATACTGGTAGGGACAGTAGTTTTCTAGGTCAATGTTGCGATTCGGCACGGAGTATTCTTGTCGTTCGGACCACTCGATGTGTTCATGGATAGGTGCTTAAGGTTGGCACTTACGGGGACCCCGGGGGTTGGAAAGACCACTATATCCTCACTACTCGCTGATGTTGAATATCAGGTCGAAACAGTGCAGGACATTGCAGAGAGGTTTGGTTGTATTGACGATGTTGACTCAGAGGATGGCGCAAGACCTATCGATATTGACGACTTGAATAACCAGATTCATTCTGAATGGAAAAATAATCCGATTAAATCAATCGTTATTGACGGTCATCTCTCTCACTTACTACCGGTTGACTGCGTTGTTGTTCTTCGCTGCAGTCCATCTGTTCTCAGGAAAAGATTGACTGGGAGATCATATACGGAACAAAAAATCTCAGGTAATGTTGACTGGGAGATACTTGGATCGGCTTGGGCCGAGATGGATGATACTGTTCCGGCAATAGAGTTTGACACTTCGTCAGATGGAGTGGAAACGGTGTTTCAGGGGATTATGGATTGGGTAGCAGATGACTTCAAGCCGAGAAGGCCACTCAGACTAATCGACTGGATAGAGAGAGGAGAGGTTTAGGATGTTCGAGAAGATGAGGGAGAGGTGGACGAAAGTGATTAATCCACTAGTTCACAGAATGGGGGGCGTCGATCCTAGTTTACTTACATGGACCAGCCTCATCCTGTCTATTTTCGCATTCTATCTGCTAATGACCGCAGGGGACGACACCAATGGAGCAATCCTAATCGTTGGAGGTGTGGTCGTAATTCTAGTCGCCGGAGTTTTAGACGGATTAGACGGAGCCCTGGCAAGGCACCAAGGAACTGATGGGCCATATGGAGACTTTCTCGACCACACTATTGACAGGATAGTCGACGTTGGAATTCTAGTTGCAATCGGGATGAATGCAGCATTCGTGGACAACGTCGGCTCTGGATATCTGGCTGGCCTCCTCACCCTATTCGGTTCTTACATGGGCACTCAGGCTCAATCGGTCGGTCTGGACAGAATTTATGGAGGATTCTCAAGAGCCGACAGGATGGTGCTAACACTGGTTGCACTGGTTCTGGCAGCATGGCAGGCGCACTGGGGTGTAGAAGGAATAGAAATGTCCGATCTCCACTGGTTAGGAGAATGGGCGCTTTTGGGGAACAGTGAATTGAACGGCATGACTTTCGCTTTGGGTATTTCAGCTTGGGGTGGAGTGTACACATTCCTAGTCAGATTTGTCAAAACGAGAAACGGGCTACTGGCCTGATTGGCGATAAGACTGAGGCGTGAAAACGATTGTCTGACCCGTATACAATGGGGCAATGGTTATCCTCTATTCAACGCCCCTGACTCACGTGAAGCACCTAATTGAGAGAGTTTTGGAGCTCCAAGATGACGAGGCACAGTCACCGACAGTTCCCGAAGTCGAGGAAGTCCCAGACCTCGAGAACCTTCTGAAATCGCTACAACCGAAGATTAGGGTCTTTGGTTGCGGTGGGTGTGGATCAAACACGGTTGCCCGATTAGAGCAAGAGGGCCTGTTCGATGATGAATATGTCAAGGGGATGGCAGTAAACACAGACGCTCAACATCTGTTGAGAGTGAATGTCGAGAACAAGGTACTGATTGGTCGGTCCGCCCGAGGCAGGGGGGCGGGGGGCGATCCAGAGAAGGGAGAGCAAGCAGCGTACGAGTCAGAGCGTGTGCTGAAAACAGAGGTTGAGGAGTGCGATTTGGCATTCATCACCGCGGGTCTGGGTGGCGGCACTGGGACAGGCAGTGCCCATGTCGTCGCCAGGCTCGCAAAAGCATCCGAAGCTCTGACTATTGCTGTAGTTAGCTACCCCTTCGTATCAGAAGGCGCCGTACGTAGACAAAATGCGGAATGGGGGCTAGAGAGGCTGAGGGAAGTATGCGATACTGTGATAGTTCTTCCAAACGAAAGACTGCTCGAAGTCGAGGGAGTGAGGGATCTCCCTCTGGATGCAGCATTCAGGGTTGCAGATGAGCTACTGATGAGGAGCATATCCGGAGTCTCTGAAATGATCGCCAAGGAAGGAGTCGTCAACCTCGACTTCCAAGACCTCCGCTCAGTCATGGAGAACGGTGGAGGAGTGGCGATGATCGGACTCGGAGAGGCTTCAGTAGAAGAAGGAGCAGAGAAAGCAACCATGGAGGCACTAAAATCCCCTCTTCTTGATATTGATATTTCAGATGCCAGAGGAGCTCTGGTCAATGTAGTAGGTGGACCGGGTCTAACCCTCGGAGAAGCAGAACAGTGTGCCAAGATAATCCGAGAGAGCATCAATCCGTATGCGAGAATGATTTGGGGGGTGACTACAGACGAATCAATGGGTAGCGATATCAGAGTTCTTCTCGTTCTGACTGGGGTGAAGAGCGAACAGATTCACGGTGCTTCCCTACACACTCAGATGAGGAACCTAAGAAATAGAACGGTAGAGTTCGTTAGTTGACGCTACCAAAATAGAATAAATGAAGGTTGATTGCTTCCCGTTGTCCTTAAATGGAATCTGTAGGTCGGGGTGATGCTTCTAGGTGATAGCATGGCGGTTGAGAACTCTAAGGTGGGCCCTATCGAAGAGGTGGCTCAGTCCTGGCAGGACGAGATCGAGGGGCGCGTCAAGGGACTACAGACCGGTTCTTATGCTAGAATCCTGAAGATGGCCAAGAAGCCTACTAAGCAAGAGTTCAGGCAAACTGTAATCGTCTGTGGAATTGGCATGTTTGTTCTGGGGGCGATAGGTTTCGTAATCCTAGCCCTAATGGTCAATGTTTTCCCACCATTCTTCCAATGGCTGATAGGTTGAGGCGATAAAATGTCAGAGGCATATACTGTATATCTTCGAAGCGGAGAGAAGGTGCTTCTGATGCAGCGCTCCGATGAGGTTGCTGACTTTCCGGGTGCATGGGATGGAATTCACGGCATAGGTGATCCCAATGACCATGATTCGGTAGTTACAAGGATTACAGAGTGTACCGGGATTGCGGCGGAGAGTCTACAGATGGTTCGCTCTGATATGGCACGTGGGCTTGCCTACGGAAATCGACTGAATGACGTTACGCCTATCCTGTTCATTACAGAAGAAGCTGAGGTCAGTCCTGGAGCCCTTTACAAGAATAGTGAGTGGGTAGATCCAGGTGCAATTCAGACCAAGGACTACGCGACTCCGCAGCTGAGAGAGATGTATGGCGACGTTGCCTCTTACCTGTATATTCTGAAAACCTCGATCGGTCAAGAGCAGAATGTAGCGGGAGAAATACGTGCTAGATTGTCTGGAACTGGTTCACTCAAGGATATCCAGGACAAAATCTTCGGAGTTCTCAGTCCTCATTACATGAAGGGATTCATTTTCGTTGAAGCCACTGCTATGCACCATGTGCAGAAACTAATCGGAAGAGTTGGCGTCGGAGTTACTCCTCTGAAGAATTGCAGCAAGGTTCTGGATGGAGAGGCACCTCTTGAGGACGTTCTTCCTTACTTGGAGCCCAAGGCTGCGACTTCTGGAATAGAAGAAGGCTGTATTGTTGAGATATCTGGCGGAGCATTCAGGGGCCAGGCTGCTAGAGTCACCAGAGTTGCAGAGACAAAGGAAGAGGTGACAGTCGAGTTATTCGAGGCAGCCGTACCCGTGGCACTCACTGTCCGGGCAGACCAGGTCAGAGTTACTCAGAGAGTGGAGTGACCTGAAATAACGATTTTCTGCGACGACATCATTATCATATAGGGAGAGCAGGTCGGCGAGGTCCGCGAAAGGAGGCTATTTTCATGTCAGCACGCAACGAGACCCCTCACAAAGTGGTTCAGGCTCTCGGGAAGAAGAAGTGCAATGGGTCATGGGAGGAGTCAACTGAGAATCTGACTATGGACCAAGTTAAGGGCATAGCCGAGGAACAGAAGGACCGATTGACAGGTAAGTCGCTTTACGCGCGCTGCCGAGAAGTAATGGGAACGTGCGTTGCTATGAGAGTCAAAGTCGAAGGAATGGAGCCGAAAATGGCTCTAAAGTCCCCACAAATAGAATCCAAGAAGAGGTCAGGCTTCCATCCGGAAGGGGAAAGCCAACGAAAATCGCGATGTTTGCCGGTGGCGAGATGGCGGCAAAGGCGAAGGCTGGGGGTCTCGAAGTTATCGATCCCACCACCATCGAGGACTTAGGTGGAAATCGTCAGAAGGCCAGAAAGATAGCAAAGCAATATGATTTCTTCCTATCGGAAATTCCGCATATGGGTACTGTCGGAAGATTCCTCGGAGGAGTTCTAGGACCTAGAGGGAAGATGCCAAGACCGGTTCCCCCCACTCTGGATCCGTCCGCTCTTGCGGCAGGACTGAAGGATACAGCCATAGTTCGTTCAAGGGACAGGGTGACATTCCACACAGCAGTAGGATCTAGAGAACAGGGTATTGATGACTTGACCTCCAACGCTGTGGCCGTCTGGGAAAGAGTGACGGGCAAGCTTGAGAGGGGCGCGGGGAATATCCGATCGTGTTTCGTTAAAACCTCTATGGGGCCATCAATTAGAGTGGAGGTGATCATTTGATTCCTAAGGTAGCGGGATGGAAAAAGGATCGAGTTTCAGAACTAACTGAAATCTTCAGCAGTGATGGAGTGGTGGCCGTTGTCGATGTGTCCGGTGTGCCTGCGAGCAATATGATCGATATGCGGAACACCCTACGAGACAGAATGAGCATTACAATGGCCAAGAAGTCACTAATGAGGATAGCATGGTCAAACGCTGGAAGACCCCAAGAGGAAATAGACGCCTTGCTAGAAGGCGCTCACATTCCTTGCGTGGTCCATAGTAACTCAATGAATGCCTTCGAGGTTTTCGCCGAACTGGAGAAGACTCGTCAAGGTAGGGCCGCAAAGGCTGGAGAGACTTTCCCAGATGACGTGACGATTCCTGCAGGCCCTACAGAGTTCGGTCCAGGTCCAATAGTTGGAGAGTTCAATGCAGTGGGCATACCAGCCAAGATCGATAAAGGCAAGGTTGCTATCCAGAGAGAGACGACTTTCTCCAAGGGAGATGAGATATCGGCGGATTTGGGGATAATGCTTGCCAAGCTGGGAGTCAATCCGATTGAGATTGGCCTTATACTAACTGGCGCAATTGAAGAAGGGCATATTTTCCAGTCATCTGACTTGGACCTAGACACAGACGGACTCCGTAACGACATAGTGTTGGGGACTTCTGGTGCTTTCAATCTGGCATGTAACATCAGGTGGTTCTCCTCCATTACAACTCCAACCCTCATCTCAAAAGCCTCTTCAGAGGCACTATCTGTTGCTGTGGAGGCGGGGGTGTTGAACGATGCTACTGCTGCTTCCATACTATCCCAAGCGCGTGCTCGTGCTCTGTCCCTAGCAGGACAACTAGATTCCTCAGCTCTTGATGAAGAGTTGCAAGCTGCTCTAGGAGCAGCCTCTCAAAGTGCTGTAGCTGCCCCCTCCGAGGCAGCAAGCTCGGAAGAGGTCGAAGAGGCCGAAGTCGAAGAGGAAGAGGAGGAAGAGGATGCTGGGTTCGGTGGACTCGGCGATCTCTTCGGATGAATAAAAAGGTGAATGAAATGGAATATGTATATGCTGCAATGTTGTTGCATTCTGCAGGAAAGGACATCGATGACAAGGCCGTCGGCTCAGTGCTGAAGGCTGCAGGAGTCGAGGCTGATGGGGCCCGAGTGAAGGCCCTAGTAGCCTCTCTAGGCTCTGTGGACATCGATGAGGCCATGGCGACCGCGGTCGCCGCCCCAGTGGCATCGGCTGCTCCTGCTGCTTCTTCCGGTGGAGATGCTGCTGAGGCTGCTCCCGCTGAGGAAGAGGCGGCTGAGGAGCCCGAGGAAGAGGCGGGCGGCTTCGAAGGTCTTGGCTCCCTGTTCGGCTGAAGCAACGATTGGAACGAATTAACGCGAAGCCGCTATGGGCGAGGGCCTCGAGGGTGTCCCAATGTCAGTGGAGCGGATGCTGGAAATTCCCGTCAGCATAGTGCCCACCGATGCCATCAGGGCTATGAGGATAATTGGCGAGAGTCGCGGATGGGAAATGAGTCGGTTTCAAGACTCAACTTTGGTTCACCGTTGGGCGATTATTGTTCCAATAGCAAAGAGAGCTAGGGTTCTCGGTTTGAAGGTTACAGATGGAGAGGCCAAGGGACTGGAGATCAGATCTTGGAGCTACGTCCCCGGCTCCTCCGGGAGGCTGTCCTTCGTAACCTTCAGAATTCCAGAGAAGTTTGATGAGGGTTGGAATAGATTCCTGAATCAATGGATTAGAAAACTGCCTAGGTGCCCATGGAGGTGGACTTTCATGGAGAGATCGATAATAGGCTATCTCCTTCCAGAATTCAGAAAATCCAGGAAGATCTTCTCTGAAGAGGGCGTGGATATAGGTGACTGGAAGGGACTTCAAGAGTGATGATTGACACTACTATGATTCACATTGGGAGAGAAATTGATAGGGAGGCCAGAGAGCGACAAGCGAAGCGGCATGGACTTTCAAGACCTAGTAGATACCCCTCAGAAGGTAAAGACTCTGGCTGGGACCGTAGTGTTCCTCGTTGCATTTCCCATATACTTCGAGGCTCTGCCATCTCTGATAGACGATGGTCTTGAAGGTGGCGGATCTTCAGGCCTTTCGGGTTCTCTGCAGGTTAGTTTTGAGGAAGTTTCGACAACGCTGACAGAGTCAGTCACGCTAGGTGATGGGCAGAGTCACGACTCATTCTTCGACTTGATGATTGAAACGGAACTAAGCATAGGATACGTGCAACTGCAGATATCATGCTTCGATAACGACGAGGCCGGACCGGGATTCACGGACTCCGTTGATGGAGAAAGCGATCTAAGTGACATTGAGGGAGTCGATGACCAGACTGCTGATGGAGCCTGCACTGGAGGAGGAAATGGTGGATTCACAATGAGGTGGGACGTCACAGAGGGCTATACTGGCGAGAGTTACTCAGAGCAGAATATGACAGAGAAAGAAATCAGAGAGTTTTGGAACGACGGAGGCAGGGGCAGAGGCGCCTGGATAGCCACTATCACTGCTGATATTGAAGCAGTCCCAGTCCCAATAGCCGGGGAAGCGATTGACGACGATGAGGACTTCGATATCAGTTGGACTGCTGTGAGCTACGATTTGATAATTGGGGTATCCGAATCCTCGACTCAGGACTAGGTCTTTGCTAGGATGGAGACCACAGCTCCGTCAGAAAGTTCGTGATCGCCCCCGATCACTCTTCCAGTTCTTGCATCTATGGCCCTGACGAATCCTTCCCCTAAATCAGAATGCACTCGATACGCGAGTCCCTTAGCGGTGGTTCCGGCAGGGACTAGAATAGCGTCAGGCAGGGATCTGCCGTCTCCATCCACCCAATGGGTCTCATCCTGAACAGGGTAGCAGACAACTCTTGACAGTTGTCTGAAGACCATGTCAGAAATAAGGCCAACTAGACCACCACCTCTCCAAGAAGAAATTGAATTGGAGATTGACCCCAGTGCTTCTCTCTGCCTTTCTGAGAGCGTGTCCTCACCCACTTCTGTTAGGCTGAAGTCAGAGTCTCCTGGTTGGTAGACTATCATTCCAGAAGAAGAAGCTCTCCGAAGAGCCAGTTCAGCCTCGGCACTGGTGAAAATAACCCTCCCTCCAGAGGACTCGATTTCCGATTCTAACTCTGTACAGCTGTGGATCTGATTGTCTGCCTTGTTTGCTGCAATAGATATCGGGAACATGCTCTTCCGGATTGATGAAGCGATTGTCCTCAGTTGGTCATCCCCCCACGATGTGATGTCTTGTGAATCTGGGTATTCCCTCTGAACGGATGAGAGGGCCACAGAAATATGGATGTCCTTAGCCCCGATTCCAGTCAATCTGTCCATTAGGTGCTCTTGTACGGCTCTGTTTCCTTCTGCTTGGGCCCTTCTCGAGACTCTGTCCCATCCATTCCCTATTATGCCCATAATCCACAAGTCCAGCTCGGACAGGAGGAAACGATGCTCTTCAATCGGCTCCGAGCCACCCGAACCTACCGGATTTCCCTCTAAGTCAGTTGTTCCGGATACGTCGACGACCTGGATTAGTGCATCACACCTGGAGAGATCTGAGAGGAATTGGTTCCCCCTGCCCCTTCCCTCGTGAGCTCCGGGAACCAAACCGGCTACATCGACCAGGGTCACCGGAACCAGTCTCTTGAATCCGGAACATGAACCGGTGTTTGGCGAGCATATGCTACCCTTCCTATCATCATCTGGCCCAGAGATGTCCAGACGGCCCGAGGATTCCCTTCTATCACGTAGTTCTGAACAGGCACAGGGGCTTGGGAGCGGTATCCAAGTGACACCCACATTGGGTTCTATTGTCGTAAAAGGATAGTTTGCGATATCAACCGGCATCTCCGTCAAAGCTGAGAATGCTGTCGATTTCCCCACATTGGGCTTCCCGACCAGTCCTATTCTCATGGTATCCCGATTGAGGCAGTGGCTATTGAACCATGGACTATGTGGTCGGGTTAAATCTCTGTAGCGCTACCTGGGAGGTCAGTGCTGGATTCTGGTACCACTACTGTGTCTAGTTTCCCCTCCCTCTGGGCTAGGATCTTCCTGACCGTGGTCTCCTTTGTTAGCATGTAAGGGCTGGAAATTGACGTTGAGGAGAGGTTTTGCTCCTCACTAGCCGGGGCCCCTCTGAATGTCCCGCTAATCATGTTCAATGAGTGATAAACTGAACCGATGACCGTGCCGTAGAAAAGGACGGATCCAAGAACGCGGATTCTATTCGCAGTCGAGTTTTCGTCGTCGACTGCCGCTTCAATAAGTGCCATGTCGGAGAAATCGGCCATCATTGTGAAGACTAGCCCGGAGAAAGCTCCTCCCGCCATCAACCAGAATGCCCATCTAGAACGATTAATGGAAAGCATGTTCCTCCCTGAGACCTCAGGGAAAATGGATAGAGCGGAGCCCAGTGACGCAGGGATGAAGACTACCCAAAGGCCCAGAAGAACTAGAGAAGTGTGGATTCCCGTTAGTTCATTGGTTCCTGTGATGTAGTCAGTGTGGACAAATAGCCCCCCGATAGCAATAGGTACGGCCATGAACGCAGCTAGGTTGATTTCTGGCATTCCGGGAGAGTCAGGGTTCTCTATAAACACGTCATCTCCCCTCATTGTCGCTAGAACGTTGGCAGAAAGAGCGATAATCGGTATGAGTGAAAGTGCCAGTAGGAAAGATCCTGCTAGGATATCGTTTCTTGTTGGTTCGAAGGTTGCAGTCCCGATTCCGAGGAAGTCAGAAGAAATCTCGCCTTCGATAAGACCAGCTGGATTAATCGAGATGATAGCCCCGACCATGGTAACCGCTGCCAGAGATCTAGACCAAAGTGGGTTTCCACTACCTCTTGAAGAACCATAGAGAAGCGCTCCAGAAACCATCAGGAAGAATGTAGTCCCGCTGAACCTAGTGGCCAGCCACTGACCTGATCCTGAGTCAAGAGAACCCGTGAGCGCTAGGGATAGTATTGAGATTGGTGCTGAAATCATACCAATAATCATCATCCAGGCAGGTAGGGGCATCTTCCTTGTCCGAGACGAGGCGGTGAGTAGCATGTTGACAATTACCGCAAGAAGTACTAGGTTGGTGAGTATGGTAGCTATCGGCATAACTGGAACGCCTGCGATTTCAGGTTTGTTTGCGCCGACAAACATCACGATCACTGCTAGCGTCCAAACAAAAGACATGAGAGTTGCATTCTTCTCCGTAGCTAGAGAGGTTGCGCCCAATTCTGGTACTATATGCATCGAGGAGCCGATTAGGAGCATCCCCATTGACCCGTATACTGCAATTAGTATTCCCGATGTCGTCAAGGATGTTGATACCGGATTCAACCCCCATGCTGTTAGGCTGTGAAGAGCTTGGGGATCGTGTGAAAGCCAGAGTCCGCAGAATGTAACCAATGAGGCGGGGATTATCCAGAGGGTTCCTTGCAATATCCAGGTGGTGGATGCTGAGCCCTTTTTCCCGTCTACGAAGTCTATGGGCGGTCCAAGTGCCTTCTCGAGCATGAACAAACTCATACTCTTCGAGACATCTGTGAATACCCATATTCCCCTATTTACCATGATGAAAACAGCTAGGATAATCAGCCAGAAGGTTATCATTGCAGTGATTAGCCCCATATGATTGCCTCACTCACTGGTTGCCTCGGCTAGCATTGTCCCCAATATCGCAAAAATCCCAATCATGGCCCCTAGGATGAAGAACCATATTCCTGAGTCGAAAACGCCATCGAAGACGGGAAGAACGCTAGAAATTACTGGAAGGTCACTTGAAGGGAAGAGGATCCCATACAGGACCAGGAACACTATCGTGGAGACAAATCCCATCACCAGCATTACCCAGGATGATGATGGTTCTCCCTCGCCTTGGAGGAACTCGCCGATCAAAGTTGATTCCTCATCGGACAATCAATCACCCCGGAATCTCACAATTCCAATCCTACCACCGGAGATTTGCCCTTAAGCCTTGGGCGTACACAGTTAGTCAGCCGCGTTAAGGGGCACGAACAATGTCTGTCGGGTTTCCTCTACGGAACGTCCCGAAACCTAGAGGCAGGGGGAAGCTGTTGTCATTCTCGATTTCTGCTCTCCAATGCGACTTACATGAGCATTCAAGGTGACTGAATTCTTCAGTATCTCCGGATACTGAGTATCTCTCTATAGCTGCTACGACCTCGCTGTCACATTGCCCGCAATTGTGAGCCCCACGAATCTTTCCACCTGCCGTAGGGTGGACGATGATCCTGCAAGATTCGTCTCCAAGATGCTCGTGCGACCTCANNNNTCATCTCAACCAACGACCATAGCCAGGGGGGCCTGTACTCCTTGTTCCTGAACAGCCTATCGACAATAGTGTTCTTCTGGATGTTCATTGGGTTGACTGATACTTCATCAGAATATTGAGCCACATTGGTGAGCCAGGAGGTCGTATGCACCAATGCGTCGCCCTCGGACATGAAGGGTGGCTTGAACAGAAGGTATGTCTTCACACGCAAGTTGTTGTCCCTAAGCATCTGGACCGCTGCATGCCATTGCTTCGTAGTGAAACCCTTATTGACGTGGAAACGAAGGACTTTGTCGTCATAGGCTTCTAGTCCAATTGCCACAGTACAACCAGGATGTCTCTCTGCGACCCATGATATCTTCTCGGGAGTACACATCTGAGCCTGTGCTTCGACTACAAGATGTAGTCCCATCCGGGCAGTTTCTCTAAGAACAAGATCCTGCCACTCGGGAGGGTTCTCTCGATCTTCGAAGAAGGTTCCCGAGGTGTAAACCTTGACCATGCCACAGTCTTCAAATTGATTCGTAGTGTCCTTAGCAAATTCCCACTGAGAAAACATATCTTCTGCGGACACATCGTCTCTGACATCATTGAAGTAGCCACAGAATGTGCAGCCTGACTTCCACCACCAAGCACAACCCTTTGATCTCAGTATCACTGTAGCTGCAGTACATGGCGTGCCATCGGGTAGATTCTCGGGAGTCTTGTAGACAGTAACCGGCTTACTTGCATCCCAAGATTCACGGAATGAAACCGACTCTGGAGTGTTCTCTGGAGCCTTGATTAGGTGATGGACCTTGACAGCCTTGGAGCCATCTCCCAGCACTCCGCATGCATTGGCCATGATGCCCGTTCCATGTTCTCCTATTGATATTGACGTGCTTCAAAAGCGATTAACACTAGATGTGGCAGAACACACTAAAGGTCCTCTCGCTGTGGTTAATGGTGGTAATTAGATGGAGTTTTCATTAGGAGGAAAAATTGACGGGATGAATGAAGATGACAACAGGGCTCTGACGAGTTGGTACTGGTACGATTGGGCTAACCAAGCATTCGCGCTGACAGTTGGGACCGTGCTTGGCGGTCAACTAATTACTAGGTACTTCAATCTAGCAACTGGGGGCTCGTCCGAAATCTTTGGATTCAACGTTACTGGGACTTCTTTCTATGCCGCAGTACTTGGTTTGTCCATGGTTTTTGTCGCTATCTCCAGTCCCATTCTCGGAGCCATTGCAGATAGGATCAGAATCAAGAAGAAGATAGTGTGGATATACACGTTAGTAGGAGTAGTGTTTACTGCATTCATGGGGGTGGCACCCCATCTAGATGCTAATTCTGCCTACAGGCTTCTGGCTTTCTGCTTCTTAATGGGGCAGATAGGAATGGCTGGTGGCAACACGATATACTATGCATTCATGCCCTATCTAGCAGAACAAAACCAGATGGAGAAGGTGTCGAGCTGGGGGTTTGCCTACGGCTTTGCTGGTGGGTCTCTAATTCTGATATTGCACCTAGTCGTCTTGGTAACGGGTGCGTTCGGATTAACAGATGCTTACGGTCCATGGACACTGACCTTTGCATTCGTGACCACTTCTCTCTGGTGGCTTGGTTTTGGTCTACCATTCTTTAGGAATACTCCGGAGCCGGAAATCGCAAATGAGAGGTCTTATGGTTCAATTATGGAAGCTGTTGGTGATGGGTTTAACGAGGTCAGGGGTACTTTCAGAGAAGTAAAGAAGTACAGAATTTTAGTAATTTACCTGTTATCTTACCTTCTGTTCTATGACGTTCTCCACACTGTTGGAGGAGTTGCAACTTCATTCGCTGAAAATGATCTTCGACTGCCGGTATTGATGAATTTCGTTCTTATTCTTCTGGCCAACATAATTGCCATCCCGATGTCAGTAGTAGGAGGGATGTTGGCTGCTAGATATGGGGCAAAGTCGGTTCTCGGGGGATCCATCGGTGTCTACATGGTTGTTCTAATCCTTGCAACTGGGTTCGCACCGCTTGACCTGGAAGATGATCACGATAGGTTCGACTTCAGGTACGATTTTGATTCTGAATCTGATGAATACGTCCTCTCCACCCTTCATGATAGAGGAGTTAAGGGTTGGGTTAGCAAGTCTGGATCGGGCGATGAGGAGTTCAGGAACGCCTTCCTGCATTACATGATTGAAGGAGCCTTGGATGGTGACGTTTGGTCTGATTCTGACGTAGAGAGAACGAGGATATCGGTAGATGAGGCAACGCTTCTTGAGTCTGAAATGCACGGAATGCTCGATCACAGGTGGTCATTCTCATTCAAGGGTGGAGTCCTGGATGGTGATCACTCTGTGGGGAGCAATCATATCACGATTATCGAAGGAGGGCCTATTGACTGGTGGCCTAATTTCCTAAGAGACAACGTCTGGGGTCCTCTAAACTTCGGAGTAACGCTACAATGGATACTGCTCGGCACCATGGTTGGGTTCGTCCAGGGCTCTGCTGGGGCACAGGCAAGGAGTCTGTTCGCATATCTTGTTCCAAAGACGAGGACTACTGAGTTCTTCGGCTTCTTCGGCTTCATGGGCAAGGCTGCCGCAGTGATTGGTCCGTTCATTTTCGCCTTTTTCTCCGCTGCTTTCGACACGAGATTTGGGATTATGGTGTTGCTACTGATACTCGTTTTAGGGTTGCTTCTGTTCCCGTTAATTGACGTTGAGGAAGGAAAGAGGGTTGCTAGACAGGCAGATACTGATGCTGGATTGTATTTCGAGGAGGATTAGGATGAAGAATTTCGAACTGGTTCAGAATGTACTCTCAGTTCTCGTGATGGCGCTCTTTGGGGTTATCATCGGTTTGGCTATGGTTCCCTCGTATCTACTATTCATCGAGTTGACTTCGATGACAGAAGGGAAAGGAGGACTGGTTGAGGCAGTTGGAATCTGTGTCGGTTTGGGCCTGGGTTACATCATTTGGGGAGTCGTGCTACTAATTGTATGCGGATTGATGGGAGGTCTTTTCAGGATTAGGAAAGAAGAGGGGAGGTATTCTTTGAGGTCTTTCATTACAATTCAATGGGCATTCTCATTGGTGTCTCACAGGGTCGCTCAGACTTTCCTAGGCCTCGTAGTACCCTCCTTCCTTGCAAATTTGTATTACAGGATGATGGGTGCTAAGATTGGGAGAGGCGCCCAACTAAATTCGATGATGATTAATGACGCATCCATGGTTACTATCGGAGACAATGTAGTCGTAGGTGGGAATGCTGCGATAAACGCTCACCTAGTTGAGAGCGGGGAGATAGTGCTCGCACCAGTGAGGATCGGGGATGGCGCCCTAATTGGCGGAGGTAGTATTGTGCAGCCTGGGTGTACGATAGGGAATGGCGCTGTTGTGGCTTCCAGGGCTGTCGTTCCAAAGTGGACCGAAATTCCAGCAGGAGAAGTCTGGGGAGGGA
>LULP01000655.1_pt1 | contig 21269 bp, 27 predicted proteins | sample 728111 | NCBI WGS metagenome assembly LULP01 (sample SAMN03860286, study PRJNA289734) | marine metagenome | biome: seawater column; feature: ocean; material: water; isolation source: Red Sea water column Station 149 - depth 25m | place: Saudi Arabia: Red Sea | collected 2011-10-15 | depth 25 m
AATGGGTCATAGACAATCCTAAAAAGGACCTACACTTGAATGTGACCAGCAACATGTGTCCGCCTGATTACAAATTAAAAAACAAATATTTTGACATGGGCAAGAGAATATGCTTGGACGACAACGTTGAACATTTCATGCAATTTGTTAGTATAGATGCGTTTGGTGAAAAAGCAGAATACATCCGCCATGGACTAAATTGGGCCTACTTCCAGGACACTGTGGAGGAATTTTTAGAGAGAATACCTGTAAGAAACAGCGTTACTTTTATAATAACATACAACAACTTGAGTGTGACAAGCCTTGACAAACTGTTAGAATATATTCGACAGTTGAGACAGAGGTTCAGCACCACATACCAAAGGGTTTGGTTTGACATACCATTGCTAAGACAACCAATACCAAACAGGGAGACAAATCCATATCGAGAAGCCTTTTGGCGATGGTGGCCCACGCTATACAAGAACTTGAAACACTTCAGGATGACAGGCGGAGAACCATTAATGGACACAAACACCTATAAAGTATTGCAATGGGTCATAGACAATCCTAAAAAGGACCTACACTTGAATGTGACCAGCAACATGTGTCCGCCTGATTACAAATTAAAAAACAAATATTTTGACATGGGAAAGGACTTTTCCTGAAATGATAGATTTTTGGCAGGAGTGTAAAAACGCATGAGTAATATTATAACAGCAGGCTGTAGTTTTACAAAGTACAAATGGGCGTGTTGGCCTAATTTTGTTAAATGGTTCGAACCAAGTGGCAACATCATAAATGTTGGATCATCCGGTAGTTCAAATGAAACAATAATGAGATCTGTGTATAATGCTGTGAACAAGTTTGCAGATATTAAAAAAGTTTATATTATGTGGTCTGGTACAAATAGATATGAAATTATACACGATAGTATAGATGAAAATTTAAAAAAGGATGAACTAGTCACATATTCGAGATGGGATCAAGATTTCAATTGGAACAGGTTTTACGGAGGACACTATCATAAAGATAAACACGAATACTATGTAAGATGGTTCCAAAATGAAAGACAAAATGATGTACGAATGCTAGATAGAATTTTGTTCACCCAGATGTATCTAGAAAAGGAAAAAATTGATTATGCAATGATGTGTTACAGAGGGCATATTATAATGCACGATAAAAATAAAATGTCAAACGGACAAAGAGCATTATATAAAAAAATAGACTGGAGTAAGTTTATTTTTTATAAAAAATATGGTGGTCTAGATGATTATGCTAATGAAAATTATCCTGAGGAATTTTTAAAGCCTGAGGATTTACATCCTTTGCCGCTGACACATTATAAATGGGTAAAAGATATAATGTACAGATCAAGCATTGAGCCACCAAAGAATGAATATGAAAAACTTGTTAACTTTAAGAAGGACTGGAAGAAATGAATGATTTAGAGTTTAAAAAACAAAAACTAGACACAAAGTCGGCAAGTTTCTGTGGCGCAAAATGGTACAATGCCACAAGGTACAATGCCACAATATGGCTTGGGTCAGGAATGACTACAAGTTGCCATCATCCTCTTCCTCACAAAATTGATTTGGAAGAGATCAAAAAAAATCCTAGTGCTATACACAATACAAAACAAAAGAAAGAGCAACGTAGGCAAATGCAGTGTGGCGAAAGGCCTAAAGGTTGCGAATATTGTTGGAAGATTGAGGACATAGGCAGAGATGCTATTAGTGACAGGGTATACAAATCTAAAATTTACACAGACAAAGAATTGAATGATGCCTTTAAATCAGACTATGAAAAAGATTTCAACTTGAGAACATTAGAAATTGCTTTTGATAGAGTGTGTCAGTTTGCTTGTACATATTGTAATCCTGCTTTTAGTACCACGTGGGCAAACAATATCAAAAATCAAGGACCATACATGAACCTAATGTCTGATGGACGTAACCACTTCACACATGCACATGATTCAGCGGAGCCATACAAAAAGGATGAGACCAATCCTTATGTCGAGGCGTTCTATAAGTGGTGGGAAAGTGACCTACACAAAACACTAGACGAATTACGTATCACAGGAGGTGAACCAATGATGTCTCCTAATCTATGGCGTTTGTTAGACTGGATAGAAACGCAAGGTGACAAGATGAGACCTGGTATGCGTTTAGCAATAAATTCCAATCTTGGTGCAAAGAAAAGTATTATTGATAGGTTTAAAAATAAACTTAAAGGATTTAAAAATTTTCATCTATATACAAGTTGTGAAGCAACGTCTAAACAAGCAGAATATATTAGAGATGGTTTAGATTATGAAGAATGGCATTCAAATCTGTTGAACATGATGGTGGACAAAGTACCATCCGAGATCCACAATATGTGTACAATTAATGCATTATGCTTAGAGTCATTGCCGGAGTTTTTAGAAAAAATGGTTTGGTTCAAAACTGCAAGTGCAATCTACGGCCCGACTATTAATTTTACACTAAACATTTTGAGATTTCCAAGTTTCCAATCACCATTGGTGCTACCAGACGATCTGAGAAATTTATTCAAAGGAAACATGGATAAGTTTTTAAAAAATAATAGAAAATTTTTGGAGGAAATGGAAATTAATCACATACAAAGATTAATTGATTATTTAGATGTTGTGAAAACACCACACGCAGGTGCGGCCGAACAAAGTAAATTACAAAAAGACTTCAAGACGTTTTACAGTCAATACGACATAAGACAAGGAAAAGATTTCGAAAAGACTTTTCCAATAATAGGAGAATGGTATCGTGGCATATGATTATGGCGCTAAAGAGCCGGAGAAAATAAAAATAAAAGACATGACTGCTAGGCAAAAAGAATTGCTTATAGACAGTGACACCTTTTGTATGATGCCATGGCTACACTTACATGCATTTCCAGATGGAAGAGCATACCCATGTTGTTTTGCTCTCGACAAATATCCAGTTGGTGATCTCAACAAAGATTCAATGGAGACTGTTTTCAACAGCAAAGACATGAAACAGATGCGTGTCAATATGTTGAACAATAAGTCTAGTAAGCAGTGTACAAAATGCTATGACCAAGAAAAGTCTGGTTTCTTTAGTTTACGTTTAAGTTCAAACAAACACTTTGGACATAACATAGGAATGGNNNGTTATAAAATATTGGGATATTAGGTTTAGCAATCTATGTAATCTAGCGTGTAGGAGTTGTGGCACATGGTTCAGTTCAAATTGGTATGAAGATCATAAAAAACTTACTGGTGCTCCTCCAAATCATGCAAAAGTTATGAGAGTGGGTAGAAGTAGTGATGACATATGGAATCAAATGTTAAAACAATTTGATCATGTGGAGCAGTTCTACTTTGCAGGTGGTGAGCCTTTGATCATGGAAGAACACTATAGAATATTAAAGGAATTAGATAGAAGAAAAATGTACCATGTGAGATTAATTTACAATACAAATTTTAGTAAGTTAAAGTTCAAAGACATGGATGTTTTAAAATTATGGAACAAATTTGACTCGGTATCAATAGGAGCAAGTTTAGACGCAGAGGGCGAACGTGCAGAACTTATGAGAAAAGGAACCAAGTGGAGCGATGTGTTGGCAAATAGGAAAAGAATGTTAGAAATATGTCCGCAAGTAGACTTTTATATTAGTTCTACAGTTGGACTTATAAACGCATGGCACATTACAGACTTCCATAGAAACTGGGTCGATAAAGGACTACTAAAGCCACAGGATTTTAATTTTAATTTATTGCAATACCCTTATTGGCAGAGGATTGATCTTTTGCCAAATGACTTTAAATTAAAAGTAAAAGAAAAAATGGAAAAACATATCGCTTGGCTTAAACCTCAGGACAAGTTGACTAGGGCAACGAAAGGATTCGAAAGCGGAATAGATTACATGATGCGTAGAGATTTATATAAGGACTTTGGACAATTCAAAGAAGGTATGGCAAAACTGGATAAAATTAGAAATGAAAAAGTCACTGACACTTTTCCTGAACTTAAGGAGTTGTATGAGCGATAGATTTCCAACTGCTGAAGAACGTTGGCAAAGGCAAGGTGTTGTGGCCGATGTTAATAAACGTGTGAAACCGTCCGAAGGAAATAAAACTTTTTGCATGGCGCCTTGGACACATACCTATCTGTCTCCACAAATGGAAAGAAGATTATGTTGCTCTAGTAGAGAGGATAGTAAAACTTTTACGCAATACATTGACACAAAATCAAAAACACAACCATTCAAACCGGATACTTTGGAAGAACATTGGAACAGTGACTACATGAAGAAGATTAGGGTAGACTTAATGGCTGGAAAAGAAATTCCACAATGCCAGGTGTGCAATCACAAATTGCTATCAGTGGCCACATATAGAACACATTTTAATACTTTGTTTGAAAAAAATATAGATGAGGCTTTCGCAAAAACTAAAGACGATGGGCATACAGATATGAAAGTTACAAGTTGGGACTATAGATTCAACAACCTATGTAATTTTAAATGTAGAATGTGTGGAGACATGCTGAGTTCAAGTTGGGAAGCAGAAGAAAGACTTCATAACATGTGGAATCCAGATAGGCCTAATCAGATGTGGATGCGTGAAGATATCAAAAAAGAAATTGATAAGTTCCATGACAAAGTAGTAGTGAAAGAGTTTGCAGAAGCAGTAGAATCAAAAAATATACAAGAAATATATTGGTGTGGCGGAGAGCCTTTAATGTGGAAAATACATTGGGAATCAATGAAAAGGATTATTGAGTTGGGATATCAGGACAAAGTGTCTATTAGATATAATTCAAATATGAGTAGGATCAATTACTTTGGCATGAATTTGTTCGATGATATTTTGTCAAAATATCCACACTGGAACATCTTAGCAAGTATAGATGGTGCTTATGATGTTGGCGAGTATGTAAGAACAGGACTAAAATTTGATCAATGGTATAAAAATATGGAGCACGGAAGAAAATTTGTAAAGAATAGAAAACAATTACGTATGGATTTGACCATCACACTGCCAGGCCTTGTTGGACTATCAGACATGCTTGATGTCGCGGAAAGTCTCGATGTTGAACTTTTAGCAAAAAGAGTTTTTGGATTCAGTTCGGAAAACGTATGGTCGCCAATGTGCCTGCCTAGGAAAATACTAGATAGTACTGTAGATGATTTTATAAAGCAAAATAAACATCGATTATCAAAGCATGTTTATTTTTATGCCGCTTTAAAAGATTTGAAAGAGAAACCAACTTACGAAGAAATGTTTCCAAATGAATATAAACAAGGATTGAAACGTGGAAAAGAAAGAGTTAAAAAATTAGACGAGATAAGAAACACAAACATAGAAGATGTGTTTCAAAAAGACAAAAGGATATTAGAATGGTGGAAAAGTATCTAAAAACAAATGTATGTCCTTTACCTTGGACGCATCTAGAGGTTGATGTAAATGGCGGTGCATCGCCTTGTTGTTTATATAAAGGCAGTGTGCCAAATGTAAAAGTTTACGAAAATAGTTTACATGACATACAGAACACAGAATACATGAACCAATTGAGGCAACAATTTAAAGATGGAAAGCGGCCTAAAGGATGTCAAAGTTGTTGGCAGGAAGAGGAAGCCGGAAAAACATCTAAAAGAATGAACAGCATCTATAAAATGAAAAAAAGTTTATCTAATTGGAACACTGACAGCAAACCCAATCTAAAATTTATTGATTTCAAATTGGGTAACGTTTGTAACTTAAAATGTAGAATATGTGGATCTTGGAGTTCAAGTAAATGGGCACAAGAAGAATTGGACTATGGAGATAATCCTGTAGCAAGAAAAAATTTAAAAGAGGGCGGATGGCCTAAACGTAATCCACAATTTTTTGAGGACTTGAAAGAAGATCTAAGACATGTTGAATATTTCGAATTTTCAGGCGGTGAGCCATTTATGATAAAAGACCACTTTAAAATATTAATGTATTGTGTTGAAAAAGGATTTGCAAAAAATATAGATGTTCATTACAACACGAATGGCACACAACTACCACCTCCAGAGATATTTGATCTTTGGAACTATTTTAAAAGAGTAGAAGTAGCATTTAGTATAGACGACATTGGTCCACAGTTTGAATATCAAAGACACCCAGCCAATTGGAGAGAGGTTGGAGCCAATCTAGTCAAATGGAAACAAAGATCAACACCAAATATGGAGTTCCAAATTTGTACCACAGTTAGCATATTCAATATTTTTAGTCTTGCCAAAATAGCATTTTGGGTGGCACAATATCAACCTAAGTTTTTTTATGTCAACACACTGTTCGATCCGGATTATTTCAACATACAAACACTTCCTAAAAATGTAAAAGATATAGTAAACACCAGATACGGAATGTTGACAGATTTTAAACCCACATTGAGTTTTATGAATGCTGTGGACAGAGATACTCCAGAAATTCGTAAACAACGTCTCGACAGGATTTTAACAACAGATGCTTACAGACATGAAAATTTTGGAGATGTATTTCCTCTTTTAAATAAAGTTTTACAAATTTATGAATAAAATTATTTTATCAGGTGGGTGTAGTTTTACGTATGGACACGAATTAAGTGACTGTAACACGCCACATGCCCCTCCTTCAAATAAGACATGGGCAAAAGGACTTTCAGATCTACATGGAGCAAATTATTTTTCTGTGGCACAGGGTGGCATTGGAAATTCTGCAATAGCAAGGAAGGTATTTTCATATGTTAGTAAAAATATTTGCGATGCAGTACTAGTGATGTGGACGTTCCCATCAAGGTATGATTGGGCGATGCCGAGATCCTCTTTATTAGAAGACACCCGTTGGGCGTCAATAACCCCATGGGACACTGATGATAAACAGGGTGAAGTTTTTAGAGAGTTAGGTGGATCAGAACCGCAACAAGAAATATGGAGGAAAAGACGCGAAGAACTTGCAACAACAGGAGTCAAGGAGTTTGCTAACAGTCTATACAAATACGCCGCTAATGAATACCATGAGATTTATCTCAGTTGGAAGTCAATTATTTGGTTACAAAACTTTTTGGAAAAATATCATATTCCTTTTATGTTTACACTAGCAGACAATAGTTTATTTTATAACCATTACACGCCTCATAGTCATCGTGACGCATTGATGCAATCACTTTATAAAGAAATAGATATTACCAAATGGTTTAGTTTTGGCGAAAGGATGATGGGGTTTAACCAATGGGCAATGTTGGAGGAATATGAAAGAGGTACCACACATCCACTTGATTCTGCCCATAAAGATGCTGTAAAATTAATGAAAGACAAATTTAATTCGATAATAAATGAAAACAGGAGAAACTATGATAAAATGGATTAAATCTTTAATTTCTAAAATTAAGCAAGAAATTGCACACAGAAAAAGAATTAAAGAACTTAAGAAAAAAGACCCGTTTATTTACAAATAATGTATTATGTGATCGAGGGCATACACAAGGATCCAAATGACATGGATACTATGGATAGTAAAACAAAAAAAGAATATGGGCCTATGGATGAAGTATCAGCGAATAAACTTGCAAAAGGATTAATACAAAAGGAAGTTGATAATTTTTATCATAGAGCATGGGTAATAAAAAAATGAGAGAAGATCTAATGGTGCAACAGCAAGTAAAAAATAAATGGCAACACATGGTTGGCGTCATATGTTTGAATTTGACCTATAGAAAACAAGTAAAAGAAATATTGCCAAAGTTATTCAAAAAGTACCCAAATGCCAAAGCGTTTCTCCGCGGTAGGAAAAAAACACAGGAAAATTTACTAAAGCCTTTGGGCATGTGGCACGTAAGAACAAAAAGGTTAAGGAAAATGAGCAAACAATTTTTAACCTGGAACGGTAAAGAAGCAAGTGACCTACATGGCATAGGAAAATATGGAAGTGACAGTTATAAAATATTTTACAAAAATATAATACCTTCAGATGTTCAGGACAAAGAACTTAAAAAATACATAGAGACATTATGAGAATATTAGGAATAAATTGTATGAATCATGATGCCGCCATGGCAGTTATTGATATACAAGGTGGTGGTGATATACTTTGGGCCGCCCACGCCGAACGATATAGTAAAATAAAAAATGATCATTTCTTGAATCAGGCAATAGTTGATGAAGCAATGACTTATGGACCTTTTGACAAAATAGTTTATTATGAAAAACCATTACTTAAAAAAACTAGACAGTTTTGGGCAGGACAGCATGGACTTGCTTTTGATACAAAAGAAATGCCTCTACAACATCTAAGGCAATTTGGAATCAATAGGATAGATCAATATGTACTACATCACGAATCACACGCCGCCACAGGGTACTATACTAGTCGGGTAGGACTAAAACCTGCTGAGGAAGAATATATCCTAATGGGTATGGCCGCCTATGGCAAACCTATATACAAAGACAAAATACAAAGAGAGTTTATAAAAAGCAATATGCCATTTGAGTTAACGCACAATTTACATAGAGGCATAGGCAACTGGATGCCTGATGCTGATCCTATGGACATCGCGGCATCAATACAAGCCTTAACAGAAGAACTTTTGGCAAATTTATGGAGCAGAGCGGCATCGTATCTGCCTGCTAAAAGTTTGATGTTTGCAGAACGCAATTTAGTATTTGGAGGAGGTGTAGCATTGAACTGTGCCGCCAATTCTAAACTTGCAGGACTAGGACTTTTTGATAACATATGGATTATGCCAAACCCGGGAGACGCCGGATCAAGTATTGGCTGTGTGGCCGCCAGTGAGAAACAGTTCCTTAATTGGCAACATCCTTTTCTCGGACATAACATAGAAGGTGAGTATCCTATAGATAGTATCATCAAAGAATTAGAACAAAATATGATGTGTGGAGTTGCAAACGGTAGGGCAGAGTTTGGACCGCGGGCACTTGGTAATAGATCGTTCCTTGCTGACCCAAGAGGGCCAAAAGAAAAGGACTTGGTAAATCAAATCAAGCGAAGACAAAAGTTTAGACCATTTGCTCCTGCCATCTTAGAAGAGGATGTAAACGACTATTTTAGGCTACCTAAACACGTCAAAAACACCCCTTACATGCAATTTACAGCGGCGTGTGTGCGTGGTAAAGACTTTCCTGCTATAATACACCATGACGGCACATCCAGGGTTCAAACGGTGCGTAAGACGGATAATCCTGGCTTTTATCAGTTGTTGAAAACTTGGAAAAAGAAGACAGGGTGTCCTATATTATTGAACACCAGCCTCAATATCAAAGGGCAACCGATTGTGAATGACAAGGCAGATGGTAAAGCATTTGAACAAAAATATGGAGTCAAAGTTTTCTAATGCAAATAAAATTCAACGGTATCGATAGGCTATATGACGCCTACAATTGGAGACTGACATACAGAGCAAGACAGGCCTGGACCACAGGTAAAGTCCTCGAAGGACAGTACTCAAAAAAATTTGAAGTTGAAGTAGCACGTAGGGCCAGTAGGAAATTTGGTGTTGGCGTCGCAAGTGCTACTGATGGCTTATATTTTGCTATGCGTTCGATAGGACTTGATAGCAAAAGCACAGTGGTGTGTCCAGTTTTAAGTTATAAGGCAACATCAGGCGCAATCAAAAGATTAGGCGCAGATATAGTTTATGTAGATGTTGACAAATTTGGAAGTATTGGATCATTGGAAAATATAACTAAGGCCGATGCAGTCATCTATGTTCATCTATATGGCAATCCTGCTGACTACTATCGTATAAGAAAGTTTTGTGATGATAGAAACATTCCTTTAATTGAAGATGCCGCGCAGTCACAAGGAGCCTGGTATCATGGAGTGCCCAGTGGAAAATTGGGTAACGTCAGTGTTTATAGTTTTGCTCCATCAAAAAATTTGCCTTGCTTCGGCACAGGCGGAATGGTTCTGACTGACAGTATTAAAATCTATGAAAACGTACTTGCTCTTAGAAAACACGGAGGAGACAATCTCGACTATGGATATAACAGTTTTATAAGTGACGACCATGCAAACCAAATGTTATTTTTATTAGACAAGTTTGACAAGTTCCAAAAAATGCGTGAAAAAATATATAAACGTTATCAGAAACGATTATCAAAACTGCAATTTTTACACAAAGTTGAACGTAGTGTTTTCAGTAGTTTCCATAAATGTGTGTTGTTATCAAATCAGCGAGATAAGTTAAGAACTTTTCTATCAAACGCTGGAATTGAAACAGGAACACATTACGCATATTTGTTAGACAGCAACATGACTAATCACTATCCAATGGCAGAATTAATACAGGCTCAATGTGTCAGCCTTCCAATTTACCCTTTCTTAGAAGATAGAGAAGTCGACTACATTTGTGATAGGATAAATTATTTTTATGGCGTTTGATTGTATTTGCATAGATTTTAAAAATCCAAATAGTAAAAAACATATAGAAACTATAAAACAAATATTTCCATATGTTGAAATCACTCCATTTGTAAAAAGTTACAATCAAATGGTAAAGCATTTTGTAGGCGCAAGTAAAACTGAATACACATGGATCTTATCGAGTCTAATTGACTACAGCAATTTTGATTTTGATTATATTCCGGAACAGCATCAGAAATATCAATTACACACATGGGCGGTCAAAGGACAAAAGGAAGGAGATACTTTCTTGGCCCACAAAAATTTATTACTTCAGGACACAAAATTTTTGAGAGACTTTAAACACGTGAACTATCATACATCAGAATGCTATTATGATTACCCATATGACCTTAAAAATTACAATCTTTCAAACAACTTTGATCTAAATCACGAGGTCAAACCTAGCGGAAAATATTTTCAATATAGTGAAAAATTAGAAAAAGAAAACTTTTACATAAGTTATTGGGAGGATGAAAAAATTTATATAAAAGGTAAAACTTTTTTTATTCCTTACGTGGCACTCAGGCACTTAAAAGATCAAGTGTATGACTATAATAATATTTTAGAAGTTGAAAAAAATAAGGAGATTGACCAATTTGATATAGCGTACATTTCAAATGGCGAGCCATTTGAGAACGATGTTTACGAAAAATTACAACAGCATCTTACTAAGAACAAACTAGGCAACAGACTCTATTGGATAAAAAATGTTGCTGGAAGAAGTCAGGCATACAAAAAAGCCGCTGAAGAATCACAAACTGAATATTTTTACGCCGTGTTTGCCAAATCAGTGCCAGTTGATAGTTTTAAATTTAATTTTACAGTGGATAGAGGAAAAAATAAAAGGCATTATATTTTCCATGCTAGATTGAAAGAACTTGATCTAGAGTATGGTACATTTAACATCAACCTCTACAATAGAACATTGTGTATAAGCACTCCAAATGACGTCCTAGATTTTACTTTGAACAGTAAGCATGAGGTTGTTCCCATGATTACAAACGAGCCATTACTTTGCCCGGATGCATACACTGGATGGAAAAATGCCTTCAGAGAGGTGTCAAAACTAATTTATTGGAATAGTAAGACTCCAACAGTGGAAACATCACACAGGATTAACAAATGGAAGAGCACTAGAAACCAATGGCTGGCAAAAGGCGCCAAAGATGCAGAGCAGTTTTTAAAACAGATAAATTTTAATTATGATCAGTTACAACAAACATATTCCTGGGACTTTTGTAGAAAAAAATTTAAATCGTTGTATCCAGAAGAAACTTTTTATTAATATTTAAATTGTCATGATAGAAAGGTTGGTCAAGAAACCAATCAATGTAATCTGGAATTCCCTGCTCGATATCAATAATAGGTGCAAAATTAAAAATTGTTTTTGCCTTGTCGCTGTTTAAAGTGTCCCTGTTAGGATAGAAAGAATCATGTGGCTTCAGCACTATTTCGCCATATCCTAATCTTTCTTTGATTATTTCAGCGGCTTCGATAAGTTTTCTGCCGTTGCCTCTGGTTATGTTAAATGTTTGATTAATTACTTCACTGGTTGTGGCTCGACAAAAATAAGTTGCCACATCTTTCACGTTACTAAAATCAAGTTTATTTTCCGGACCTTGCACGATCATTTTTCCTGTTGTGAGATTGCTTTTAGTAAGTTGTGACACTACCCGTGTGATCATGTCCACTGTTCCATATACCGCACTTGGCCTAAGAATTACGTAGTTAAGTCCTTTTTCTCGATGCCAAATTTTACACATCATTTCACCTTGTTTTTTATATGATCCATATAAAGTATTTGGATTTGGGGTTACAGTTTCGTCTGGAACTTGATTATTGAATTCACCATACACCATGCTACTACTTGCAAAAACTATCTTTTCAACTTTATGTTTTACACAAAGGTCTAACACATAAGCGGTTGCAGTAACCATGTTTGTTGTAGCATCTGTAACATTCCTCGGTATCATTTTGGCATTTGGATACGTGGCAACGTGTATAACTCTCTGTGGCTTAAAATCATCAAAAACATTTTCCATAAAACTAACATCTTCAATCTTACCAATGTAATCTTTGGTTGGATTTGCCATGGCTTTTCTCTGCGCCAACACAGGTCCATATTCCCAATTGGGAAAAGTATAATACTGATGAAAACAGTCAACTACACCAACTTGGTGTCCTTGCTTAATTAATTGACTGCTTATAGCACTGCCAATAAATCCGTAACCGCCTAAAATTAAAATCTTCATATTTTCGAGTACCTCATATTAAAAGTTTCTGCAAATTTATTAGGTCCTAAAAATGATCCGTTATATTTGTTGTATGCTAGTATGGCATCAATATCGGCATCTGTAAAATAGGTATCGTAACACATTAGTGCCTGTCTTTTATCATCTACGTAGTCAGTAATATCTACATACATGTTTTTGTTAAAATTACTATAGAAACGGTTGTAAGTAGGTTGATCAAAACATAAAAACTGTTTGAAGTTTTTCCTTGCCAAAATCTGTGCTATGTTAAAACAAGTTTTGTGATCTTGATGATAGTCTTCGTGCCAGTGACTAATAATAACGTCAAAGTTTTTAAATTTATTTTCTAGTTTGGTAATCAAGTTGTTGGTAAGTTGTAGGTTAGGCCGCCCATTTTCAAATATTTGTGTATCATGGATATCTACTTTTTGTCCTAATATTTTTGAACTATTCTTTAGTTCGTCTAAAACTTTGTCCTTACTTCGATTTGGTCTCACATCAACATTTGGCCTAACCATTATTAGGTTGGTTACACTGCCGCCTTTCGCATGGATTTTTTTGACGGTACCTGCGCAAGACATTTCCAAGTCATCTGGATGTGCTGTCAAAATTAAAAATTTTTGTGTGAAATCTATCATTTAAAAGTTTTGTTCAATATTGATGCAGTTTTACTTGTCATGTCAGTTTTCAATCTTCCTACATTAAATTTAAGATCAACGTTTTTAATTTTACTATAATGTTTCGTAATGTAAGTTTTTAACATAGCGGCCGTTTGTTTCTTGCCCATTTTTTTCAAGCAAGATTTAATATCTACAGTAATTGTTATGTGGTTTTTTAAAATAATGGCCACACTATCCACGTAGTGGATAGGCATGTTGGTTAGTTCAATGCCTTCAAGCACTTCGGGCCATTGATCAACAAAATTTTGTGCTAGTTGTACCCAACTTTGTTTATTTTTTGGTTGTTTTCTTTTTTGTGGCATCAGCAGTCTGGTTAGGTGTTGGATCTTGCACTGCTAATTCTGAAACTTTTACACCACGTTCTTTTGCAATAAGTTTATTCAACTCATCAAGTGAAACTTCACCATCGTTGCCTGACCCCATTGTCACAACAACATTTTTTGTAAGCATTTTTTTGATATAGTTTCCTTGGTGTAAAAAGGCTAACATGTTTGTGCCATCAGGAAAAACAGTTCTATTTAGATAGGTACCTAATTCAAACGATGCTTGTCCTTCTTGAGATTCAAGTGCTTTCATGAAAGCATTATGATTAGTATCATCTAAAAATTTTGGACCTATTACTAAACAATGATTAGGTTCATCAGGCACTGTTCTAAAAATAATTGCCACATTGGCGCCACTGTCTTTTAGTCTACCTATGTGTTTAAATTTTTTCCTATTGCCTTCTACTACTTTATTTGATCCTTCTATGTCCATTGGCATCATTTGTTGTACCATGTGTTCTCCTTATTTTTTAGCAGTCGCTGGTGCGGCCGCTGATGTTAAGTCTCCAGCAGGCGCTTGAGGTGGTGTCACCTTAACCAAGAATGCTTGAAGTTTATTATACATGGCTCCAACTGTTGCCATTTCGTTGGCTCTAAATGCTCCACGAGTTGATGCTACATCTATAATTGTTGCTAAGTTTTTTAGGTCAGCAATAGACAAGTCATTTCCTGCCGGTTGCTGTGGTGCCGATGTAGTAGGTTGTTCCATTTTTACATCTGCTTCTTTTTTAGTTTTAGTATTCATTAAATTTGTTCTCCTTATAAACAATTATACTAAACTTAATTAGCAGAGTCAATCTTTTGGTAGACAATAAGTGGATGTAATTTGGTAATTATTTTTTAGTTGCTAGACCGCTTAATGCGAACAATGTCATGTCGCCAGGTTCCTCGAAACCAACTGTTGTCATGGCCCTCCAGGCATTCCTATCCCATTCTACCGTTTTGACCAAACAGTATCTCCCAGCACAATTTTCATGTATCCAACGATCAACATTTAGTAATTCATAATCACTAAACCATTTGGAAAATTTGGTAAAGTGCGGTGGCACATTTTCAAGTTTCCTGTCGAAAAAGTTTTTACTATTAATCCTCATATGTGACTGTCATTCCAAACGGTGCTTTTATGTTTCTTTCATACGGATTGTTTATTAGGAATATTGTATCGCAATAGTGCGGGTCGCCCCAACTATCGAAAGGCCAACCGTCTGTGAACATCACAAATTTTTTAGGCTCTATGCCATTGTTCTTCATATACTCCCAATTGCATTCAAATTCGGTTCCTCCTCCATTGCCAAGTTTGTATTCAAGTAATTCATCGGCATTGTCTGGAGTAAATATTTTTGCATTGAATACATCGGTATCAAAACTCCAAAGGTGTATTCTAAAGTCTTTGTACTGGTCCATTATGCTTTTGACTTCTGATAAAAATATCTTACATTGATGATCAGTTATTGATCCAGAGGCGTCTAAGGCTAAACAAATATCAATCATTTCATCGTTGTTTTGTCCTGGTAGTACAGCAGAAGTATGCCAACTCTTTCTACTTGGCCTCATCCAAGTGTAGTCGCTCTTGATCGTGCTCATTATCTGTTGTTGTAATATTTCTCTCCAGTCCATTTTAGGCTCTAGGAGATCCTTTATCATTCTCTGAATCGCACCAGGAAGACTACCAGCACCAGTTGACTGTGCCGCACTTACCATTGCTTCTTTTATTTCGTCCTTACTTTCTTTCCTTTTTGTTTTTCATTACCGTTGGCTCCATCTTTGCCCCATTCCTGGTGATCGTCAATAAGTTCTCCCATTTTGTCTAACATTTTTTTTCCGTTCTTTTTGGCCTGCTTATAAATGTCGTCATAAATTCTTTCGGCGTTCCAATCCTTATATTTGTCGTCCTGAAATCCTTTATCTTTGCCTTTTCCGTCCTTTGGCATCTCACCAATTTGTCCATCAACTAAAATTTGATTTACTGCATAATCGGCCGCAATGTTCCATAGCATTGGATCTCTGTCCCCGATCCTTAAAAGCATATGTTCAAAAACATTGTGTAGGACTTCGTGTCCAAATAAAAATTCTGATTCTTTTGGAGTAAGTGAATCAATAAACTTTGTGTTGTAAAAGAAGTGTCTACCATCAGTGGCCGCTGTAGGACACCAGTCGTCAGCATTGACTAATTTTAACCTAGTTGCAAGGTTGCCAAAAAAAGGATGTTTTAGTAGTAGACCTATCCTTGCTGTGACTAATTTGTCTATGATTGGTTGATCAGACATTATTTAGACTCCATAGCAGTTATGACATATTTGCCAAACTTCTTATGGAACCTATCAAATGATTTTAACTTGCTAGGATCGAACGGAAGTTTGTAATTTGTTAAGGCTATCTTCGCACCCATAACAACCAACTCAGTTTCAAAGTTGTCCATCATGTAGTGGAAGAATCTATCTGCCTGTTCGTTCCAATTCTTTGTTTTCTTTTCGTGTGCCTGTTGTAGTTCGTAGCACAGAGAAACAGTCAAAGAATACATTGCTGATATTTCTTTCGTCTTTAGGTCTTTAACTTTACCGCTCAGTATGTCAGATGGGTTTGGAAGTTGACCGCTAATTTTACGATGATTCATAAACTTAACGGCCAATCCCTCTCCTACGCAACCTGCTACGAGGTCAGTGAGATAGATCCTGTTTTGCAAATGTGCAATATCCTACTACATCTGCATGAATTTTATGATTAGTTGCCCATTGCAACCAGTCCTCATAATCTACTCTAAGTTCAATGTGTACAAATCTGTTTGCCAGCGGAGCAGGCATTCTGTAAGTGACTCCTTTGTCACTTTCTCTATTACCAGCGGCAACTATTGCTACCCCGGCCGGAAGTACATATTGTCCTACTCTTCTGTTTAGTATTAACTGATATGCCGCCGCCTGTACCGCAGGTGCCGCCGAATTTAATTCGTCTAAGAATACTATCGCTGTAGATTTCTCATCAGTAGGTAGTTCGGCCGGACTTGCCCAAACCATGTTGTTGTCTTTTGAATTATAGTAAGGAATACCCTTGATGTCAGTGGGTTCCCATAGCGGAAGTCTTATATCAATAACTTCTCGGTTTTGTGTTTCTGCAATCTGTTTAACAATGTCTGATTTACCAATACCTGGTGCTCCCCACATCATTATTGGTCTTTGTAATTGAATACAATGTGTTAATGCATTTTTAGCCTCGTTTGGCGTAACAGTTCTATTTTGAGAACCAACTGCTTGTTCTGTATTTTTTTTGTTTCTTGGCATTTTGTACACTCCTGTTAAAATGTTTATAATACCATTATAGCAGAAATGTGTTATACGTCAACCTGGTAATTGTGGATAAAAAATCGCTATTTTATTGACTTTTTGTGATGGCACACTTCCAATATGTGTTTTTTCTCTGCCAATGATATGCTTTTCTACAAAATTCTTCCATGGTAAATTCTGTCTCCATATCATAATGGTCAAATATAACAACATCTGTTTGTAAACCACACAGATCTTTTAACAACTGACTTTCAAATTTTTGTTTTATTGGGTAAGTTTTCCTAAAATCAAAACAAGCATTTTCACTAAAAGTTATTAATTGTTTAGTGGTTGTTTCAGGAATACCAAAATCTATAAGGAATGACTCAAGAAAGTTGAAGAGATCTTGTTTTTCACTTAGAAAAATTGATGAACTAGCGGCCTTTGGCTCTAGCATTAGATTGCCATCCTTAAATGTATCTCTATTCCATCCGGTTTTATTTTTCAAAACTTTTGTAATGTGTTTTTTTGTCTCCATATATTCTTTGTAGAAGATATTGTTTTTGTCTTTCAACGCATGGTCTATGATATCTTGCACAATTTCCGTATATTTTTTTTGTGTCTTCTTCACCAGATATTCGATTATATGATGTGCCCAACCGTAGTAGTACATGGTTATCATCGCCCATGCAAAACAGTACGCGACAACATGTTCGGATTCCGATAGAGTGTTTGTTGACACTATCATTTCATGATTATCATCATAGTCTTTTCCATTGTCACTGATTATACCAAATGTGTCTACCCCTATGGTCCTAACATTTATCCCATGTTTTTCTTTAGTTTCTTTATTGTTTAAACTGGCGTTTGGTGTTACTGCTGTGGGGTGGACCATTAGGAAACCTTTCTGTCCGTACTTGATCACATCTTCTATGCTGTTTTTCAACGTGTCTATTGTATCCATTGGTAGTGGGAACACAAGTTCAGAATACATGGCTATCTCATTTTTAGCAAACTTGTCCATCATCTCTTTGGATTTTTTGGCATCTATGTTGAATCGGTCAATAGCCTTCAACACATCAACGTCGGTGCTCTGATATGCAAATGTTACACCCTTGAAAATTTTACTGTCCTTCAGTTTGTCGTGGAGTGCTATCTTGAATACTCTTTCGTAATTGTTCTTGGCAAATGAGACGTCCCAATGCTTGGGGTAACCATGAGTCAATTTATTGTATATCACATATTTGGATATATCAAGGTCGCGTTCAAATATGCCCCAGTTCGAGTCTGCCACTGAAACGTACTCTATCTTGTTTTTACTCATCCAGTCTATTTCTTTGTAAACTCTTGAAATGTGAAACTGCTTGGCTTTGTTGTAGTATGAATCACCAATATCACAAAACGCACAATGGTACGGACAGCCTCGCATAGTTTCATAAATCACACCCCATTTTACATCTTTATATTTCTTATTATATTTTTCAATTATGCCATCATAGAATCCAGAAAGTATAGGAGATGGAATGTCATCTAGTTTCTCTACCCTGTCTATGCTGTTTGGCAATGGCATGCCTTTATAGAAAACATTTGGATGCTCTAAAGGTTCGCAGTGATTTTCTAATATATGCCTGAATGCTATCTCACCTTCGCCAAGCACTGCAATATCAAAGAAATGATTAACTTTAAAAAAATCTTTATCGTTTTTTGGAATCTGCGGTCCTCCCACTATTATTTTACAGGCGGGAAAACGTTTCTTTATTGACTGCGCAAATTCTTTTGTGTGTTTCCAGTTCCAAACATACACGCTGAATGCAAATATATCTGGTGTAAACTCCATGTCTGCGACATATTTTTCTGTATCCACTTTATCAATAACCACATCACGGACACAATAATTCTGTTTTACTTTTTCACTCTTTTGAGCATAGAGCCAAATATTGCTTACAGCAAGTGGCAAGTAGCGATTTACAATCAAGTCGTGTGTCTGTACTAAAACTATATTGTGCATTATAACAAATTAGTGATTTTTTTGTTCATCTATTTTACTCATGGCTCGTGCAAGGCCATATTTTGTTACATCTCCAGCAAACATCATTAGTTGCAATGCCATTTTTTCCATTGTGACTATTATCTTCTTTTTGTCTACAAAATAAGGACAATCCACAAATTCATCCAACCAAAGGTATGTTTGTGGCGTGAATATAATCTTATCTGGAAACTTTATTTCGTAAGTTTTTATATCAAGTTTTACTACTGTTTCTAGTCCAATTTTAGTAAGTCTAAGACTTCTCGCCTGGTAACTTTCACGAACATTTTGCCACCAAGTGTAATAGTTCGTCTTGACGCTTTCATCATGGATCGGCTGTTCCAATAGGCCCATAAAGGTGCGAGTGTAGGCAGTTTTAGTGTCCATACACTTAATTATCTTGTAAATTTGGTGCCTGATTTTAAAAGGAATACAGCGAACTTGTCTGTCTTGTGTTGTGTGTTTAGTTTTTTTGCTAAGTTTTCAGCGTGTCCTGGATTACTGAAAGATACTTTCTTATATTTTGGGCCAGGATAGTTAGAGACCAAACTGCTTGATTTAAGATTAATTGGCTTGCCGTCATAGAAAACTGCCCATATGCCTTCTGCCGCTAGAACTTCTTCCTGCTTGTAGGTATCTTTATTGCTGACTGACAACAGCACTGTGGGTTTTGGTCTGCTCATAATTGTGACAGTATTTACCAAAAATTGTATGCAATATATTTTGGCTGGGCAGTTTTTAGTGTATAATTAGACATACAAGTATGCAAAATTTCAACAAAATCAAAAATGTTCTAACCAAAAAAGAAGCAGATGATTTCAAAAACATTTTTTTAAAAAACACACCGACATTGAGTAACCTTGGTGACAAGTGCTATGGTATTGATATAAACAACACAGCATCGTACCTTTGGTTCAAAAAATTTTTCTTTTCAAAGATACAAACTTATTTTGAGGAGGATATGAAACTTATCTTTGCTTTCTATTCTAGTTTTACCAAACCCTTCGCAATACACACGGACCTAAAACCTTTGCCCAACAATGCCACAGGAAGACCTTTTGTAAGTTGTTTGATACCTGTTTCGGTAGATAACAGGCCTGAAAATTGTAGCCTAGCATCTACAGTATTTTTTAGAAGTGACACAAGTAGTGTTTCTGAACAAGATAGGAAGAAGCATCTAAGTCATTGCCAGCCAGTCCAACTCGAAAACAAGCAAATTGATGAAATTATTAATTGGAGTCCGCTAGATATGATATGGTGGAAAAGCGAACTGGACCATTGTAGTAGTCATTTTAACAATTTTAAAACGAAAGAATGTTTCGTAATCCATACCTATGTTGAATAAAGATTTACTAACACCATTTCATTTACCTAATTTAAACTGTAAAGAGTTTGATGAACTTGCGAAGCAGATATCTCATAAACAAATAGGACATTATACCAAGAATGACTTTATAGAAAAATTTCAAGCGAGAATCAAGCAATACAAATCTGTGGAAATACAAGGACTTGACAAGTTTGATCATAAAGATCTAATTATTGGATGTCATCATTTTATCGATAACCTGTTGTTAAAGTATAACATAGAAAATTTACAGATATTTGAACACGACTACAACTACTACAAAAGGCTTAAACCTGATATAACGTATACAAACATTGATACCCTTAGTGCAGACAAGCCACTTTTAATGGCCATGCCATTTCCTGGTCACCTGGGTCCACACAAGCAATTTGCTGAAATTATGAACAAGTGTCAAGCACTAGGAGTAGAAGTTCATTTAGATGGTTCATGGCTTCCTGCTTCATTCAATGTGACTTACAACGTGTCATATGATTGTATAAAGTCAATAGCAATGAGCCTTAGTAAAGCATATTGCATGGGTTGGAACAGGATCGGAGTAAGGTGGAGTAAGCAGACTGATAACAAAGACAGTATATCAATTATGAATAAATCTGGTATGATCCCAAAAATTTCATACCAAATAGGTTGTCTTTATCTAGATAATTTTGAACTTGACCATTTAATTACTAAATTCAAATCTAAGTATGATACAATTTGCAAGGAGTTGAAATTAAGGCCTAGTAATATAATACATGCCGCATTTAGCATTGATAGGGCAGAACTTTTTGGAGTAAAAAAATTACTGGAGAATGCTGTTTAACTTTTTCCAATTTTCAAATAAAGTAACTTTGGTGTCATCTTTTGACATAAAGGGCATATTATCTAGAAAATAATCTTCAAAAATCTTAGACATATCCAACTTGTGGGTAAACTTATTAATCCAGAAGTCTCTCCATTTGTCATGTTCGTCTGAGTATTCACTTATTG
>LULP01000099.1_pt1 | contig 20873 bp, 19 predicted proteins | sample 728111 | NCBI WGS metagenome assembly LULP01 (sample SAMN03860286, study PRJNA289734) | marine metagenome | biome: seawater column; feature: ocean; material: water; isolation source: Red Sea water column Station 149 - depth 25m | place: Saudi Arabia: Red Sea | collected 2011-10-15 | depth 25 m
ATCAACAATGATGAAATATCATCAGCCTCAGAATTCATTGCAATGCTTCGAACTTATGATATTGGGGATACAGTAAAAATTGGATTAATAAGAGATGTTGATGGTAATTTAAAGAATTTAGAAATAGAGACAAAATTAATAGAACATGTTGAATACGAAGGTGAGCCAATGGTTGGCTTTCTTGCAACAACTGTTAATGAAAGATTTGATTTTCCATTCGAAATTGATATTAAAACAGGTAATGTTGGCGGACCATCAGCTGGATTAATGATGGCTCTGAATGTTTATAACAATTTAATACCTGAAGACATTACTAACTCCTTAGTGATTGCTGGGACAGGAACAATTGAAATTGATGGGTCTGTTGGTCCAGTTGGGGGAGTCAAACAAAAAGTTATTGCCGCAAAAAGAGCTGGTGCTGAATTGATCTTAGTTCCGACTGCGAATTTTGAAGAGGCCAAACCCATGGAAACTGAATCAACTGTTATTGTTGCAATCGATACTTTTGATGAGGCATTACAAGTAATTTCAGAGTATAGTTCACGTTAAAGACAAGAGATAAATAAAATATATATATGGTAAACATTGGTGGATCAAGTAATAACGAAAGAAGAGGATTTTCTTTTATTGTTTTCATTGCAATAATTGGTTTTTCAGTTGCTAGGGCTATAGCTACATTTTTCACAAATTATTTATGGTTTGATTCTGTAAATTTAAATTCTGTATGGTTAAAAATTTTACTCACTAAAGGGGCTCTAGTTGGGGCCACATCGTTGTTGGCTTTTGTGTTTATTTTTACAAATTTAAAATTTGCTGTGAGAGCAACTCCAGTAATGGATATTTTTGAATCTTTTGAATCTCAAGACCCTTTATCAAGATTTAGAGCCTGGACAAACGAAAGATTCTCAAGATACCGACTTTTGGGATCAATTGGTCTTTCACTTTTTTTGGGCGCAGGAGCATCACAATTATGGGAACAAGTTTTACTGTTTTTGAATCAACACAACTTTGGTGTCAATGATCCAGTCTTTCAGGCAGATGTCTCTAGATATGTTTTTGGATTACCTCTTTATAGACTATTTGTCTCTTGGGGTTTTCAACTTGTAATTTTTACGTCATTAATAATTTTATTATTTTTTGTTGCGACTGGTGCATTACAACTCAGACAAGGAAGACTACCTGAAGTTAGTAGTGGTGCAAAAGCACATTTGTCTGTCCTTCTTGCATTCATAGCAATCTTGAAAGCCTTTGCATATCGTCTTGACTCCATGGAACTTCTTTACTCACCGAGAGGAAAGGTTTTTGGTGCAAGCTATACAGATGTTGTTGCACACCTACCAGCTTTAAACTTACTTATCCTAATCTCCCTTTTTGGTGCAGTTTTGCTTTTAGTAAATATAAAAAGAAGGGGATGGTTACTTCCTGCAACAGCTATTAGCTTATGGTTGGCAGTATCGATAATTGTTGGAGGTCTTGTCCCTGCAGCAATACAGAGATTTAGAGTAGTTCCTGACGAATTAAATAAAGAGCTGCCCTATGTCGATAGTCACATTGACTATACAAGGCTTGCATATGGATTAGATAGTATAGAGGAAAAGTCGTTTGCAGCATCCCCTGATTTATCACAAAATGATATTTCCAACAATAAGCAGACTGTAGATAATATCAGACTTTGGGACCCAACGGTATTAGCAGAGACATATAGTCAGCTGCAGGAAATTAGGGCATACTATGCACTTCAAGAAGTCGATGTTGATAGATATAAAATCAACGGAGAGTTGACACAAGTAATGGTTGCAGCAAGAGAGCTTGATCAAACAAATTTACCAGCTGTTGGTTGGGTTAATGAAAGACTACAATACACTCACGGTTTTGGTGTAGTTTTTAGTCCAGCTAATAATGTTGCAAGTCAAGGCCAACCTGATTTCTATGTCAAAGGCGTTCCAGCAACCACCACCGTTACTGAGCTAGAGGTAGAACAACCAAGAATTTACTTTGGTGAATCTGCTGATTCTGTAGAGTATGTTGTTGTTAATTCGCTTCAAGATGAAGTTGATTATCCATTATCAACTGAAGGTCAATCTGTTGCCTACACAAATTATTCTGGAGATGGTGGAGTAGGAATTGGCTCTTTCTTTAGGAGACTTGGTTTTGCATTAAGATATGGTGAGCTGAATCTTCTAATTTCTAATCAGTTATCAGATGATTCCAAATTGATTATGGAAAGAAATATTGTAAGTAGAGTCAAAAAAGCTGCTCCATTTCTTTATACAGACAACGATCCATATTTAGCCCTAATCGATGGAAATTTATTCTGGATTATTGATATGTATACAGTAAGTGACAAATATCCATATGCTCAACCTGCAGATACTAGGAGATTAAATGAGAATTCAGGATTGCCAATAAACTTCAACTACCTAAGAAACTCTGTAAAAGCAGTTGTTAATGCTTATGACGGCACAATGAATTTTTATATCGTTGATGAAAATGACCCTTTAATGTCTGCATATAATGACATTTTTCCAAATTTGTTTTCATCAAAGAATGAAATGAGTCCAGAATTATTAGATCACATCAGGTATCCGGAAGATTTATTCACAATTCAGTCTGATATGTATCGGGATTATCACATGACTGATCCAAGGGTTTTTTATGCCGACGAGGATCCATGGGTTATTCCATCTGATTCATCAACAACTCCGAGAGTTGGTACTTTGAGAGGTGAATTTACGGAAATAGGTTTCAAGCCGATGTTGCCATACTATCTTTTAATGAGCTTGCCAGGTGAAAGTGATTTAAGTTATTTAATTTTTCAGCCATTTAATCCAGAAAACAGACCTAACATGCAGTCATTTTTAGTTGCAGATGCTGACCCGGAAAACTATGGTCAACTAATAGACTTTAGGCTACCAAAGGGAGAATTTGTTGACGGACCAAGTCAGGTAGCGACTAGAATAAATCAAGATCCGGACATATCACAAATATTTACATTGTTAGACCAGCAAGGTTCTAGCGTTATAAAGGGTAATTTGTTTGTTGTTCCGATCAATCAGTCAATTCTTTACTATCAACCAATTTACCTTCAAGGTGAACAAAACCCTTTACCAGAATTTAAATTTGTTGTTGTTGTCTTTCAGGACAGGATCATAATGAGAGAGACACTCTCTGAAGCCCTTGCAAATATTTTTGGCGATGAATTGATTAGTGATGTTGTACAGGACACTGAAGCTGAAAACCCGTTAGATATATTAGCTAAAGCAACGAAAGCTTTTGAACAAGCACAGGAAGAATTGCAAAAAGGTAATCTTGGTAAATATCAAGAATTAATTGATCAAGCTCAACAGTTTGTTGATCTTGCAATTGAACTATTAAACAAATAACAAAAATTTTTATCTTGAGTTTAATTTAAAGTAAGTTATTATTAATATTCAGCGCGGGGTGGAGCAGTCTGGTAGCTCGCTGGGCTCATAACCCAGAGGTCGTAGGTTCAAATCCTACCCCCGCTACTAGCTACCTTATAAATAGATCTATTATTCTTTTTCTTCCAGTAGAAGCAGCAATTAATTTAAGAGTAAATAGCCCAGAAGCACCTAGATAAAGTAAGCTACCTAGTACTAAAAAAATTCTCCAAAATAAAATTGCGTCCATAATTAAATTATAAACTGCCTCTAGTTAATCACTACCTGGTTAATTCAAAAATTTCATTGGCCGTAATTTCACCATTGATTGTCGAGATAATTTCTAAATTGTCATTTAGCACTAGAGTAGTAGGAATACCACTCCAAATAAATTGTATAAGAATACTCTCTGCGACGACATTATCCAATATGTTTTGATATGTTATATCATTTTCTTTAATAAACTCTTTGCCATTTTCTTCTGAATCTTCAACTAAAATTCCGATAACAGAATATCCTTGAGTCTCTGATAATATTTTTAACTCACTCACTTCGTTTTGACACGGAATACACCAACTTGCCCAAATATTTAAAATGACGAATTTTTCATTTGAATTTAAGTTAGAGATCTCTTTCAAATCTTCTAGTACAATGCCATCATTTATATCTGTGACGCTAACAATTTCTAATTCATCGTTATTTGTTGAATTGATTAAGACAATTATTACAGTCATAGTTAGCAGTAAGAGAATAAAATTTCTTTTGAACATAATTTAATTTAATAACCTAATACAAATACAATACTAATAATGGAATTAGAAAACATTATTTATCCTGGATTTAATAAAACATTATCCGAATTAAAAGCCATCTCGAAAGTCAAAAAGAAATCATGTGAAATTGTTGATTTAACAGAAATTGAATGGGTACGTGATGTTTTGCGACATAGAGTAGAGGAAATCGGCTCTTATGACATTAAATTTATAAAACCGACAGAGGAAGAAATTGAATCTGTATCAAAAATTGTTGGTGCTGATATTGATATGGATGAGTTAAAAAATAATTTTCATAAAAATAAAAGAATCATTGGGATTACTTCTGGAAAAGGTGGAGTTGGAAAATCTACTATAACTTCACTATTGGGTATTGCATTTGATGAGTTGGGTAAAAAAGTTGGAATTATGGATTCAGATATTTGGGGTTATTCAGTGCCAAAAATATTAGGAGCAAAATTTCCACCAATACCATTTAATGAGAGAATATTCCCATCACGTATAAATAATCTTAATGTTATCTCAATGGATTATTTTGTTAAACAGGATGAAGCAGTAATTTGGAGAGGTCCAATGTTACATAAAGCAATAGAACAATTTTTATTTGAAGTTTTGTGGCATGACATTGATATTTTGCTTATTGATATGCCACCTGGCACTGGCGATGTTTCTATTTCCTTATCTCAATTTTTAAAGTATTTTGAAAATATAGTTGTTACAACTCCTCAAACAAATGCAACTATAGTTGCTGAACGATCTGGAATTATGTCAAAAAAAGTAAATGCCAGCATTATTGGTGTCATTGAAAATATGTCATACATGGAAGCAGAGGGAAATAAAATATATCCTTTTGGTAAAGATGGTGGAAAAGAATTGTCTAACAAGTTAGATGTACCCTTTATAGGAGAAATCCCCCTTTTAGAGGATATAACTGTATCTTCGGAAGGAAGTAATTTATTTGCATTTAAAGAAAGCTCAGAATTTCAAAATATACTTTCAATAGCTAATGAAATTTTAAAATTTCAACCGAAGAAAAAACCTATCGATTTAAAAATTAATTAATAACGAAACTTACAACTGAAAGAAGCAAACAGTAAAATCCAAAATATTGTAATTTTGAATTTGTTGTGAATTTTACGAGAAGGTTAATTGCTAAGATTCCAGTAAACATAGCAGCAACTGTTGGAATAATAATATTTGTATTTATTTCAAAAGATTGATTAACAAATGTTAGGCTCCATGCTCCAAAGATTGTCGGTATTCCAAGCAATAGAGAATAATATATTGCATCAGCTTTTTTAACACCTATGTACATGGCAGTTAGGAGAGTAATTCCAGACCTTGAGACTCCTGGAAAAAGAGCAAAAGCTTGAGCTATTCCAATTATGAATGCATGGCTAATAGTTATTTCATTAATACTAAAAACATTTTTAGTATTAATTTTTTCAGAAAATATTAACAATACAGAGACGACAAAATAAGCAATTCCTGTGTAAATCAATATTTGAGAGCTGTTATCTATTATTTCTTGTATTGGTGTCAATAATCCAACTACAAAAGCTGGAATAATTCCAACAGTAATAATTTTGAGATAATATTTAAAAACTTCAAAATTATTAAAAATATTTAAAATTCTAGTCCTATAAAAAATCAAAATTGAAAACAAAGTTCCTATATGAAGAAATGCAATATCATTTGTGTTTAGATTAACTTCAGGTAATAATTCATCAAAAATAACTAAGTGACCAGTAGAAGATATTGGTAAAAACTCTGTTATACCTTGAACAATTCCTAAAAATATTTCAGTCATGTCAGTTTATTGTTGAAAAATGCCAGCCATTACAATCACTGCAATTATATATACGAAATTTCTTATTGTATTCCTTTTCTATGTACAGTCTTTCCTTTCTTGCATCAACTTCGTCGTTGTATCTACGTTTATCCTTACATCTATTTTCTTTTTTCATCACATTAATTACATTAAATTTGAAAAATGTATATATCTGCTCTAACTAATTTATTTTTTTTAAAGTAAAGTTAGAACTGTGAGTTATTTATTTGTTGCTTTAAGTTACCTAATTGGTTCTATAAATTTTGCATATTTAGTGGCAAAATATAAAAAATTAGATATATCTTCTTCAGGAAGCGGAAATCCTGGAACTTCAAATGTAATGAGAACCATTGGGAAAAAGTATGCCGCAATTGTGTTAATTGGAGATGTATTTAAAGGCTTTATTCCAATTTTTCTATTTGATGAAAATTTACTTTTATGTGGATTTGCTGCTGTTGTTGGGCATATATATCCAATATTTTATAAATTTAAAGGTGGAAAAGGGGTTGCAACATACATAGGTGTGTACATTGCTTTTTCTACACTTAACCCTATTTCGTATGAATTATTTGAAAATTCTTATTTCTTATTTTTGAATATTCCTGTACTTGCAATTTTTTATTTTGTAGTTTTTAAAATTTCTAGAATTTCTGCGATTGCAAGTTTGTTAACCGTATTTATATCCAACTTAATATTATTTATGTCATTTAATGTTTTTCAAGATCGATTTATTGTCTTTTTGTTATTTTGGTTAATTGTTTTCAAACATTCTGAAAACATTAAAAGACTTAATGAGGGTAGAGAAAATAAATTCTGAAAAAAAAAGAAAAATAAAAATTAATTAGTTAATATTAAAACAAGTAAACGTTCAGTTGGGACAGGGCAATGGGATCAACACTAGTATTAATATGTTTAATGTTATCGCTATCAATAGCGGTGATTTTTCCAGAAATGAAATATTCTGAAACTAGAAATTCTTTGTTTTCTTCAGAATTTGAATATATGGTAAGTAAACAACGTAAAGGTTTTTTAATTTTAGGACTATCAGCGCTTCTTACTTTTTTTACCTCTATTCAAACTCTTTCTGTAAGTATATTTGTACTTCACCTTTTATTAGATGTAGTTTTTGGTATTTATGCTTATGCATCATTCCAAGTAAGAGCTTCCTTGATACAGATGCAAAATATTAGCTCTGTTGATGAAGATATTCATGAGCTTGATGAATACGAGTATTTAAAGCAAGCTGTTTAATTTGGCCAATTTAGAGTCTAATTTAAATAATCTTTCTGAAATATTTGATAAATTAAATGAAATTCGAGAGACTTCTCTAACTATATCTAGAGCCATTGTTAGAGATTGTTCAAAGAGCATCAGATTTATTCATAGAAACGATATAAATGGTGCTGAGGAATTTATTGATAGTGCAAAAAAGAAAATAACAGAGCTAAAAAAGCTTACTGAAAATGTATCTGAAATTAGTTTTGCTGGATATGTTCTCGATGCAGAGAGAGAGTATGTAGAAGCAGTTCTATTTTATATATATGAATCAAAGGGATACATTGAACCTTTTGAGAAATTTAATGTTCATCCATCAAGTTATATTCAGGGACTTGGGGATACTGTTGGAGAGTGGAGAAGAAAAGCTTTGGATAATTTAAGAAACTTAGAACTTGTAAAGTCAGAATCTTATCTCAATATTATGGAAGAAGGTTTAGGAATTCTAAACGAGCTTGATTATCCAGATGCTTTAACTGGGGGATTAAGAAGATATGCTGATAATGCCAGAGGTATTATTGAAAGAACAAGATCCGATATAACAAATGCATTTGTCAATGAGTCATTAAGAAATGATATCTCTAATATAAAGAAAGATGAAATATAAATATATAACTGGAAAAGTTTTAGAGATTGATCCAAAATCTGGTTGGAAAGACGGTATGCTTTTGGAAGAAATTTATCCCGACTCTTCTTTTGTTAGTGGTAATAATCCAGAAAGCATGATGATGAAACCATTTATAAAAGATAGAAAAGTATATGCAAAATATACATTTGAAAAAAGATTCGAAGGTGGCCCTGGATTGGTACATGGTGGAATTTTATCAGCTGCTTTAGATGATATGATGGGCTACTCAACAATAATTCATAACAAGTTTGCAGTTACTGCAAATCTTGAAGTTAATTTCCTAATTCCAACACCTGTATTAAAAGAATTTGAAATATTTGCATGGGTCAAAGATATAGACGGAAAAAAAATTTACACCGAGTCGTTGATCAAGTCAGATGAGCAAACTCATGTAGAGTCTTCTGCAATGTTTATTGATTTAGGATTAGATGCAGCAGAGTTTTTTGCACCAGACAAAAATTACCCATGATTTAAATTTTTGACATTAAAAAGTGACTCATAGACTGAATACTAATCATTGGATTCACACCTGAACAACGAGGGAAGGTAGAAGCATCGACAATATAGACATTGTCTAAACCATGTACTTTTCCATCTAAATCAACCACACCATGTTCGGGGTTAGGATTGATTCTCGCAGTACCCATTTGATGTGCTGACCCGAGAAGCATTCGATACGGTTCATTTTTTATTAATTCAACTTTGTTAATAAACTCTTCGATACTTTCATTTGAAGATTTTTTCCAATGCATCGTCGGTGAACTTGCAACCATAATTTCTTCTGCTCCAGCTAAGTAATTAGCCTTTACAAGATTTACAATTCCATGAATTAAATTAGTGTGATCAAAGTCATTTAACTTATAATCCCATAAATGTTGAGGGTATTTATTGATTATGGAACCAGAACTTGTATCGGATGTCAAAACAATACTTCCAGACCAATTATTGTAACTTTTTATGAATTCGCTAAAACTATCTAAATTATTTGGAAAAAACGGGAAGAAAAGGCTTGGATGCATTGGAAGACCTTCTAATAGGTAACCGTAATTATCTTTTAGAAATAAATTGTCATCCGAATAAATTCCCTGCATTGTACCTGCCCATGGTTTTTGTTCCTCTGAAAACTTAGCTGCAACACCTGAAACAGGATGAAGTTTTAAATTACGACCAAGATGTTTATTTTTATATCCGCTATCGAGCAAAATTTTAGGAGTATTTAAGGAACCTGCTGCAAGAATTACTCTGTCAACAGCAATCTCATGTAATGTACCATTATTTTCAACATTAATATGGGTAGCTTTTCCATTAGATATTTTGAGACTTCTGATATTTGTATCACTAAATACTTTATTAGGTTCAAATCTTTCTTCTGAAAACCAAATTTTGTTGGAGGAGTTGATGCTTTCGTCATAACGACCAAAAGTACTGAAACCTGATTCTGTGCAATCTGCGTTACTTGTATTCCTTGGAATAATTTTATAACTTAAATTATTCAGCTCTAACCCCTCAGCCAATTTTTTTTCTTTTTGCGGTATTCGATTATTTTTTATATCAACATTTAATTCCTTGCATACATAATCCATACTGTTTTTAAATTCGCTGGAATTGAAATAGTTAGCTTGTTTGGTTAGTGTATCCCATTCATTCAAAATTTTATCTGGAGTCCTGAGTGAAGTTGTCCAGTTCACACTTGTGCCACCACCAATTCCCATTCCAGCTAAGAGTAAAACTTTATACCCTCTCGTTTGTTGAATTCCATAAGTGTCGTAAAAGTTGTGATATCCAAATGTTTCATTATTGGTCATACCATTTCCGGAACTTCCTTTTTCAAAAATACCTACTTCATATTTTTCATTGAGCACACTAGCTGCGATACCTCCACCAGAACCACTTCCAATTACTGCTACTTCAATACTCTTAGGAATTGATATATTCTTCTTTTCAATTTTTGTATTTTTATATATTGGATAATCAAGATGTTTATATACAGATCCCTCTCCATTAAGAGATCTTGCAGTACTTAATCCAAATAATGCAGTGGTACCAGAACCAAGTTTTCTCAATAACGATAAGTTGGAGCTTTGTAGATTTCTCACAAATTTTGGAATACTTGAATCCTTTATAAAAATTTTTCTTGCTTCAAAAGAAAATATAAAAAAGACAACTTTAAGCAATACAATTTCTGATCTATCAGGAAAATTCTCAAGAATAAAATTAAAATACTTTTCTGAGTTTTTTGTTTCTTCTTCGTTGAAATCTGGGTACAAACTTGAAAAAATGACCCTAAATGTCTTTGATATTCTGTTATCCATATATATATTCTACAGGTAGTTCGTTGACGTACTATTTGTCATAACAAAATTTAAGGATTTAAAATTACAGTATTTCCACCCATTCCAAAGTGGTTTTCACAATAAATATAAAGCTGGGTTGGAGTATCAGAAGTTATTTCAATTTCTATATATGCTCCTGTAGTTCCTGCAGTTCCACTTGTCATAACATTAGAAGAGTATTCACTTCCATTTTGTGTTGCTGAAAATCTCAAAGGGTGTCCAGAATTACTAAAGTCACTGAGATCAAAACGGTATTTATTACCCGTTGTTACATTTAAAGTTGAATCTTGAGCACCATTTAAAAAATATTCATTAAATCCTTGTCCATTGTTTGCAACAGTTACAACAATAGTCGTTGTGGTCTGAGGAACAGTAGTCGTTGTAGTCGAAGTCGTTGTGGTCTGAGGAACAGTAGTCGTTGTAGTCGTAGTTGTCTCTCCAATGATGGGTGGAGGAGCAGTGGTTGTTGTATTATCACCAACTGGTGATAATTTCACAATTGATGAAACAGGAAATTGATTAAAGAGAGTTGTAGTAGTTGTATCTATTGAAGAATTCGATGACACACTATTTGTGACATCATTAGTAATCTGTGTATTTGAAATTGTTTCTAGATTATCTGAGTTTCCACAGTAAATGAATATAAAAAATAATAAAAAAGATTTTTTTAACACGAATCTATTATTTCACACAACAAACTTTAGCATTAATTCTTAATGTTTAAAAAATACTTTTTGCATGCTCATTACATGCGCATTTTGTTGATAGAATTTTAGTATGGCTGATGTTGATAACACTTTTACGTCCAGTAAATTAAATAATATTTCTCAATGTCATAGTTCTTTTGGAAAAAATAATCAGTTAGCTAAGCCTAAATTAGATCGTTGGAAAGATTTAAATAATGCAATTATTGATTGGATGAATAACGATGCTATTGAAGAGACCTCTATAAAAATAGCTGAGCAAAATAATTTTCAATTTTACGACAAAATTCAAAAAGCAATATTATCTGATTTATTTACAAGATTTAGAACAATATATCCAAAAAGAGATGTTGAGTTCAATCATGATTTTCCGATTAAAGAAATAAATAAAGAAATTAATGGTGAAGAGTATGCTTTAACAACATACTTCACATATGAGTTCATTGACCAGGGATCTTCTGAATTTATAAAATTAAAAACTGCTTTTGATCCCGAGCCTGAGTTAATTGATAAAGCTATAATTTCAAAATTAAAAGCAGAGAATGAAGATTTTTATACTGCCTCGATTGAGCGGGAAGACTTAGAAGAAATTGAATTAGTTGATAATCCAGATGAAATTATTGATCAACATTTTGCCATATTAGAAAACTTTTTAAACAACAGACAAGCTCGCAATCCAGGTGAGTTGTGCAGTAGGGGATGTGACATGGCATCACGTTGTGGTCAATTTCCTTTAATTAATATAGATAAGCTTACTAATCGAATAAGAGAGGTAAAAATATCAAAGACAAATACTATTAAGTTACAAAACTGTGAAAGAAGAGCTGCCTGGAATGTTCAGTACGGAATACCAAGGGAAGACTACATTGAATATGAGTCTGAATCATCAGGAACCAAGTTTCATAATTACTCACAGGAAATGCTTGTTAATAATAACAGCTTTACAAACGACGATGACATTGAGAGATTTAATGAAAAAACTGAAAGTGAGGAGTCGATAACACGTGAAAAACTTTTTAGCAAATATAAGGAACTGATTGAAAAGTTAAAGCCATATAGCAATTTATCAATTACAAAGTCTGAATTTAATTTAGGGTTCACAATTGTTGCTGACGGTAAAGGTTTAAAAAATGGAGAAGTAGTTGATAAAAAAGTTGCAAGTGTGTTTATGGGACGTGCAGATTTAGTAGGACGAGTTGATGGCACTCCAATAATCATTGAACTTAAAACTAGGCCTGAATTATCAGAAGATTTTCTAGAAGCACAACTTTATGCTCTTGGTGCGTCAAAACTACTCAATGTTAAAGAAATTACAATATTGCATATTTATTTGCCGGATGAAGACTCAAGTATAAAAGAGAGAAAATTTTCCGAGAGTGAATTAGCAGAGGCTGAGAAAAAATATGAATCTTTAGCAATCAAATCTGCTTCATGGATTCCCTTTGATGCTTTAAGTCCTGCTTATAACATAGGAGACTGGTGTGAATTTTGTGAGTTTAAAAATACCTGTTTAGAAAATAGATAAGTGTATATTTAGATGTAAACAAATATATACTTATAAAGATGAATCTTTCAAAAACACATATCGAGCTAGTAGAAGAAGTGTATGCAACACTTGAAGATAATATTGCAAAACTAAGATCAAGAAAATCTGACTCATTGACTTTGGCAGAGAAAATTCTTTATGGTCATGCTAGAAACGTCAATGAAGTATCTATGAATAGAGGAGAAGACTTTGGTGATTTTTTGCCTGACAGAGTTGCAATGCAAGATGCTACAGCGCAAATGGCTTTACTGCAATTTATGCAGGCTGAACTTCCAAATACTGCAGTTCCCACAACAGTACACTGTGATCACTTAATTCAAGCTTATGAAGGTGCAAATAGCGACTTAAAGGTAGCAAACAAGAATCATAAGGAAGTATTTGATTTTTTAAGAACTGCTTCTCAAAAATATAATATTGGTTTTTGGGGGCCTGGAGCAGGAATTATCCATCAAGTAGTTCTTGAACAATATGCTTTTCCAGGCGGAATGATGATCGGAACAGATAGTCATACTCCAAATGCTGGGGGTATGGGTATGATTGCAATTGGTGTAGGTGGGGCAGATGCTGTAGATGTAATGGCTGGTATGCCTTTTAATACAAAGATACCAAAACTAATCGGAATAAAATTGACGGGCTCTTTAAGTGGATGGACTTCTCCAAAAGACATTATCTTAAAAGTTGCAGAGATACTTACTGTAAAGGGAGGTACAAATGCAATTGTCGAATATTTTGGAGAAGGTACCGAATCAATATCTACAACTGGAAAAGCCACGATAACCAACATGGGTGCTGAAATTGGTGCAACCTGTTCAATATTTCCATTTGATTCCAAAGGTGAAGAATATTTAATTGCCACGGGAAGGTCTGATATTGCAAAACTAGCAAAAAATAATATGCATTTGTTAACAGCTGACCAGGACGTCATTGAAGATCCAAAATCATATTTTGATCAAGTTATTGAGATAAACTTAGATTCACTTGTTCCACATATAGTAGGTCCACATACTCCAGATTTAGCTCGACCAATTACAGAGTTAAAATATGATGCTGAAAAAAATAATTATCCTGTAGAAATTTCCAATGCTTTAATAGGTTCTTGTACTAATTCATCTTATGAAGATATAGGTCGCGCAGCATATATAGCAAGAGAAGCTGCAAAAAAAGGTTTAAAGTCAAAAGTGCCTTTAATGGTTACTCCAGGTTCAGAAGTTACAAGGGCAACTATTGAAAGAGATGGATACCTTAAAGATTTAGAATCTATTGGGGCTACTGTATTAGCAAATGCTTGCGGGCCTTGCATTGGTCAATGGAAAAGAGATGATATAGGTGAAGGTGAAATTAATTCAATTGTTTCCTCGTACAACAGAAATTTTCCCGCTAGGAATGATGGAAATAAAGAAACACTTTCATTTATTGGTTCACCAGAGTCAGTAATTGGGTTAGCTTTAGGTGGCTCATTGGATTTTGACTTTTTAAATGATTCTTTAATTAATGATTCAGGAGAAGAAGTAAAACTTACTCCTCCTATTGCAGAAGAATTACCTTTAGAGGGGTTTGCAAACACCTTAGAAGGATTCATTCAGCCTACACCAGGTAATGATGTAGAAGTAGTCATTGACCCTGAATCAAATAGATTACAAAGACTAACTCCTTTTGAAGCACCAAATGAGAGTGAATATACTTCAATGAGTGTATTAATGAAAGCTGAAGGAAAATGTACAACTGACCATATATCACCAGCCGGTAAGTGGTTGCAATTTCGAGGTCATTTAGAGAACATTTCTCAAAACTTATTTAATGGAGTGAACAATGCTTTCGCAGAAAATGCTGGCGATGGAGTAAATGTTTTAACAAAAGAAGTTGATACGTTACCAAATATTGCAAAAAATTATCATGTTGAGAATGTTAACTGGGTTGCGGTCGGTGATGAAAACTATGGAGAAGGATCTTCAAGAGAGCATGCAGCTATGGAACCAAGATTTAGAGGATGTAAAGTAGTTCTAGTAAAAAGTTTTGCAAGAATTCATGAAGCAAACCTAAAAAAACAAGGTATCTTGCCTTTAGTTTTTGATGATAAAAATGATTATGAAAAAATTGAACAATTCGACAAAATTACAATAAAAAGTCTTAGCGATATAAAAGTAGATACTCCAATCGAGATTTTCCTAGAGAAAGAAAATGGAGAGCATGAAATCATAAAAGCCAACCACTCTTTATCTTTAGATCAGATATCCTGGTTTTTTGCTGGTTCTGCATTAAATTACATCAAAACTAAATAAATGGATAGCATCTCTGACAAAGTTAAAAAGATAAGAGTTGAGTACGAAGACAAGCCACTCAATTTGGAAGATCTCAATCAAGATCCTTTAGAGCAATTCAATACATGGTTTCAAATTGCTATAAACGCTGAGGTAAATGAGGCAAACGCTATGGCAATATCGACTATTTCTCAAGAAGGAACACCAAGATCTCGATATGTACTGTTTAAAGATATTGTCGATGATAAATTAGTTTTTTACTCCGATTATCAAAGCAGTAAGGGTAGAGAGATGGATAATAATCCAAATATTTCTGGGTTATTCTTTTGGCCTGAACTCCATCGCCAAATAAGGCTTGAAGGCGTTATCTCGAAGACTTCAAATGAAGTTTCAGACAATTACTTTGCTTCCAGGCCAAGAGGCGCACAATTGAGTGCGATAGCATCCAGTCAAAGTACTGAAATAAAAGGAAGAGAAACAGTAGAAGAGAGAATTCAAGAATTAGAAAAGGAATTCGAAGGAAAAGATATACCAAGACCTGATAACTGGGGCGGATATGCCATTGATATAAGCTTCTGGGAATTTTGGCAGGGAAGAAGAAGCAGAACCCATGATCGTTTTATTTACGTTAAAAATGATAATTCATGGGAAATAACTAGACTATCACCTTAAGAAAAAGTTTTATGAGAGATATCAAAGTAACCAAGAATTTTATTAACTCTAAAAATACATCAGTTCTCTACGAGTCAGGAAATACAAAAGTATTAATAACAGTCTCTATTTCAGACAGAGTCCCAGGATGGCTTGAAAATTCAGATAAGGGCTGGCTCACAGCTGAATATAATATGTTGCCAGGTTCTTCTGATCAAAGAATTTCAAGAAAATCATTTGAAGGAGGAAGGTCTAAGGAAATTTCAAGATTAATCGGTCGCTCCCTCAGAGCTGTTTGTAATTTAGGAATAATTAATGGTTATTCTTTTACGGTAGATTGTGATGTTCTAGAAGCAGATGGTGGAACTAGAACAGCATCAATTAACGGTGCTTGGATAGCTTTAAATGATACTTTTACAAAGATGGTAAATGAAAACAAGTTAGTACAAAACCCATTAACAAGCAGAGTTGGTGCAATTTCTGTTGGTATTGTAGATGGAGAGCTAGTAGCTGACTTAGATTATGCTAAGGATTCAAATGCTGAGGTTGACCTAAACCTTGTTTTAGATGAAAAATTTGAAATCTTGGAGATTCAAGGCACAGCTGAAGGTAAACCATTTTCAAAAGATAATCTTGATAGCTTATTTAATATTGCAAAAGAATGTGTTGAAGAAATATTTAAGATACAAAATTAATAAGAATGCAAATCATTTTAGCTAGTCAGAATAAAAATAAGTTAAAGGAATTATCTAGAATATTTCAATTAAATTCAAGTAAACATTCTTTAGTGTCTCCCAGTGGAGTTTTGAATGTAATTGAGGATAAAGAAACTATAAAAGAAAATGCTGAAAAGAAAGCCTTAGAGTATTTTGAGTTTTATGATTTACCAGTAATTGCAGATGACTCAGGTCTTTTTGTAGATGCACTTAATGGTGCTCCCGGTGTTCATTCAGCTCGTTTTTCAGGAGAAAATGCAAATGATGAAAAAAATAATGATAAATTATTAGATTTGCTTCAAAATAATTCAAATAGATCAGCAACTTTCAAAACAGTTTTATGTTTTTATGATGGTAAAGAATTTATGTATGCCTTAGGTGAACTAAATGGTGAAATTTTATCATCACCGAGAGGAGAAAATGGTTTTGGTTACGATCCTATATTTGAAGTAAATGGTAAAACTCTTGCTGAAATGACATTAGAAGAAAAATCGGAGATTAGTCATAGAAAAAATGCGGCAATTAAGATGGTTGAGTTGTTAAATGAAATATAAAACATTATTAAAATTTCTATTTGTTTTTCTTATATTTTCTGCATGTGAAGTTAAGTGGGACATGGAAATCTCTTTCGAAGAAGACTTATCGGGAAGTTACTCAATATCAGTATTGATAGATCAAGAAGCTCAAATGTATGCGGTTGAGACTGGGCAATCCTCAATTGGAGGCCTAGATGCAATACTGTCAAATCTTCCAGATGGTTTCGGTTCAAGTGTTTACCAAGAAGGAAACTATTTGGGAATTCTTATTAGAAACGATTTTGATGATACAGATGAGTTGCTATTACAGTTTGAACAATTAAAGTCTGAGGAAAATACAGCTTTACTATTGTTACCAATTCAGGAAATTCGATTTGATAAAGGTGAACGTGATTTTGGAATTACAGGCAAGTTTGCAGAAATTTTTGTAACAGATGAAGAAAACTTAGAGGGTTTTAAAAGAATATTTGATGGCCAACTATCAATTATTGTTCCAGGTAATATTACAGATCCTCAAATTAGCGAAATAGTAGATAATACAATAATTTTTGAAAACGATGGTCTTTCAGTAAAAACTTTCAAGTTGGTCACAAGAACTAAACCAATTTTTACGCCAGAGCTAATTGTTGCACTATTAGCAATTTTTGGTCTAATAATTTATTTTGTTAGACAATCTGTCAAAAAGAAGTAATATTGTCTCAATGAAAAAAATTATAATTATTATTTAGGAGCAGCGTTTACAACGTTGTTACCCTTGCATTGCAAGGGTTTTTTTTTAGATTATGAAAATTGATATATTTGATACAACTTTAAGAGATGGCTTTCAACAAGAAGGAATTTCACCTTCTGTAAAAGATAAACTCGAAATTGCGAAACTATTAGATAATCTTGGAGTATCTTTTATTGAAGGTGGTTGGCCTGGTGCTTCTCCTAAAGAAGTGGAGTTTTTTAAAAAAGCAAAATCAGAACTTAATCTTGCTAATGCAAAACTTGTTAGCTTTGGATCAACAAGAAAACTTAGTTTGAGCGCTGATAAAGACCCTCAAGTACAAGCATTGCTTGATGCAGATACAGAATATGTATGCATAGTGGGAAAGTCTTCAAAACTACATATTACAAAAGCTATACAAGCCACTGTCGATGAAGCAATAGAGATGGCAGTAGATACCATTAATTATTTAGTTCAAAATAAAAAGAAAGTATTTTTTGATGCAGAACATTTTTTTGACGGTTACAAAGAAGATCCAGAAACAAGTTTAAAAATATTAGATGCTGTAATTTCTACAAAAGTAGAATGTTTTGTATTTTGTGACACAAACGGCGGAACTCTTCCGAGTGAAGTCCATGAGATAATTTCAGAAATAATTTCAAAATATCCAAAAGCAAACTTTGGCGTGCACTTCCAAAACGACAATGGTTGTGCAGTAGCTAATTCAATGATTGCAGTTGATTTAGGTGTAAATCATGTACAAGGAACCATTAATGGGTATGGTGAAAGAACAGGAAATGCTGATTTATGTACTTTAATCCCCAACTTAACATTAAAGAAAGGCTATAAAACAATTCCTGAACACTCACTAGGCCAATTAACTCAAACAGCAAATCATATTGCTGAGTTAGTAAATGTAGCGATTGATTCACGTCATCCTTATGTAGGTTCTTCAGCTTTTACACATAAAGCTGGATTACATGCATCTGGTATGGCAAAGGATAGCTCACTTTATGAACACATTGATTCAGCCGCAGTAGGGAATTTTACAAGGACAACAGTATCTGAGTTAGCTGGTAGAGCTAGTGTTCTAACAAAAGCAGAGGAATTTGGTTTGGAATTTAACAATGATGATGCCAAAAAATTAATTGAAGAAGTGCAAAATCTTGAACATATGGGATATCAATTTGAAGCAGCTGATGGATCACTATTTATATTGATGAACAAACTCAAAAATATAGAACCCAACTTTTTCAAACTTGAGAGCTTTAGGGTATTTTCTGAAAGACGAAATTCTGAAAATGTTGTTTCAGAAGCAGTTTGTAAAATTATTGTAAATGAAAATAGATATGTTAAAACTGGAGAAGGAGTTGGTCCAGTTGATGCTTTGAGCAAAGCTTTAAAATCTGCTTTAGAAAATGATTATTCAAAAGTAAATGAAATCAAGCTTATTGATTACAAAGTTAGAATTATAGATTCTTCAGATGGAACTGAAGCTAAAACAAGGGTCTTGATTGAATTTACAGATTCCAACAAGAAATGGAGTACTATTGGAGTCCATGAAAACATAATCAATGCTTCATGGAATGCTTTATGTGATGGTTTTAATTACTATTTTATGACTTCTTAAGTAGATTTTTCACTTCTTTGATATATATACTATTTTAAGGGAATATAAATATGAATGAAAAAATCGAAAATTTACTTAAAGAAGAACGAAAATTCCCTCCTTCAAAAGAACTCGCAGAAAACGCAAACGCAACATCTTCATGGTACGAAGATGGAGATAAAAATCGTTTAGAATTTTGGCAGAAGCAAGCTTTAACAAGAATCTCCTGGTATAAAGAACCAACAGAAGTTTTAGATGATTCAAACCCTCCTTTTTTTAAATGGTTTAAAGATGGAGAGCTTAATTTATCTTATAACTGTTTAGATCGTCATCTAGAAACCGATTCAGATAGAGTAGCTTTTTATTGGGAGGGTGAACCTGGAGATACTCAAGAAATAACTTATCAAGATCTTTATGAAAGAGTCTGTAAGTTATCTAATGCATTAAAACAACTTGGAGTTCAAAAAGGTGATAGGGTAGCAATTTATTTAGGTATGACTCCAGAGATTGTTGTTTCAATGTTGGCATGTGCAAGAATTGGTGCAGTTCATTCAGTTGTGTTTGGAGGTTTTTCTTCTGAAGCACTTGCTGACAGAATTAATGACGCAAAGGCAAAGACTGTTATTACAGCTGATGGAGCATGGAGAAGAGGGGATATAGTTCCACTTAAAAACAACGTCGATGGCTCACTTGATTTAACAGACCATGTTGAAAATGTAATAGTTGTAAGACGAACAGAACAAAAAATAAACATGGTTGATGGCAGGGATTACTGGTATCACGAAATAACAGAAAAACAATCTTCTGAATGTGAGCCTGAAGTCATGAATGCTGAAGATTTGTTATACATTTTATATACATCAGGAACAACAGCTAAACCAAAAGGTATAGTCCATACACAGGCTGGTTACCTCACTGGAGTTACAACTACTCATCATGAGGTATTTGATGTTAAAGAGGATGATATTTATTGGTGTGCCGCAGATTGTGGTTGGGTAACTGGTCATAGTTATATTGTTTATGGACCTTTAGCAAATAAAGCAACAAGTGTAATGTATGAAGGTGCACCAAATGCCCCTGATGAAAAAAGATTATGGAACATAATTGAAAAATATAAAGTTAATATTTTTTATACTGCACCAACGGCAATTAGAGCATTTATGAAATGGGGAGTTGAGCATCCCCAAGCCCACGACTTAAGTTCATTGAGAATACTTGGCACTGTTGGGGAGCCAATTAATCCTGAAGCCTGGATGTGGTACCACGAAAATATTGGAGGAGAAAATTGTGCAATTGTTGATACTTGGTGGCAGACAGAAACAGGTTCAATTATGATTTCACCTTTACCAGGTGTAACAAGCACTAAACCAGGATCTGCCTGTGGTCCTTTACCTGGTATCGAATCTGTAATTATTGACAATGATGGAAATGAAGTGGGCAAAGGAGAAGGAGGATTTTTAGCAATCAAATCTCCGTGGCCATCAATGCTTCGAACTGTATATGGAGATGACGAAAGGTATATTGACACATATTGGTCTCAACACAAAGGTTTATATTTTGCTGGTGATGGTGCAAAATATGATGAAGAGGGTTACATTTGGCTTTTAGGTCGTGTTGATGACGTAATGAATATATCTGGACATAGAATATCTACTGCAGAAGTTGAAAGTGCGTTAGTTTCACATAATGCTGTTGCAGAGGCAGCAGTTATTGGTCGAAGTGATGAAATAACCGGTGAAGCAATTGCTGCCTTTGTATCTTTAATAGGGACTGAGGAAGGTAACGAAAATTTAATTGCGGAACTTAGACAGCATGTAAGTGACAAAATTGGTCCAATTGCAAAACCTAAAAGCATAGTAATCACTGCTGATCTTCCAAAAACTAGAAGTGGAAAAATTATGAG
>LULP01000190.1_pt1 | contig 20724 bp, 28 predicted proteins | sample 728111 | NCBI WGS metagenome assembly LULP01 (sample SAMN03860286, study PRJNA289734) | marine metagenome | biome: seawater column; feature: ocean; material: water; isolation source: Red Sea water column Station 149 - depth 25m | place: Saudi Arabia: Red Sea | collected 2011-10-15 | depth 25 m
ATCTCCTTGTCTTGGCTATTGTCGAAGTTAATTCTTCGTCAAGGTTATTTTCATTATACATAAAAAAAGGGCGACTGCAAACAGTCGCCCTCATAAAACGTAATTTTTTTATTACGCTCCAGGTGAACCAAACACTGCACGAGGATCAGAGAAGCCAAAAGAATATCTTTCTCTTGCCTTGTATCTCATATTTCCAGTGTCGAAATCTGGATCCATGGCAGTTGCCATTGGCATCCTTTCGAAGTGCTTAAGACCATTAGGTGCGTCAGTCTTAATGAAGAACGCATCTGTATCAGTTAGATAATCATTGATGACATAGCCTTGAGGTAACATTCCCATGTTCCTTATAGCATTGGCATCATTATCTGCTGTTCCAGGTCTTAGATTGGAGTTTAATAACCTCTCTGCGACAAATTGTAATTGTCTAGGGATGATTAACTTCATACCTCTTAGAGCGATAATTAATCCTCTTTCATCTACGAAGCCTGCAATCTTAATTAAGGCATCTTCTAAAGATGTCTCGTTAAGATCTGCTGCAGTTGTAGGCTCGTTAGCAAAAGTTCCACCATTTGTTAATGGGTGATCTGTTGCTAATAGAGCCTTACCATCACCACCAGCAGTTGCTCCAGCTGTAAACGCATTATTTAATACATTCGCTGCTTTCACTTGCTTAGTATGAGCCATGGATCTGGCAAGTGCTCTCGTATAACGAGCAGATAGCTTATCGTAGAGATTATCTTCTACGGCTTCTTCTGTTATTGAAAACGCCATTGCGACAGTTTCATGGTTATACCTTGAAGTGTAAGCCTCGTTTGCATCATCAAATGTGACACCAGAACCCTCTTGCTTAGTAGGCGCTGCTCCGAAACCACTCAACATGACCTCTTCTTCAAAGGCTCTGTCTGAAGCCTCTGTGTCAAAGATTTCTGCATGTTGACCTTCATACCTATTATACTCCATACCAAAGAGAGCGTTCAAGCCAGGCTCTAACTCTTTGGCGAGTTGTGCTCTTGAAATAGCCATATTAGACCCTCCTTAAGATGCAGTAGCGTCAACATCCGAAGAGTTTAACGCATGGTTGTTGATTTTCACTATGTATGAAACACCAGCAGCAGTGTGATCTGCATTAGATACATCTTCGTGAATTCCTAAAATCATCACACAATTTGATGTATCTGTATCTTCAGCAGTTGATATATCTAACTTAGCAGAAGAAATGCCAGTAGTAGTGCTACCACTTGTTCCATCAACTATGTCAGCAGTCTTGAAGATATCTACTTTAGCAGTTGCTCTGCTTGTGTTACCACCATCAGCAGCGATTATAAATCTCTGTGATGGATCGTCATACACAAACCCTTTGATGTCAAAGTCAGTATTAGCTGACCCAGAACCAGGCCAAGTATTATTGAACCTTAACTTGCCAGTGGAAGCATCCACATACTCACATCCAGCAAAGACACCAAGTAATTGGTCTCCGTTACCAGTTGCAGATCCGATCTGAATAGTTCCGCCAGTTAACTCGGCTTTGACTGGTGAACCTTGAAAGATCGCGGAAGCATCACTAGCAATAAAGTATTGACTCGTACCTTGAGTCGCTGGACTTGAACCGTGCATTCCTACAGGCTTAAATCCGAAAGCTACATTTGCATTAGCCATTTATTGCTCCTTCTAAAAGTTACTCGGATCCAGAAGTATTCATTTTACTTCCTTTACCGAAGGTTACACGACTTTGCCTATCTGGTTTATGGATAGGCATTGAGGGATGTTGTTCCCTCATCAAGTTTTCATCCACGGCTGTCATTTGATTGCGGGTCTGCTCCCGAAAATATTCAGTTCTCTCTTGCACCGTTTCTGTGGGTATTCGTGCCAACATTAAACCACCGACACCTATAATCCCTTTGTTTTTACCCTCTTCAATAACTGGATACTTTGCAGCCACATCACCGTATTCTTCGGCTTTGACTGGTTCCCATCCTTCTCTCATTCTAGAAAAAACATTTGATTTATCATCCTCACCACGAATGGCGGTTCTGATCCATCTATGTTCATATCCATCTGGAGCTGGGGGAGCATCCAACTTTGCTGGAGGTTGCCAAGGTTTTCTCCTTGAGGTATTTGCACGACTTGTGGTCTCTCGTGAAATTCTGTTTGTAGTAGCCATATTCTTACTCCTTCACATGCTTTGCATATTCTTCTAAAGGAACACCCAATCTTTTTGCTATCGCAATCTGCGATGGAGTCAGCTTGACTGTCCTACTCTTCTTTGCTCCTGACCTTGACGCTGTATTACCAGCAGATGCAACTCTAGGAGCATTAGACTTTTTATTGTCCGAAAACTTATGTGAGAACTCGGATCTAATTCTATTATCCAGTTCAGTGTAATACTCTTCGGTGTTTGGGTCAAACCCTTCTTGCTCAATTAATGTTTTATGTATGCCAAAAGCTGCATAAGTCATGGTTTGATCTTGCCCAAACCACTCATTTTCTTGTGCCCATTTTTCGGCTCTGGGGTCTGGTTTTGGTTGAGCTTGAGGTTGAGCTTGAGGTTGAGCTTGTGTTGCCTCTTGTCTTTTTGCTTGTTCTTCACGATCTGCTTTTAATCTTTTTAGATTTGCCTCTTCCATGGCAATCCTAGAAATATTCTGTTGTGCATCGTACAAAGCATCTGCATCACCAGACTCTAATGCTTTTTTATATGCCTCTTTTGCAGCCTCTGCTTGTGCAGTTACTCGTGTGTCAAACTCACCAACGTAGTTGTTATCAAGTTTATCTAACCTCGCTTTGAGGTCTTCGTTCTGTTTTTTGATAGATTCTGCATAATCGATTGCAGCTTTTCGCTGTCGCTCTTCTTCCCTAAAACGGTTCGTAAGTTTAGAGATACGCTTTTTAACAGATTCTGAATACTCCGATAGATCTTCGTCATCAGCGACACCTTGATCTTCGGTTGTGGTTTGGGTATCTCCGACAACTTGACTTTCGGTGGGCGACCCCTTTTCTTCTTTATCTGCGTCATCTATTACCTCCACTTCTTCAAAAAGTTCTTCTTGTTTTGCGTTTTGCATACATTAGGCTCCGTATGTTTTTATGTCATCGGGATTGACAATGGTTGCAATGACTTCATCATCATTGATTATTCTAACTTCACCACCCTCTATCTGAAACCGTGATCCAGCGTAGCGACCTATGCACACCCAATCGCCTTCTTTACACCAATCACCGTCAGTTCCAAATTTGTCTACATCCTTATAAGCAAGAGGTCCCATCTTAATAACATAAGCCACAACTGTGGCTCTTGCTTCTTTTTCTCTTACGGAATCTGGGACATGAATACCACCTTCGGTTTTTTCTTTACCCATGTATGGCATGACTAATATTCGCCACCCAGTGGGTTTTGGTACTCTGTCTTTTAAGGATAATTCTTTTGTTGCTTCGTCTGCTTTTTTCTTAGCTTCTCTTTGTCTAAGAACATATTCAGGCACTATCAATGTCATTGTCTGTTTTCTCCAGCAGGGTTCTTACTTGTTCTAATGCGTAGGATAGACCCTGTATTTCTCCTACCATCGCCTTATAACTAGCCATATCAGAGGCGTTACCACTAGTCAATGCAATACTAATCTCATTTATCCTATCGTTCAAGGATTTTTGATATTTATATAAGAAATCGGTTACTTTCACTAATTAACACCTAACCTTTTTCTCTTCGCTAATTCCATTGTTGCCATGTTCATGGCTTGACCGAGAGTCAAATCTGGTCTTCTTTCTCGAATTTGTAAAGCAAGTGCCATGTTTGGATTTGTAACTCCAGGTAAGCTAGTTGGTAAGTCACCGTATGTTGTGTTAAATGTATTTGTCATTGCCTGTGTTACTTCTGTTGCTCGACTTGGAGCCACACTAGCTATACCACCAGACAAACTTTGTTGAGCCATCTCTGCCATGTTTCTATCAAAACCAGAACGGTAAGCATTTCCAAACTGGTCAAACACAGAACTTACTTGAGGAACTGATGCCATGTTTACAGACGCTGGTGCAGAAACAACTGGATCTGTTACATTCATCTGAGCACCTATTTGTGACATATCTGATATTTGTTGATCGTCTCTAGTTCCCATCAATCCAGTAAAATCTTCGTCTTTGAGACCACCTGCTGCATCACCTTTAAAACCAAGGGCACTTTTTGCATCACTAAAACTACTCTTAGCAGTGTCCATTATACTTTGAAGTCCTTTACCAATTATAGACATAATGCCAACTGGTTCCATTTCTACCAGAGTTCTTTCCACTGGAGAATAAAATTTAGGTGCAAGTGGACCTCTTGATCCTTCAAGTTGTGGTAACATTTGGCTTGGAACATCAAATGATATTTGATTACGCAAGTCAAAACCAGGGGTTAAGCCTCTACCGATCATACCTAAAGCAGCGAAGTTAGGGTCAAAGTTAGCAGCGTTTGAAATATTTGATACAGGTCCACGACCAAAGTCCATTACGTTAGGAGTATCTGACCCACCAAAAAAACTTTGATCTTGATTTTCATCACTTCCTATGGAAGCCATAGCCTCATCAGAAAGTCCCATAGTAGCTGAAGAAGAGACCGAAGGATCAAACCCAGGTTCTGAATATTGAGAATAACCAGAAAAATTGGTTTCCACTAATAAACCCCTTTAAATCCAGTTCCTTGAATAGCGGCTCCTCCACCACGAGCAATACCACCCATCTTTTTCTTAATAACACCTCTACCAATCAAGATGTCTTTTTGTGTTACTTTGCCATCACCACTTAAATCTGGAAAATCTTTTTTAATGCTCTTAATCTTGGATCTTCAGAATCAGCAGGTAAAGGTGCTCGTCCTCTTCCTTTTATTTCTGGATCGTCATATATTGGTTGTCTGTATCTTGGTAAATCTTCTTTCTTTTTCTTTTTCTTTACTCCACCTTCTTCATATCTTTCAAGACCACCCATGGCTTTCTTTATTTCTTTAATAGCTTTTTCGTTAGCTTTAGCAGTTTCCATGCTAAATTTTCTATTTAAAGATTCTGTTTTGTCTGCCCTAAACGGATCCTTTTTGGGTCTCCTTTTAGGTTTTTCTACCTTTAATTTCTTTTTTTCTCTAATTATTATAGGCATGTAACTCTCCAATACTGTTGATCCACCATCTCTTCGTTTCTTACCCTTATCGATAAGACCTTTCGCCTTATTGTATGATATTCCCATGTCATTTGCAAACTGTCTTATTCTTGTCATTTCTTTTTTCTCCTTATACTCTCTTTTCCAGCTTTGGCAATTCTAACAACTTCGTTCTTACCCATCACTTTTGCTCGTTGTTCCATAACTGTTAGGATTTGTATCTTTCTCGCAAAAGGTTTGTTGATTCTTTTAACTTTTGCAACCGTTGCTCTTGCGTCAGCAGGCGTGGCAAACTTAATTCTGACGGTGTCTTTTGGATTCTCATCTGTGTATAAACGTCTGTCTGAACCTTTTGGTTTCTTGCCAGTTCCAACTTTAGGATCTTTCTTTTTCATATTCAGTTCCTTCTATGGGATGAGCACACATAGGACATTTGTATGTAACAAGTTTTACGACACCTGCAAAAGGTATTGGCTCTTCTGTTACTGTTTTAGTATATGCTATCTTATGTATGTAACAAATATCATCTTCTGACACTTCGTTTGATTCCCTCTACATGTTTGCGATAAAAATAATTACCTATCTTATTAAAAAATTTAAATAACTCTAAGTTTATTCTTGTCATTTCTTTGTATCCGTCTTTTTCATCTTATCATAGCTCCTCATTCCGCCGATTCCGAGCATACCAAACATCAAAGGCATCATAACAGACATGTCTGCTTGTGGTATTGTAATTCCAAAACCAGCACAAATTGGCGATACCATGTAATTTATACCAAGGCTGAGTCCTGAGATCCAGCCAATCAAGGGTCTCCAGGACGATTGAAACCAGTTACCTTTGGCATCTTCTTTTAAAACTTCTATCTGAGCGAGTGCCAACTCTTGAGCATGTCTTTCAGACATGGTGGCTATCTTATGAGCAAGTTCTGCCTTTTTGTCTGCATCTGGTATAAACTTATCTAGTAGTCCAGTAACTGGACCTATCAACGCTTGTAACATTATTTAACTCCGTTCTTTGCCATGTATGCACTTGTTCCCATATAAGTTCCCACTATACCAGCACCTGATATATAAAATAGGTTGCTTATATCTGCCAACGCCTGCACACGCTCTATAGGAACTATGAACATTGCAACTGTAAAAACTCCCATACCTATAAGAGTGTATCTAGCCATGCGTAATTGTGCAAGATTTTTGCGTAATTTTGTCTCTGTCTCCTTGATTTGCTCTTTGGAGCTCCTCGTCTGTGATTGTGTTGTCACCATCAAGATCGTATTGATTTAAAATAGAGTCTTTTTGTAGTTTTTTCTGTGTCATTTCCTACCTATACTTCGTAAACTTTCCATGACTTTATCGATATCTGGTTCAGTGCCATTGGGATCATACACACATTTATACTTTTTTGGACACCAACTCTCAATCAACATGGTAAAAGTTTTGTTACCCCCTTGATAGATACATGCTCTTTTATCTGTGTATTTTGACGTAATTCTTTTCTTAAGTCTACAAGTTGTATACTTAACCGTTTTTTTTTACCTTGCCATATTTTTTGTTGGTTTGTGTAGTCTCTAGGTTTGAATTTGTAACCCTCTGTCATCTGTATATAGTTCTCTGCTTTTGCTTTTTTCATCCATATACCTGCAACTAAAACTGCGAAACCGCCAACTATAGCTACCACGATAAACCAAGTTATAGCTTCGCCTATCTGTCTTCTAAGTTGTTGTTGTTTGTAAATCGTCTGTTGACGTTCTTTTCGTATCTGTCCTTCCATCTTTAACAGATCATCATACGCTTGTGGGCCATACGTCATATTCAAAAACATCTTGAGTTCGTACCTTTGTTCCTCAAGTTTCTTCTTGGCTGCATAAGCAGAGAGAGCTGCTTCCTCAATAGACCCAGCTTTGAAAAGTTTACCAAACAACGGAGGATTTTTTGCTTGTTTTTCAGCGTTATCAACATCAGATACAGCTCCCATCCATCTACCAATGTCTCCAGACATTTGTTCTATATCTCTACCGACTGCAAATCCTTTCTTAATTGCGTCAAATGCTTTGGAAGCCACGCCCATAGCGAGAGATATAGTGACTGGATCCATTTTTACCTACCTTTTAAAGAGGCCTGCGTATTTATCCTATAGATATTTACATCATTTCTGTCTTCTGCGATTTGTTCTTGAGTTTTTGTCCTTTGTTGTGCCAAATCAAACGCTTGTTGTAGTTTAGCTGCGTCAATTTGGAAATTCATCATGTCATTTATAGATTTTCTTTGTAGCTCGGCAGTGTCATTCTCCAATTCTTTCTCTCTAATTGCTACAAGTGGGTCTGGTTTCTGTGCAGGTTCGATAGCAGGCATGATTTCTTTCAATATTTCACCAATTTGTTGCGATATTGCTGCTTCAACAGCTTGTGGTGCGATTTGTGGTGGTTGTTCACCCCTAGCCACTGCTTCTTGTATCATTGTTTGGAAGAATTTAGTCACTTGATCTCTTGCTAACGCACTAACATGTTCTTGAACATGAGATTGTAGCAACAAAAACCCTTGTGGGTTAGTTTGTGCCACCATGTTTGACAAAAATAAAGCATGAACCACCAAATGTGCCTCGTGATCTTGTTCTGGAAACACTTGAAGTGGTGCACCTTTCATAGAATTAGCGTTTTCTGTCGCTGGATCTACTGGTGCAGGTGGTTGTGGTGGCGGTAAAATGCCATCAATGTTCTTTACATCAAGTGCATCATACATTCTTCGGTATGCCTCGTACTGATTATGTATTTGTGGTGCAGCTTGTGCTAGTTGCAACTGTGTTTGTGCCAATGACAGACGTTGTGACATAGAAAATATGTTTGGGTCTGACACTGGAAGTATATCTACACGACCATCAAAGTCATTTTGCATGATTTGTGGTGCAACATTTCCTACAAAATACGGATAAGGCACTGGATTTTCCGAAAAAATCTCTGCTAACATACGAAATTCTTGTTTTTGTGCGTAGTGCAAACGCTTGTGTATGCTAGAAATAATCTTAGAACCTTGTTCTATTAACGCAACTGTAGTTCCAACTGGTGCTTGTGAGTTAACATCTGCTATTTTTGCATCAGCAACTTGTGCAAAACGTCTACCAGAGTCAACAACCACACCTAAAAGCTGTGCGAGTGTCGCAGATGGCTCTTTGTACGGAAGGGGAATGATAGAGTTTTTCAAATCGCCACCTGGGACATCTATATCTCTAAACTCACCTGGGTTCAAAGGCTCGTCATCATTTCGGATCCTAACACCTCTTGCCTTAAATCCAGCTGGTAAGTTTGATAATGTGCCCGCATCTATTAGCTGTCTCAAAATAGATGTGGCTGCACGAGATAATCCACCTATTGTATGTAATAAACCAAAGCCATAAAAGCCAAAACCTGGTAAAAACTTAAAATGAACAAAGTATTGTCTCTTTCTTTTTAACGGATCTTGTTCTCTAAAGTTTCTAACCACTGATAAAACTTGATTTGAATTTTGATCGATGGTGACAATATAAGGGAGCATAATACCCGAAGGCTGCCCTTGACTATCCATATCTTCAAAGCCTTCCAAGTCCAAGTCAACATGGACTTCAAGTAAGGTGTAACTGTCGTCTGAGTAATTAGGATGTAATCCTTGAAGGTCATCAGTAGTTTCTTGGATAGCTCCTTCGTCCTCTCCAGAATCTGTTTTAGATAATTCAACATCTTTATACACTCCCGCAACTTGTAGTTTACGGATATCATTATAACTCATTCGCACCATGTGTGTAACTCGCTCTGCCGTTCTAATATCAGAAGCAGAGTACGGAACTATTAAATCTTCTGCTGGTACAAACTTAGATACCGCTCTTTGTTTCGTAGGATCAAAGTACACTTTTTTAAATGTAGAACCAGTAAGTGGTAAATAAAACAACATCTGGTCTGTGTCTTGATCGTATTCCTCCATGACTTCAGTAATCTGATAGTTCATGTAATCTTTAATTCTTTGTGCTTGATCTTCTGTTTCTTTTGTAGCAACACCAAGTATCTGTGTCTTTACTGGGCCGCCACTTGGTAACATTTCTTTGTATGCTTGTGATTGAAACTGTGTTGTTGCCTCTGACAATAGTGGATGTGTTACACCACTTGCACCAAGAAACGGATCACTTCTGTCCTCGTAGTTGATGCCAAGCAAGTTTAAACCCTTGGCGATTGCTTCTTCCCAGTCTTGTCTTGACTCTAAATCTTCTTTTACTTTTGATTGTAGATCAGATGCAATAGAAGCCAACACACCTTCTTCTATAACTTCTGCAAGGTTAGCATCGTGAATGTATGGTTCTGCCATGACTGGGATTTGTTCTTCACCCATGTCAAGTTCTATACCCTCTGGTAGCTCATCAACATCATCTTGTATTTGTAAAGCGAGTTGTTCTTCCATGGGCACAGGTTCACCACCTGCTCCCATAGCTTTTTCGACCATGCCTGCAATGTCTCTTGGTTGTTCTGCCATTAACTTGCCTTTCTCCTAAGATCTATATAACCACCTTTTGCTCTAAAAGTAAATTTACCTTCTGCTAATTTTCTTCCTTTTGATCCAGGTGATAGATCAATAACAAATTGTACTGGTCTGTTCAACTGTGCTCTTCTAGTATTATCCGCAGAAACCATTTCAAATATTCTATCTCTGTCAACTGTTGCACCAGCGTCTTCAAATCTTTTTGCCACGGTATCTAACGTACTACCATACGTTCCTAATCCAAAAGTTTTCTTAAGTCCTTGTACAGTGGTATCCTCTTTTGCTCTTGATGTCCACTGATCTTCTCTGTGTGGAACGACTATACCAGCAATAGGCTCTTTATATAGCTCTTCAAATCTAGGGTCTGTTAATTTATGAATTAAAGATTGTAATAGACCTCTTGATGTCTGTGCCATAGTAGCATTATTCGGTGATCTAGTGTATTTCTTGTTATCGTTAATGTGAGCATATAATCTCATAGCTGCTTCTCTTAATTCACTAGGAGCATAATTGTATTCTTTTGCTTTTTTTCCGATTTGGTCGTATAGTTTCTTAAATCTCCTATCTATTTCTTTGTTGTTATCTGCACCGACTTCATTGTCTTTCATTTGTTTTTCAAGAGCAGGTAGTTGTTTTTCAAGATTTGTTTTTTGCTTTAATATTTTTTCTGCTCTAACTTTATCACCCTCTAAGAAACCTTTGTAACTAGGTGTAAGAAATAATTTATACACACTTGTTAAACTTGGACGGTATCCACTAAAACTGCTACCAGGATTGTAATCATTTTCCTCATACGGCACTGGAGCCAATCTTAACTGTATTTGGCGAAGTCGATCTGCCTCTACGCCTGTGGGTAAAGTTCTAATAAACCTATTCAAAAGAGAATCATCTTGTTCTAATCTTTTCTCTTTTTTCTCTCGCATACCTCCTTGTACACCAGAATACGCATATACCTTTTCATTTCTCAACATAGATCCGATTAAAAGTTTTTTCTTCAAAGCATCTTTATTATCTAATCCAAGTTGTTTTGAGTATTTATTAACAGTCTGTGCTCCTATTGTTCGTTGTTTTTGAGTGTCTATCTCCTCCATATACTCTTTATAATTACCATCTTCTGGAACAAAACCTATGCTATCTGATACGTTATCTATGATTCTAGACAATTCTTTTTCTATATCTTTTTTTACTTTTGGTGGTATTAAGTTTTCTATATCTGACAAAATTTTATCATATTTATGATTAAAATATGCAGGAAATCGTCCTATTGCTCTGTCTCGTGCTCCTTCTCTTAGAGCACTTTCGTCAGCGTGTCTGTCTTGTATTGCATCAAAATCTATTGAAGAAAGCTCTGTTTTAAATTTATTAGCCATGTATGATCCGATTTCATGTCTTATAACATTCAAGGCTTGTTCATTAACGGCTTCGTTTACACCTCTTTCTAAAGTAGATTGCATTGTTTTAATTATTGCATCTGTTAGATCTTCTTCACTTATTGAGCCACGAAAACCAAAATCAGAGTCTGCTTCTTGTCTAAAAGCACTAGTAGAATCTGCTAAGAGAGACGTTGTTTCTGAATAATTATAACCCTTTTCTTGTAAGTTTTGATCTAGTAGTGCCTCAAAAAAACCCTCTGGACTGCTTATATAAGAATCTTTTATTTCTCTTTCTTCCTTGCCATGAGCGTACATGAGACCCGCTCTTCTAAAATCTCTAGTTTCTCCTACATCACTAGTTTGTTTACCAAGATCGCTATAACTATCACCTGGCATCCCTTGATAGTTTGATCTAAGAGGCATGTGACCCACTAGAGTTTTTACAAGAGTTGATTGTCCTCGTTTCTCATTATACTCTATTGGAAAACCAAGTTGACTTATATAAGCCTCGTTTTGATCTCCAGTTAAATTATAATCATTAAGACGAAGTTTTCCTTGTAAATTATATTTAGGAGCGGCTGCTGCAACTTTTTTAGTTCTGTCAGAAACTGGTGTTCTTAATTTAGTACGTCCTAATTCTTTTAAAATTATTGCCGCTAATCTATCTGGTGCTGGTTTAGCAAACTCGCCATTCTGTGCCATTTGAAAACCATCAAACTCCCTCATGGCTTCTTGACGAGGATCATTAGCAAATTGTGTTCCCTCAAATCCATCCATGGCTTCGAGACCTTCTATAAAGTTTTCTGCCATCGTGCTATAGTCAGTATCTGTAAACAAAATACTTTCTAGCATAGACTCTGCTTTATTTAGTCTTTCAGTGTCTACTTGTCTGCCACTAACTGATCCTTCCTCTTTTTGTTTAGCGTATGCTTTTACATAACTCATAACATTTTTAGGTAAAGTTTTTCTTAAAGTTTTCAAATCATCTAGAGTTACATTTTGTATCTTAGATATCTCCATGGGAGCAGTTCTAGTGGTTTGAAATCTTTCTATCTGATTATTTATTTTTTCTATCTCTTCTTTTGCTAGATTTACTTTCTTTTCTGCTTCTTGAAAAAGTTTTCTTTTTCTTGTTAAATCTTGATTAAATTGTGATGGAGCGTCATCATCTGACATTTCTTGATCCATAGCATCAAGAACTCTAATTTTATTTTTCTCACTTGGTGTAAATAATCTATAACTACTAGGACTATCTCTGCCTGTAAAATCGCCCATAGTTGTGTTAAGAGTTCTTATTGGTCGTTTGTCCGTGGGTCTCGCTCCACCAGAAAAAGTTCTGGTCAGATATGGATCGTTACCTCTCAAAGCCGTATCAATAGCACCAGAAAATAATTCTGGTATTCCACCATACTCTACTGGTGTGCCATACGCATATTCTGGTTTTGCAAAATCTAATAAGTTTTCATAAGTTCTGGTTACGTCTGATTGTATCTCTTCAACAATAGCATATAGTTTACCATCTGCTCCTCTTACAATCATAGCTCTCGTATAACCAAAACCTTTGTTGTAGTAGTCGTGAGGTAAATTTAATTCTTTCTCTCCAACTAAATTCTCTTCTATTGTTTTATCGTTCAGTTTAGTTTTTTGTTGAAGTGCGTTTATAACTGGACTGTTTGTTAAAGAACCAGCTTTCAATGATTCTTGGTCTGGGTTCACTGCAACAACACTTATATTGTCAATTTCAAAGGCTTTGCCACTCCCAAGTCGTTGAGCATCTGGATCTCTGTTTTGTACAATTTTTATTTTTTGATTACCTCTAGCGTCAGTTTGACCTGTAGGTTGTTCCACATTAATTGGTTTACCAGTCACTGTGGCAAAAGAGCTAAATATCCTTTGTCCAGAATAACCCTCTTCAGAATCAATCGTGCCTGGAGGAGCTAAACTTGGATCTGCTAGTATCTCTCCAGCACTAAGGGCAAAATTTCTAAAAGGTCCGTTTGTTCTTCTGTTCATACCACTTCTAACTTCTAATCTAACGGTTGGACGCATTTGGTCAAACTCATAGATAATCTCTTCCATGGTTTTTGTTTCGTTTTGATTTCTTATAAGGTATTCTTCTAGTCCAGAGATAAACGCTTCACCACCTCTGTTGTGAATAATTAAATCACCTCGTTCATTTGGTGCATCAAAAACTGTCCCCATCGATTTAATCTTTTTAGGTATGGTAGTTTTAACTGCTATATCTTTAATATTAGGGATAGACTCATAGTCTATTCTACCATCTTCTGTTTTACCTGCCGCTTTCACTGCTTGACCAAATTCTTTTCCTTTTCCTTGTATTGGTATGTACTTGACTTGGTCTTGAATTGATTCTGTGTATTGTTCCTTTCCAAGAAGACCAACAGAACCCTCCCTTCTACGCTCTTGTTTTCTTAACTCATCATAAACTTCAGAAACTTTTACTGGGTTTTTCATGCCAAACTTATCATCCGCTGCTAATTTAATTAACTTAATTCTTAATGGAGATACGACTGGATCTTCTGGATCAGTAAATCTTTCTTTGTTTTTGGCTTTGTTAAATTCTTGATTAATAAAATTTTTTACAAACTGAGGATCTGTAGTAAAACCTGCGTCTTGATCTTGTTTTACAATTTCTTGTGCTTTTTGCTCTATGGCTTTTAATTCTTCTTCTGCTATCTTCTGCACAGATGGATTGCCAACAGAACCACCTTCAAGATCTTTGCTAAAAAACGTCTGCTCTTCGTCAATGTTTGGATCAGTATCTTTCGTAATCGATAAGTTACCATCCACCTTTTGTTGTGTTGTTAGTTCTGTGCCAGTTTGACCAACGGCTTCATTCATCAATGTCTCAGCCGTGCCTGGGGGTACGTCTTTTGCTCTGTATTTGGCAAAACTAGGTCCGTACAAAGAAGCGGCAGTTTGCATAGCTAGTTGTTGAGAAGGTGGTAACATGCCTCCAGGTCCCATGGTGTCACCAATCAAACCTGCAATCCCAGGTCCTTGACGAAATGCTTCGATGGTCGTGGTCATTCCTCCACCCATCGTGCCACCAAGAACCACGCCTTCTAATAATCTGTCGGCAATTTGCTCACCAGTGTACTCTCCACCAGTCAAGGCAGTCGAACCAACGACCACGCCCTCTTGCAATCCTTCGGTTCCACCCTCAAACGCCACAGATTTACCAATTCGTCTACCAATTTCTTTTGCAGCATCAATTTTACCCGCTTCACCGAGCTTTTTTATCAGTTCCTTACCAGTAATTGTTAGTAATTCGTCTCTTGGAATCACTCTTCCAGCGCCAAATCTGTCCAAAAGTGCTATAATTGTACCCGCTCCAATAGCCACAGAGTCGTTATAACTGCCAGTTTTTTGCTCCATTTCCTCGGCAACTTCACCAGTTCCCACGATTCCAGAGCCTAAAATGGTCGCTCCACCTATCAAAGCTGCAGCTGGTACACTAAAAGGTGCAGTCAGAGCAGATGCCAAACCACCACCAAGTGCAATACCACTTGTCGCTATATTTTCACCAGTTTTCTCGGCAACCCAACCAATCGCATCACTCAAACCACCTTGTCGGTAGGCTTCACGAAGTCCCATGGTGTATTCTGGTTGATAGTTACCCTCTCTTATGTCCTTGTCTTGTTGTGCAACAATCTCTTGTCCATAATTAAAAAGAGATTCAATCCCAGTTCGGGAACCAATAACCTCAAGACCTTTACCAAAAAGTCTTTGTGCTTGGTCTATGCTGTATGCAAATGACGAATCTCTTGTTGCCATTATGTGATCCTAGTTACCCTTTTTTTGCCTGGAGCCAGTATATCAGAAAATCTGTTCTTAACCAGTCTTCCTTTTCTAATTGGTTTTTTGTTTAACTTTTTTCTAATTTTAAGAAGTCTAGTCATCAATAATATTCCCTTTTACTTCTTGGATACCAGTCTTCGCCTTCGTCTTCTCCGTCCAGTGCTATAAACCCACCTTGTCTAAATCGCATAACTGCCATTGTCATACTATCACAATAATCGTCATGATCTCCGTTTGGAAAAGATGCCACTTCTTCTATTACATCTTCTGCAAACTTCTCTCCACTAGGATACCACACTTTTCCCGATTCGAAAATAGGCGATACAATGTGCATCCTCGTGGTTTTGTCTAAGTTACCCGCCTTTCGTCTGCCAGGACTGAATGTCAGAACTGGTAGGTTTTGTAACCTTAACTCGTCTGCCAAGGGTTGTCCACTTGCTTTTGCCTCGATTAACATCATGTCTGGTTCCCAGTATTCGTTTTCTTCTATCGCTATCTCTTTCAACTCTGGAAAACTCCAACGACCTTTCTTCGCATCTAACATTATCAAATGTTGTTCGCCATTCTTTTTTGGCTCAAATACACCCCAAGTTGTGATAGCAGAATAGTCTGCCGTCTCTTTTTTACTGTAGGCAGTATCGTAACTTTGTAAAATATAGTCTAATCTTGGCACATCTTTTTCTTCCCACGGAGTCCACCACTCTCTTTTTATCATCGCAGTTTCTTCAGATGTAGGATTCTGCTGCCACTGTGCGTTCCATTTCATAGGTGACAGTGATGCCTTGACCTTTAACAACTCGTCCTTGTTCCAAAATTCAGGCCACAAGATCTTATCATTTGGTAAAATCGCTGGGAACTCCACGATCTCCCATTGATCTGCCATACTATCCTTTGCTTGTGCCTGTAATAATCTGCCTGTCAGATCCTTCTTTGACCATCTTGTTTGCACAATGATGATGGTTCCCCCAGGTTGTAATCTCTGTCTCGGACCTGATGTGTACCACTCGTATGTATTATCATAAGCAGTCGTGGACAGTGCATCTTGTTCCGAGTGTGGGTCATCAATAATCAACAAGTCTGCACCACGACCAGTCATCGCTGCTCCAACGCCTGCTGCAAAGTATTCACCACCAGCGCTTGTCTCCCACCGACCCGCGGCTTGACTGTCTTGCTTCAAGTCCGTGTCTGGAAAAACTTCCGTGTACACTGGATCGGCAATCAAGTCCCTAACCTTACGACCAAACCTCACGGCAAGTTCTGTATTCATCGTGGCTTGAATAATCTTTAACTTTGGATTACGGCCCAAGAACCACGAGGGCATGAGATAAGATGCCATCTCTGACTTCGAATGTCTGGGTGGCATGTTTACGATAAGTCTTTTGAGCTTTCCTTGTGCGATTAGCTCCAATTTTTCTGCAATGATTTTATGGTGTCGTCCAACGATAAAATTTTCATATACATGTTGAGCATAAGCTAGAAAATTTTTTTGAGCTATATCGCGGGTGTCCAGTTTATTTTTCTGTTGCTCAAGCAGAAATACTTCTTGTAACACCTCTTTAGGTAAAGCATCTAGGTTCATGCCCAAACGATAATATATTCAAATGAATTTATCAAGCCTACTATACAACATGTATATAGTAACACCGCCGTGTAATTTAGGGGGGTGGGGGTGTAAAATTACTGACGAGTCACAGTCGTTCCTCGTCAGTAACCCTATCTTTTGGGGAGTTGCAGTGTGTTTGGAAGCCACGGAGGGGTGTGCCTCGGTAAAAGGCACACAGACTCGCAGTGTTGCTCGTTTTATCTGTGTGCCTTTTGGAACTTGTCTGTGAGTCGCATCTAGCGACTCACAGTGTGTGTTTAAGCTACGTCCTTGGACTTTGTAGCTTGGTCTTTGAGGTCTTGTAAGTGTGACCTCTTAACCATGACGTAATCACCATCTACGGTAGAGATTAGCTTGTGGATAACTTGTTTAACGACCTCGTTAACAATGTCATCATCAAGTCTTGCCTCAAGAGTTTCAAGATTATGCTTGACCTCTTGGACTTCGTGATTATCACTGATGGCATCATCAATGATGTTTCTGATGTCTCCATCATTAATCTTAGACTCGACTTGCTCGTCTATATATTCCGTAATGGAATCTTGTATTTGGTACGACATATAGTCTCCTTTTCTTCTTGAGTTATTGATAATAATGTTATATAAGATTTCATGGGATATGTCAAATAAAAAATAAACTTTTTGATTAACATGTTAACTAATTATTTACCGAAGCCTCTTGACAATCGCCCTTCGAGATGCGTTGCCTCGGTTAAAGGTGCAGAGAATCGCAAAGTTATTATTGTTTCTTGTTCTTGCGATTCTCTGCACTGAAACTTTTTTAAAAAAAAGCAAAGAAAGTTGTTGACATATGGGATTACTTGGGATATATTACATACAACATTAACTAGTATAGAGGACAACCAATGACACAACCAATAATTAAAAAGGATTCGCCATTCGAATTTTTTGGCAATCATTTAGAAGTAGCTTATAGAAGAGGCGAACTGCTCGGATATAAGAAAGCCATGTTGGAACTAACCAAGATGGAAACTAAACTAGAACTAGAACTTAAGAAGTTAGAAAATAATTTAAAAAGAGATTAGCTTTCTCCTTGAGCTAGTGAGCCACAACAGAAATGTTGTGGCTTTTTTTGTTCCTCCCAAAACGCTAAACAACCCCGTCTTCCAGAAACAACGCACCTTCGGGGTGCGTTGCCTCGGTAAAAGTCGCAAAGGATCGCAAACGACCCTTTGCGATTAAATCAACTTTTGTGATTCGCAAATATCCCACCCACCCAACCCGTTTATTATATCAGAAAAAATGGGATTGTCAAGGATTTTATTTTATTTTTTTTGCTTTATTCGGGTTGACTTATGGGATTAAATGGGATATATTAACCAGACCTAATAAAAACGAAAGGATAAAAAATGAGATCTTATAAAACCAACGTCATGGACTTTGACGATAAAACTTTAGTCCAACATCATCAAACTATAATCATAGAACATGATTATACTAGTGGGACAATCACTTTAAATAATGGGGGGTGGTTTTCAAAAACCACCAAGGATAGATTAAATAGTTATCTAAGACCTTTTAAATATAATGTGTTCCAAAAAAACTTTGAGTGGTTCGTGATGACACCGAGCCTCCAAGTTATACCTTATCAAAACCACATGACCCTCGAGGTCTAAGCAAGAAGCACCCCCTTCGGGGGTGCTTCTTTTCTTCTGCCTCCGTTCACATTTCCTCATGTTGGGGTTGCAAAGGTGCAAAGATTCGCAAACTCATCTTTGCAAAATTGATGCCACAACTCGATTCGCACACCCCAAACAATCTTCCAAACTCCCGAAGGTCAAAAGTGCCTCGGCTTCGGGGGACACCGAGAGGGACGCAAGGTGCTTGGACGCAAGGAACTCGCAGAGTTTACCACCTTCAAACAAATATAGAACCGACTTAGAAGATGCACGAACCAAGAAAAAAGAAACATAATTATTGGCTTTTAGCCTCAAATGTGTTGAAATTTGTGAAGGTTCGACCTTGAAAGTGTTTCCTTTTGTGGGGGATTTTAATTCAATAAACAAAGGATATTTTTCATTGATGATTATTACATCTGGAAACCCACTATTAAATTTATTTTCTATCTTTTGGATAAATGTGCCTTTTGGCAAATTATCTTTTATTGATAAAAAAAAGTTTTTTTCTGTCATTTAGTGCTTGACCTTTATGGGATTATGTGGGATAAACATTTATATAATTTATTATAGCGAAAGGATAATAATATGGAAGTAGTAATGATACCACAAGACCAACAATGGTTTTTAAGTGGGTTGTATGTTCTTGAAACAATAGTAGATGAACAAGAAGAAACAACCGAGTATGTTCAACAAAATTTTAAGGATATTTCTAAAGATGACTGACAAATATAAAATTGCTTACGAAGAGGAGCAAGAAAAAATATTATCTCTTTGGTATAAATATTTAAGTAACGATAAAAGATCATTTATCGAATACTTTCAAGAGGAACATAACATTAAATTAGCAGACACGACTTCTTACAAAAAAATTAAGAGATTGTGTAAAACATTTTTGAAAGGAAAAAAATGAGAGCAATATTAATTAATCCCATGCAAGAAAGTGTTCGTCATATTAGTTATGATGGAGACTATAGAAGCATTTATAGAATAATAGGTTGCACGACTTTTGAGGCAGTTTATCCGTTTGATAATGGAGATACTCTTTGGATAGATGAAGAAGGTTTATTGAAAGAAAGTAATTATGCTTTTAACCTCAAAGCAGACAATCCAAAATTTAACCAAACGATTATGGGAAGTGCTTTGATTTTAGGTACAGATGCAGAGGGCGAAAGTATCGAATGTAAATCTAAGGTGCTTGATATAGCTAAAAGAGTTAACTTTCAAGGTAAGGTTGCAATTGAAAATGATGGACAAGGATTTACTATAACTCCTTGGCATATTTATCAAAATAATCTTGAAGAAGCTAGATTACTTTTAGAAAAAATAAAAACTGAAGGGAGTGCTTAATGCAATCTAAAATTATAAAAGATATTGAGAAAGGACTTTCCCATGATGCTATCGTGGGGAAGTACGTTAATAAATGGTGCGATAATGTTGACCAAATCAAAAACATTATCAAAACATACAAATGGGAACAATACAAAAAATTTGGAAGGAGATTTGTATGACAAAATTTTATGAATGTTGTCTTTGTGATGGTCTCATAGATCATCACAAAAATGCAAAGGGAGAGACTTATTGGACTAAAGGACATAATGCTCAACCGATTAAAGAAGGACAATGTTGTGATTGGTGCAATGCAAATGTTGTCTTACCAAAAAGATTTGAAAATATACAGAAAGGAAATTTTTATGTCGAAAAGAATACATAAGGCTAAACAAAGATCTAACCAACACAAGCGAAAGCATAACCCAAAATCAAACCATTTTAATGGGTTAATAATTGGCAAAAGATCAAGATATAATGGTGGCTTACTAAATGCCTTTAAAAAGTAGCAGTCGTCAAAGTAGTACACGGATCATTCGTGTACTATCTTGAAAATTGCAACAACAAACGAAAGGAAAAGATATGCAGATTTCAAAACTAGAGGTAAAAAATATCTCACACTATGCGAGGGGTTCAGAAGAAACTCCTTGTTATAATGCCACAGTATATGTCAACGGCAAGAAAGCAGTTGAAGTATCAAATGACGGACATGGTGGAAGTGATAGACAACACACCTATCCTCAATGTGCTTTTAATCTTAGAGAAATTAATGATTGGTGCATAAATACTTTTGGTAAAGAAACTTGGGAGTATAATGGAAAAACTTATTCCACAGATCTAGACCTAGAGCATTATTGCCACCAAGAGTTATATAATTGGCTTGATACGAAAGAGTTGAAAAAGGAAATGAAAAAGCAATATCTTTGTATTGATAAGAAAGACGACAAAGAATTTTTAGTTGCTTGGAAAAGACCTATTTCAAAAGTGATTGATGATGATGGCTTTCAGAATTGGCTTAAAAAGAACCAACCACACATGGTTGGAAAGTGTCTTAATTTTCTTCCATTCGATCAAGCATTAAAACTATTTAAGGAGTACACTTAATGCAAAGTTTTAAGCAAGAGCATAAGAATGGTTGGAGATATATAGTTTGGGTTGGTGGTTGTGATAACTACTACAAGAACTTCTTAATAGCACAGATGGATTTTTATAATTGGGTTCTCAAAGGCTATGATGATGTATTTCTAACCGAGATCAAAAAAGATGGAACTGAGGAAGTTCTTCGTAATTCAGAAGAGCATAATTTTAAAGAAAGGAAAAATAATGGGTAGATATTATAA
>LULP01000119.1_pt1 | contig 19993 bp, 8 predicted proteins | sample 728111 | NCBI WGS metagenome assembly LULP01 (sample SAMN03860286, study PRJNA289734) | marine metagenome | biome: seawater column; feature: ocean; material: water; isolation source: Red Sea water column Station 149 - depth 25m | place: Saudi Arabia: Red Sea | collected 2011-10-15 | depth 25 m
TTTAGGATTACTCTCATCAAGTTTATGTACATTATCTGAATTGAAGTTTTTACCATAACTAGTTTTTTCAAAGTTCAACCCTGAATGTATTGATGCTTTTCTTCCGTTTACATTTATAATTGTTAAAGCATCTTGCTTTCTAGCATCAGGACCTTTTGTATCTTTTTTAGGATCTAAAGGAACAACTCTACCATCGCCATACATAAGACCAGTCTTAGAGGAAAAAACAGATTCTTGTTGAAACTGGTTACCTATATTTAAAGCTGAGGCATCATTTAAACCTGTAACCAAAAGACTTTCCTCTGAAACGTTATTATAAACACCCTGAACTGTATAGTATGTAGCACCAGCTTCATTCAATACAGCTTTAAGGTTTTCCATCCTAGCTGCCTTTTCACCATCAGTTACGCCCTCTCTTTCTGAAGTTAATATATGATAATTATTACTATCAATAACATCTTGAGGTATCTGATCAAGATTATCTTTAGGTGTCTCTATAAACAACTTATTATTAGCTTTGAATAAATCCTCTTTACTTACACCCTCAGACATTTTAGCTTCATAATCTTTCAATGCGTTTCTAGCATCAGATAAGTTCTTAAACTTAGCAGTAGTTATGTTAGAGGTCTCAGATTTATTGTTATTAAATATAATGCCAGACTTATCTTGTGATGTTACTATTACAGGTTTTCTTTTTCCTTTATCTATTTGACTTTTAACACTTTCGTATTGCTCTTGAGAGGTTATCTCTGTAGCTTCTACAGATTCAGTTATGTTAGATCCGATAGTTTCTTGACTAGTCATAGGATCTATAACCTGAATACCCTTATCATTTAATATAGATTTAAGTCTTACTCTTACACTTTCAGTTCTATCTGTGACGTTGTATTTAGATTTTTTACCCTCAGCCTCCATTTGACTAACAGCATCATTTAAAGCTGATATTTCATCTATAGATATTTTTGACTTTTTCTTTGAATCTAAGACGTTTAACATATCATTAACAACCTTCTCTTTCTCCTGCATTAGTCCTCTAGCCTCAGCAGCGTCAGGTGCGTAGAATCCAAATACAAGTTCATCTAGCAAGGATTGAGCCTCAGCATTCATGGAAGCATCCATCTTTATCTTTCCATCTCTAATCTGTTGACTCACACCTTCAGTCTTAACAAATCTTAAAGCTTCAGCTCTACTCATTTGTTTAGTGGACTTATCCTCCATTATAAAGTTAACAACTATATTGTCGTTAAGCTTTTTATAATCTGCATCTGTAAAAGCTTTAGCTAAATATCCTACACTATGTATACCACCACCCATAGCAAAACCAATAAGGAAAGAGTCAGATAGTCTAACTAAAACTTCCTCTGGTTTTGTTTCTGTTCTTTTACCAGTTTTAGGATCAATAGTAGTGGAAGTACCAGTTATCATATTTGTTATAGTGTTAGACACCTCAGTTTTAAATTCAGAACCACCCTCTCGTATACCTTTTGCAAAGAAACCATCTGTAATGTTCTCTGCTATTTCTTTAGCACTTTGTTTTGCTTTTCCCCTACCGATTAGTGCTCTAGCATCATTAACTAAATCTAACGTGGTTTTTTCAAAGACAGCTTCAGCAGCACCAGTTAAAGCAGCGTTAGCATATAATGTAAAATTGTTAACATCTATTTCACCCTTCATTCTTTGCTCTTTCAAGCTTAAAGATTGAACCCCAGCAGTTGACAAACCTATAGCTCCTAAAGATATATTTTGAGCAGCCTTTGGTCCAAACTTTGTAGCTAAAGCAGGACTAGATGCGTACATACTAAATATTAAAGGCATTGTCTCTGCTATAGCACTACCACCTTGTTTGAATGCATCAAGGAAGTTACCCTTTAGTATTGAACTTGTCATACCATCTTCCTGATACAATCTAGTTCTTTCTCTTATTTTATCTGCAGCTTTTTTAACTTTACTTGCAAACTTACCACCTCTGGTGTTATACATGATTCTCTCGTAATTACTGTTAGCACCACCTATCAGTAATCCCTCAGCTATTTCAAGAGGACCTGCTACTAACAAATCTAAAGTACCAGCAGCAAAGCTTTCTGCCCAATCACCAATAAACCCACCAGACTCAACTTGTCTTTCAAGTAAATCTTGAAGAGTTTTTAAACCTTCATCATTATCAGGATTGTCAATAGTAACAGTAGTTTTACCATCAATAACATCGTTTACAAAATCTGTGTTAAATAAGTTTTTTTGAAGTTCGTTAACGCTTACACTTTCGTTGTTAACCTTTATATTGTCTACAGGCATGTAAGATAAATCAATACCTCTAGCCTCTATCTGATCCATTCTAGATTCTGGAGCAATGTTATCCATAACGTCTTTTATTTGTGCGTTATGAAATTGCTTTTCAGCCTCAAATATTTTGTCTGAGTTTTTAGCTAAAAATTCATCAGCTACATCTTCATCTGTGGTAAAATAATCTTCCTCTAGATCTGAGGTGTCTGTTATTCTTTTGTAAAGCTTACTAAAAAATCCAAGATCTTTTTCTTGTTCAAGCTCTTGTTCTTTTTTTTCTGCAACCTGACTTTTAACAAACTCAGCATCAAGGACTTTATTTATATCAACACCTTGACCTTCGTAAAAAGGTCTTTTTGATTCTCTCTCTAAGTCTAATGCGTCTTGGTCTTGCTCTGAAGATAGTCGCCTTTTTCTTATACTTTCATTTAGAGACTCTATGTACTCCGAAGAAGAAGTTGAAGGTTCCGATTCCAATACAGAATCCTCTGTAGTCTTTTGAGAAATTGCGTTTTGAAATGCTGAAGAATCTTTTTTTTTTACATCACCCCAAGCTGACTGAAAAGTATTAAGGTCTGTTGTATTAAACAAACCTTTATTTTTTCCTAAGTCGTAAAGCTTACTTTGTATGTCAACATCAGACTCCTTAAACTGGTCTAAAGTTGTTTGTGATGTTAATATACCTTTATCTACATAAAGGTTGTAAAGTTGTTCTAACTTATCCATTAGATGTAAATTTTATTATTGATTGAATAAAGCATCTCCCTCTGCAGGTGATTTACCTTTATCAGCATCTTGTCTTTCTAGAATTTCATTCTTATAAAACTCTCTAGAGTACTGAATTAACTTAGCACCCTCAGATCCTTCTTTAAATTTCTTTTCAATCTCTGAATGTAATAAATATAAAGGAACTAACATTCTCTTACCTTTATAATCTAACTCAGCTACAGGTGTAGATTGTGCATCGTTTAATACAGTTATTCTTTTAACGTCAGCTCTAAATGATTCAGATTGATCATCAAAATATTCTAAAGTTCCTATAACAGATTCTGGCTCTACTATGCTACCTAGCTGTTGTCCTTCCACAGCTTTAAGATCATTAACGGTTATTTCAACATTTGGAACTGTAACTGTAGAAACTTGATTAGCGTCAAGCTTTAACTCTAATCCGTTAACTTGGTCAACGTTTTTTGGTTGAGCAGTTATTAAAGATAAATCTTTTTCAGTAAGAATGTCCTTGTCATCCCCAACTTTTTGGGTTACACTTACCTGAGGTTTATATCTACTTTTAGCTTTTTTCTTTTCCTCACTAATTATAAACTCTACATATTGATTGTAAAGATCTGGATCAAAAGTTTCACTCTTAGGGTCTAGTTTTTTTAAATAAGTTGGCTCAACATTACCAGCTTTACCAGCACCACCATTTTCTTTACTTGTGTTAGCAAAAGCTCTTCTAGCGTCTCCAGAAGAACCATCAGCAAAAACAAAAGCTTGTTGACCTTGCAGTAAAGCTCTAAACTCCATAACATCGTAATCACCATTTTTATCTAATCTAAGACTCTCTCTTAAAGATTGATCAAATTGATTTAAAACATTTTCTGTAAGAACATCTGTAGTAGTTGTAATTCTACCATCTTTTTGAAACTTATCAACCTTAGCTACATTTTCTTTCTTTGCTAATATATCATCTAGTAAACCATTACTAGGGTCTACAAAGTCAACAACATCTACAACGTCACCATACTCTAAAGAAAAATTGCTCATAAGGCTATCTAAAGATTCACCACCACTATAACCATTTACTATGTTATCAAAGTTCTCTTCAAAAATAAATTTACCTGTCTCTGGATTTGTCAATATCTTTGAAGTATCAATCTCTCCAGAAGCTATTTTATCTTTTATAACTTTATAGTCTAAAGATATTTTCTTTAGTTTCTCTCCATCTGTAACAAGGGTAGACTCAAAATCACCTCTTTTTTGAACAGCTTCAGGAACTAAGTCATATATATCTAAAGAGTTTTCATTCATGTAATTCTTATACTTATCGTAGTTAGCTCTATAAGGATCCTGAAGCCTTGGATTTATGTCGTCTCCAGAATAAGATATTGCCTTAGTACCTTCCTCCCTTTCTTGTCTTCTCCTAGCAACAGCCTCATCTTGCTGTAACTTAAGTTGATCCTTTTGAATTTGTAAAGAATCACGAGTAGCCTGTTCCTGAATTAAGTTACGATTATTCTTTAAAACAACTCCTGTGAAAAATAAACCTTCTCCAGCCATGTTTTACATTTTTGATTTTATGTAAGAGCCCATTCTAGCTTTTACCTTAGCTAAATATCCACCACCCATCATCTCTTTCTTAGGTGCGTCAACTCTTCCTTTTTCTTTAATAAGAAAGTCTCTATAGTTTTTAATAAACTCAATCTCAGCTTTATTAGTTGAATCTATATCAAAAGAAAGCTTATCACCAACATACTTAACAAGTCCTGCAGGGTTTGTCGGATCCTCATCAAAAGGAAGCTCCCCAACGTTTCTAACCTGATCAGCATTACTCTTCATTACCTTTGTTATTTCTTGAGCTCTATCTTGATTTAAAGGTGGTACAGTAGGTTGTTGAACTTTAGCACCTTCTTGAGCTTCATTGTCATCATCACCTATAACGTTACTATCGTATTTAGCAACAAGTCTTTCCATAAGTTCAAATGCAGATTCTTTATCACCTTTGTCTAAAGCCATCCTAATTTCTTGCACATCATCAGGAGGTAGTATGAGTTCTCCACCTGTAGCCTCACCAATCTTCTCTCCATCTTGAACCATATCTATTTTATTAGTACTATGATCAAATTTACCAGGAGTTACTCCACCATCTTCACCTATCTTTCCGCCTTTTTCTGATTTTACTAATCCAAGTTCTGTTAAAGCACCTTGTCCAATACCAGAAGCTATATCTTCAATACCACCAAATATATTTTGAGTACCTGCAGCTTTTTCAGCTCTTATACCAGAAAGCTCACCCTCAGTGACACCTAGTCTTTGAGTCTCAGCCATTTGCTGTTCTCTAGCTAAATTCTCCATAGCTCTAGTCTTAGCATCTTGTTGTTTACCAAGTAGACCCAGCTCTTGCTCTCTAGCTTGTCTTTGAATTCCCATAGCACCAGCTAATGATGCTCTAGGATCTCTAGCAAGATTTCTCATAGCTGTGGCTTGACTAGCAAGTCTAGACTGCTGTAATCCCTCTATGTAATCCTGATCAATAGGCTCATCAGCCAACTCTTGTGTTGCAGAGCTAACTCCTCTCTCTAACCTGCTCTTGTCAAAAGCCTCCTGAGCTTTCCTAGCTCTCCTAGCTTGCACAGCTCCGAATATAGATTTACCTAATCCAAGTGCAGCTGTTGCAGCTCCAACAACTGCTTTAGGTGTTTTCTTTTTCTTATTATATTTTATTTTGGGTTTTACTCTACGTGCCATTGATTTGAATTTTTACAAATGTACTAAATTTTTTTTATTATCTATTACTAAGCTCACTCTTGTCTAAATCTACGTTTGCAGCGTATAAGTTAAACTTATATTTAGATTGATACCAGTGAGATGTAAGTATTGTTTTAAGGTAGTGGCCTTTAAGTTTTTCACCATCTATAAGTCCTTCTTTAACTATAAAATAAAACTTACGACCTTGAAGACTACTGTAATTAACTGTAGAAATAAAGTCAACACTATTCTCTGATATGTTATAAACCCAACCCGAATGAGTGGTCTCTCCAGTTTTAGTATCCATACAATGTAAAGAATATTCACAAGGGTAAACAGATGCGTTTGACTTAGATGATGTTCCGTTTTTAGCTACAAAAATACCACTAGGTGGATTTACTTTTTGAACCGTTAATTTACTTATACTAAATTCAGGTTGATTAATACTTGTTTTTATATATAAATAAGGATCAAGGTTGTCATCGCCAGATGTTATTTCGATAGAAAAATTTCTATTAATATTTCTAGAATTAATTGTAATAGTTTCAAATCCTGTATTTTTAGATGGTAAACCTAAAGATCCATTTAAATTACTTTCACCACCAAGTCTAAAAGATAAGTTAATATTATTTCTTATTGCTTTTTCTGATCTAACATAAAAAGAAATTACATAATTAGATCCAGAATTAAAACTTAAAGAGGATGTTGTTCTTACCTGAGATAAATTATTTTGTTTATTAAAATGCAAAACGTTACCAGTCTTAATTCTATTTTTTTGAACTTTAACTCCCGCATTTAAAACAGTCCAATCAGAGGCGTTTGAAAAATCTCCTTTATTGGAAAGAATATCATCACCAACTGTATTTTTGCTTTTAATATTAAAAACTTCTTCAAACTTAAAATCTCTTTTTACATTATAAATACCATATATACCTCCAGGTATTATATTAGAAACAGGTACAACCTTATTACCAATAAAAGGAAATTTGTTTATTTCAAAATTACCGTTAAGAGAAAAGGTGCCGCCAGAGTATCTCCTTACATTAAAAAGACCCAATCCAAAAATATTAGAAGCATCCCCATTAAAATTACCTTGAAGCTCACCATATCCCTGTATATTAAATTTACTTGCAGCAAAGGGAATTTGAGAATACTGAATACCCTCTTTTGTTTTGTAATCAATAACATCAATTCTATTGTTTCTTGATATATATTTAACAGTATTATCTAAAGTTATTTTTTGTTTTGTTAAAATATTTTTAACTACATTGTATTGAGCTGAATCATTTTCAGTATTATAAAATCTAACTAAATCTCCTGGAGCTAAATCTTTGTAAAAGTTAGATGAAGATGTGCCATAAAGACAATAAGGTGAGTTTGCCTTTGTAGATATAAGACCATCAACTTTTTTATAACCTATTTGAGTAGATACAACAGAATCATAAGAATTGTTATATTGACCCATATTTGTAGACATATTAGTTAAAAGTTTTGTATCACTTTCTAAAGATATAGCATTATAAGTTTTTACAGATGACGGATCTGAGTTAAAAGGAAACTCTATATTTGAGTTATATCTAACACCATAAAAAGTGTTAAAATTAGATTTATCCTCTGTATTGTGTTTATATATTTTACCATTTTTATATGTAACAAATTGTCTATTTATTTTGCCATAAAATTCTGGTTTGTAACTATAAAAAGATGTCCATCTTTTTAGGGTTTCATTAAATGCCAAAGTTTTAGCAGAATCAAAGCCTTGAACATTTTGATTACCAATTAAAGTATAAGATTCATCTACATTAGTAGAATCAAAACCCCAAAAACCAGAATTTTCGTAACCTTCATTTTTTAAAACCCCTGGTAGTGTGATTATATATTCATTATATTTAGAGTCGTATCCAGCAACAATTTTAATGTGTTCAACTTTTTCCTCTATATACTTTTGCCCTTTATCTCTAATATAATCAGATAATCCATAGTCAGATATTATTGTTATACCATCTCCACCAAGTCTTAATACGTTGCCTCTCTTTATATCTACAAAATAAAATCTATCATTATTTTCAACTATACTTTCAGGATTAAAACTACATCCATTCTCTGCAGAATATACCTGAGTATAGTTAGAAAGTATATTACTAGAAAGAGTTAAGTTAGAAGCACCATCAGCATAATTAACTACATTCTTACCAACCAAAGCCCTACCAACTCTATTCTCGTGAAATATCAAAAGGTCATCACCCTTAACCATCAAAGACTGTATTGACCCAAAATCTTGATTATAGTCGTAGTATGGAGATGTTGCCATATCAAAAGTACTAAAACCATTAAAATTACCTGTACTGGTAAAAACATCAGAGTAGTATACTGAAGCAGAAAGTCTTCTCTCTTCAGAGTAAGGGTTTACCACATTAACCCTACCCTTATTCCAGTTATTAGAATCATAAAAATCTGTTAGGTAATAGCTCTCGCAAGCAAAAGCAACTGGTTCAACTCCTGCAGTAGGAGTACCACCACCAGAAACAGCAGCATCTTGATGATAAAGAGTCATAACCCTTCTTCTAGTGTAAACATCACCATGAAGTAAAGTTCCCTCTGCAAAGTTTGTAGTGCTGTTTCCACTATCATCAATAGGTCCCTGTAAACCATCTATAGCTGTAACCTCCATTCTAGACTCCTCGTCAAAAAAGTAATCAGAACCTTGCCCCTGATGAGATCTAAAATCAGTTCCTGGATTCTCTATTTCAAACTTTTCACCTACCTCATAAAACAATCCAGAAACCTCTGATTGTATAGATTTTTTAGGTCTATATATTTCTACTATAAGCTTGTGATAACCATTATGAGAAAAATCTAAGTCATTATGATCAACTTGAGAGTGATCAACAGCTATACTTCCATCAATATTCCCATCGTTTGATATAGAAAAATCTATATCGTTATTAGCATCTGTAGGGCTGTCTATAACAATATAAAATCCTGGAATACGATCAGATCCTCCAACAGCATCCTGAATCTCTTCTCTAGTATAAAAAGCATAAGACGATATAGGGACATCTATATTCTCTTTAAAATACCTCCTATTGTTTTCATTACCACCACCAAAAGATATATATCTAACTCTATCTCCTTTTGCGTAAACATAATCTATTATAGCTGACGTAGAGTCTATATAACTGTCCACATCAATACTTTCTTCACTCAATCCTTTTAACGACCCTAAACCTAAATATATCTTATTAGAATTATTACCAGTTCCTTTATACGAGTTTAGTATGGGAATTTGTATAAATTCATCTACAGTAGTGTTACCAGAGTAAACCCACTGATAATGAGTTGCCCATACTGGAGGCTTGTGATATATCTTCCACTCAAGACCATTAAATGTACTTTGATTTTGAGTAATCTCAGTATAAAAAGGTGCGTAAACGTTTGTACCTGAATTAAAACTGTTTATAGCTTTTGATGTATTAACAAAGGAAGCTCTGTTTGTCTCATCATAATATACTAAACCAAAACCATGATTAGCTCCAGTCTTATAAGACTTACCAAAAGAAGGTGCACCACTATAAGTAGATCTTAAAGAAGTAAGCTCACCATGAAACATATTTGTAGTACCACCTGAGCTAGTTCCTTTACCTGAGAAATTTAGATTAGCAGTATCACCAATACCAGTTTCCGAATAATTAGTATCAGTTGTTATTATATCAATTCCTACAGAATCAGGTAGTGGGTCATAATTTTCTGCATAAGTAAAAGTTATTGACAATTTTTTAGTAGACGAATTGTAAGAAGCTACTGTTAAATCATGCACAGGTAGGGTTTGAACATCATTATATATCTCTATAGAGTAACCAAAACTAGGATTTAAAAAAAAGTCTCCAACGTTAATTCTCTCTTCAAGGTGTAAACCTATGTCGTCAACACTACCAGGATTAAATATAGACGATTCATGCTGAAAATAACCGCCTCTTGGAATAATACTTGATTGACCAGGAGATTGTCCATGATTTTGAAATAAAGTTTTAACCCAATTATATCTTAAATTTATAATACCATCACCACCGTTTGTTTCTGGGTCTAAAGGTTGTAGATTAAAGCTAACTTTAAAAACAGTACTAATAAGTGGACCACCTGCATTTATAACCTCAAAATCAGGGGCATTAGTATAATCTCCATCTTGACCACCTCCACTAATTTCATTTATAAACTGAGTCTCAGCATCTAAATTAGCTATAGGATTTATTTTTAAATTACAGTATATGTCTGTATTGTCATACCCATCAACAACATTACCATACGCTATTCTATTCTTAGGTAGTATGGTTTGAGCTTTTGCTAATTTAGGTAAGGCATCTTGAAGCTTGTCAATATCTGTTTTAGATACAAAAGGGTAGACACCATCATTCCTAAATATTGCAGTTGAAAACTCAACATTAGCCTGAATAGCTCCACCAAAAAATAAACTAGGGCTAGTTAAAAGAGATTCGTTCTTTCTTCTTTTTAAATACTTTACAAAGTCATTAGGTATAGTTTCTATAAGAAAAAACTCACCATCATTACCATCCCTAGCTACAACCTCTACCTTATCTACATAAGATATGCTATCGTTATACTTTATGTTTATAATGTTATTTACAGCGTTATTAATAGTAGTGTTGTCTTCACCAGTAATATATCTCTTAGTATAAACACTTTGATTAGCTACATCTGATATACCACTGTAAGCCGATACAGTGCCATCTTTATAAACATATCTATATCTAAACTGAAAAAACTTACCAACTATATGATTTACCCTAGCTGGCTCTTTATTAAAAGAAAACTCTGGTTTATACCTTGGTTGATGAGATAAAGCGTCAAGATATATCATCTTATCCTCAAACTCTCCAAAACTAATTAGAGGAGAGTAGGCATCATCAGGCTGTGCATGTAGCACCTTACCTCCAGGAGATGTTGGTGCTAAATCAAGAAAAGGAGTGCTAGTTATAATACCATTATTGGTATTCAAAGCAGAATTAAGGCTTGATAAATTAAATGAATCAAAACCCCCTGCTGGCGGTGAGCCTCCAGTCCAATCAGTAGTAGCCTCAAAAGTATGTGTATTAACTATAAAATCAATTTCAATTAAATAACCGACTCCTGGTGTTGCTTCAACGCAAACAAAGTCACCAGCAAATAAATCTCTAGTAGGATTTTCACCCACCATAGTAACAGTTTTACCATTTGGTGTTGGACTAACACCAGTTGTTCCTTTTCCAAAAGGTTTAATAATACCATCAGCCTTAGCGTAACCATTATATCCTTTACCTATTAGAGCTGGAGACATAATTTGAAACTGTTGAAGGTATAAATGATCGTTTTTTTCAAAAGGATGATTATTAGTTACACCAACTAATACAGTTCTACTTCCTGCATTTAATGTAGATAAAAGTATGATACTAGTGCTTGATCCTGTAGTTGATTCTTTTAATATGCCTTGAAATGTAGGACCAAGTTTTATGTACTGCTCGTTTCTTTTAGCCTTCTCTACATCAATTTTTCTAGGTCTATTAAAATTGTCTGTAAAGTAAAGTATGTCTTCAACTTTATTAATACCAGTTATTAAATGATCTTTGTCAAAGTTTAAAACACCTTCAGTAACCCCATTACTACCTGTTTTACCATCTTGATAAACTACAGTAGTTTTATCCTCAATCTGATTGTATTCTACAATACAATCATATTTACCAGCTACACCAACATTGTCTTCGGAATATAAAAAATAGTATATACAATTTGTAGGTTTATCTTCATAAGAGCCTATACAAATATATTCTCCTGGTAAAGTTTTAGTAGAAAAACTTTTATGTGTATTTATCTTTTTATTTTTTACTATTAAAGACATTATTTTTGTTTAATAATTAGTTTTACTTGTTACACGATAATAGCTCCTGATTCATCAGCATAGTTTATCATATGATCTACCGCTTTGACCATATAATATGGAGCTTGTGGCCGATCTCCTACCCATAGAACGGCTCCGTCTTGATTTTCCTGAAATCTATTAAGATAAATTTCATCTGAGAATGTTATATTGTCAGCTTCTTGTTCATTAAAATAAAATAATATTTGAAGCGCAGAAATTTGAAAAAAATCAACTTTTTGAGAAATAACATTTGGAGCAGCTGCTGCTTGATAAGTATCACTGGTCCATTCTACACCTGCAGTAATAGTAGGTTTCATTTCTGGACCAAATTCAGTAGTATTTTCATCGAAATTACCGAATATAATGTGCATAACCTGAGTTGGATAATTACCTCCTGGTATTTCAAATTCAATGGCTTGATTGTTACTATATCTATTTGTAATATAGGTACATATATTGTTTGTAGCACTATGTGGTTCATTGAACAGTTGTGTCACTTCTTGATAAGTTAATATAACTATCGTGTCACCAAAAACATCCTCTCCATTAATACGCCATTCTGGTCTTATACCTAAATCTCCATTTAACGCAAAAAGATATGGAGGGGAGCTCCATTCAGATATAAGACCAGGCTCTGGACCTACTATAGAAAAAATTCCTGAAACAACATTTTCTCCAATAAGTAAGTTATCTAAAATAGGATTATGAGACATTCCTGCATAAATTTCTATAGTATCCATAGCGTTACCAAGCTGAAATTCTAAACCCTCAATCTGATTTTGTCTATAATCTAACTCAGAACGCAATAAGTCAACATGAAATTGGTATTGTTCTTGCTGAGCTTCTAAGGCAGAAATATCTACAGTTGAAGCTAGAGCATACAATAAATATTGATTGTAAATTTGTTGCTGAACAGAAGAGTTAAAAGAAAAAACAGCATCTGCGTATGCCTGAAGCCTACCTCCTATAGTGCTATTAGAGTTAATTCCTTCAAGATAGCCACGAATAGTTGTATCAAGAATTTGTTGATAAGTTAAACCAAAGGAAGACGTGCCTATAAACTCTTCAAGGGAATCTAGTCCAGAATTTTGCCAATCTAAAACTACTGTGTTAACATCATTGTACATGTTAAGATAATTTTCTTCAGCCTCTGGAACTAGATTGTTTAAATTAAAAGAAAACATTTCTTGAGAATCATTACCTACGCGAATATTTGTTAATCTAATCTCAACATGATCTGCAACAGGCGGTATTACTATGGTAACATTAGATTTTTCATTTATATATTCATTATTAGGATCGTTAACAGTAAAAGAATGTGAAAAACCAATATTATTGTTCTGACCACCAGCTAAAGTTAAGGTATATGGAATATAAAATGTATCAGCGTAATCAAACTCGTTAGATTCATCCCACATATTGGTTATTCTAATATTAAATCCACTAGGAAGAGACATAAATTCTACAGTGCTAACGACTTCAAAATTCATTTGTATAACCACCTCACTACCATGTTGCCAACCTCCTGAGGCTTGGAAAGAACTATAAGGAAGTCTCGCAGCAGTATAAGAATTAACATTTGTATGAAGCTTTAAATAACCATTCTGCTCATATCCAGAAGGATTGCTAATTACTCCGTTATTATAAGATGATATAGAAGTTATACTATCATCAAATAAATCTTCATAAAAAAGCCACTCATTTGCAAAATCACTAGATGCAGAAAAGTCTTCTTCATAAATGATTTGATTACTTAGCGATAAAGCATTAAATAAAATTAGAGAAGAGTCGTAAGAATTTTTTATAGATTGATAAAATCCTTCATACTCATTAAGTTTAGCTACAATTATAGCATCAGATATTCTTAGCTCTTCAAGTTGTTCTTGTAAATCAAAAACTGTATTAACCAATTCACCAACACTGGATTGAAGATTCGTTATTGTAGTACTTTGATCACTAACCTGAGTACTAAGGGAAGTAATTTGAAAGTCTAAAGTTTGTACTGCATCATTATGCTGTGCAGTGAGAGCAGCTAAATCTTCATCAAACTGTGCTTGCAAAGCATCTTGTGCAGCTTGATCAGCACTCTCTGCATCAGCTAAAGCTTGTTCATGTTGAGAAATAAGGTCATCTACTGCTTCTTCATGATCCGATGTTAATTGTGCAATCGCTGCAGCATGAGCATTATCTTGATCTTCCATATCTAGAAGATACTGAGCTACCATTTGATTAGTACTATTCAAAAGAGTCTCAAGGTTTTCATTAGCAGTTTGTAATCCTGATATCTCACCTCCTAACTCAGCCTGTAAAGATGCTAATTGATCTGCATGAACCACATTTAAAGCTAGAATAGCGTCTCTAGCAGCAACTAAATCTTCATTAAGACTAGCTATAGTTACAACTTGCTCTGCTGTTAAAACTTGCTCATCTGCTAAATTACCTTGAGCTATATTTAATTGACTTTGAATATCGTTTAATTGATTACTAAGTGAATCTAAATCTTCATTAAGAGTAGCTATCTCTATAAGCATAGCATCATTTTGTTCTTGAAGGTTGTCATTAGCCTGTCCAAGAGTATTAATAGTGCTATTTGCACTAGATAAAGCTTCATTAGCAAGAGCTAAATTAGCCTCAGTATCAGCTAGTTCTTGATTTGCTGTTGCTGTTAATTCTATTTGATTTGTAAGCTGTTGTTGCAGGTTGTCATTTTGAACATTTAAAGCAGAAAATTGTTGATCTAAATAGTAATATTGTTGAATTTGATTTTCTAATTCTAATTGTAAAGTATCATAACTGTCAACTATAGAATTTGTAATTTCAATAGAATTGTCAACTATTTGATAATTATTAAGAGTCATAAAAGTTCCATTACCAAAAATTGTAGCAAAATCTGTTTCTCCATCTGTAAATTCATTGCCAGGCTGTAAGGCTACCATTAAATTTTCTGAGCTATCTAATAACGCTAGCTTAAATTTAACACCAACAGGACCAACAACTACAATGCTAAAAAAATTATTATTGCTATCAAAAGTTGCATTTTCAGAAAAAGTTAAAAAGAATTTTTCAGGATCTATATTAAAATTTAAAGGCAGCCCGTCACATAAAACACTTTTACTTTCAGAAAATTGACGATGTAAAAATGCAGCTAAGTTGTTTTGATTTGAGTCAAACTGAAACTCTCCAGATGAAAACGTGCCTTGATTTATTGTTAAAAAAGGTTCAAACTCAAATTCAAAAGTTTCATCTGCTGGATTCATGTTTTCCCTATAGGAAAAAATAGTTACTTCATCAAAACTTGTAGGTGATGTAGGCTCCTCTCCAATAAATGTAATTCTCCAAACAGTTCTGTTCCCAACCTCATAAAGGGTTCCATCAGGACTTACAACAACACCATCATCATTAGTATCTGTATTAAAAACACCTCCAGTATCAAAACCTGGCAACAAGAATGCAGATAAGTTTTCGCTAACACTTATAGGTACTCCAACTCCTTGTTCACCATAAGTGTATATTAAATTATCTGAATCAACATTAGATGAAATAGATAAATCAAAGTTAACACCAGCAACATCACATTCAATTACAATATCAAAATAACCACCATGTAACACAGAATTTTGACCAAAAGATAAAAGTTTTACACTTGCAGTAAACTGATTACCAGTATTAATGTCATAAACATTAATACCGCTATTAAAAGGACCAACACTACTAAATTGAGAGTTTAAATAAGAAGATGTAAAGGTATGACCAATGTTTCCATTCCAATTAAATTCTCCAATAAGAACATTACCATTAGGTCCAACTGAAAATAAAGAAAAGTTATACGCTTGATTAGTTTGTTCCCAACCCTGTATTCTTATAACTTTTTGATAAAACACAGTTGAAGGATTTATTTCCTCATATAAACCGTTGTCGTTGACAAAAAAAGTTTCTGGATCTGTAGAGTAAAAATCAAAAGGAACTTCAACGTTTCCTTCTATATTTTCTAAAGAACCAATAGTCCCATCAACAGATGTTGCAGCTCTAACATTTAAAGCGTCTATATAATCTGGGTTTTTGATAAGACGAACATCTACGTCTTTATTCATACCACCCATAAAGCTTCTTTTTTCTAAAGGCATTTATTTACATTTTTGGAGATTGCTTGAAAGCTTTTCTAGAAATTTGCATAGCAGCCTCTTTGTTAAAGTTCATCATTCTAGCTCTAGCCAATCTTTTTTCGTTAAAATAAGATCTCTTAGCCATCTGCTTTTCGTTAGCAGGAATACCACGTTTTCTTTGAATATATTTATAGTACATATAAGACCTTAAAGCTTCTTCACAAAACTTATGTATTTTAGGTACATCACCCGCAGAACCCAACTGAATTAAAGATTGTTGTAATACAGAAAAATTTTGAGGATTGGTAGGAACAAATACATTTGCATCAAAAGTGCCATCAGGATCTAATAAATCTTTTGGTGCAGACGATAAATTACTTATTACTATTGTTACAATATTACCCTCATTAGAAGCAGTTATATTAGGATCATTAGGTGCAACATGATACCTTGGATGACCCTCATTTATTACTCTAGTCACAGCCTCAGCAATTTCTTCTGATGAAGTATTATCACCTTTGCTTTCAGATATAGGTGCAAATATTTCTAAAGAACTTGGGTTTGAAGTTAAATCTTCAAACGGATTTTCAGTGCTGTCTTTAAATATATATGTAATTGAACCACCATCTCTACTAGGTATTTTGAACCCAGAGCCATGTTTAATCATATAAGTAAAGTTTTCAAGACCTGCATCAGCTCCTCCTTTTTTAGATGGAGCCATTGAAAGTTTTATTATATGATCTTTTCCAGGTGTAGCAGTAATACCATCAGATATATACTCCATAAATAATGTTTTTCCAGAAAGATCTGAAGAAAAGTTTATAGTTCCATCTTGCCTATTAATTCTATAATAACCTAAAGCGTTTTGTCCACCACCTACACCATATTTTCTACCCATGTCAGTATGAAAATATGGATTGTTCTCATCATAAGGGTCTTCACTTATTTGTGGAGTTACACCTGCATCTAAAGATAAATCAGACTTATAACCTAAAGAGACAAACTCATCAGAACTGTTTTTATAACCAACCTTAAGCAATTTTACATAATCAGCAGGTAAACTGCATTGAAGAGTTGTAGAATCTACAGTCATAGTAGTAGTCTTAACTCTCTGCTCAACATCAAAAGTAAGCTCTCTAAGTCCTTGCAGAGCTAACAGTCTTAATTGATATATTTGTGCCTCTTTATCATAAGAAGTGTCATCAATCATTAATTGAAAATCGTTAACAACCTCTTCTATAGTAGTATAATCTATTGCCATAATTAACTATCTGATTTTATTTCATTAGCTTGTGCATATTGCACTAATTGAGCCTCTCTTAAGTTAACACCAAGATATTCTAGTATCTTAATAACAATCTCTCCATGAGTTCTGCTAGGTAAATTAAATTGAGTAGAGGTAGATGGATCATGTACTGGTTTTCCTGCAACAGTAACGTATGACCAGTTTGGAGATCTCCTAGGGTACATATACCCATAAACAATTACATTTTCTATGTTGTCTGGAAATATTTTAATCTTTAAATTTTGATTAATAAAATTTCCACTCATAAGACCTACAGGAAAATCCATAGAAGGTTTTACTAAGCTGCTTCTAAGAATTTTATTTATATTTTCAGAGCTTACTAACTCTAAAGGTATATGAGAATTTATTCCTAAACTCTCATCTGGTAATATAAAAATTTCTTTAATAAGAAGGGTGTTTTTATCAATTATAATTTCTGCCTCTGAATAACCAGATGTAATTGGAACTAATTTTGCTTTATATTCTGTTGCAATTAAAAAATAAGCCAAATCTTGTTCTGCAACCTCTGGAGTTAAAGACTCCTCTCTAATACCAGAAATTTTTTTAGCTTGTGATTTTTCTTGAAGTACTTCTATTCTCTTGTTGATTAACTCTAACTCTGCTTGTTTAGCTAAAAGATTAAAGTCAGACGGTGTTATAAAACCTCTTTGCTCTTTATTTGCAAAGGTTTGAACCAGTCTATATATTTCATCAATACTCATTTCTATGTAATTTATTCCCTAGCAAAAGTACGAAATAAATCCGTATATCAAAAAAAAGGGAGACCGTTAAGTCCCCCTTCTATATATATAGTCTTAATGTATTATCCATTAAGGGCTTGTAGCCTACGTTCTATCTCAGCGTACACTTGTTCTCCTTCACCTTGAGAACAGTAATCTACCATCTTATCTAGAGGCTTTATACCAACTGGTGGTATACATATTGTGTTACCTGATGCAGACCATGTAACACTTTTACCTTTCATAGATATAATACCAGATTCTTGAGCCATTAGTAATACTTGCTTCATCTCTGTTCTAGGATCGTTCATCCCAGCTAAGAAACCTTTAGGGTTCTTCTCTGCTTGTATTTTCATGTCCCAACGAACTTCATCAACACTTCTATCAATCTTTATACCTAATACTTTAGCATACCCCATAAGCTCATTTACAGGCATTTTAAGGGCAGTTTGCACAGCCTCCATAGTATTACCTACTTCTTCTATTTTTTGTTGAGCATTCTTTTCATCATCTTTAACAATAAATAAAATAGACTTAGACTTTATCCTATGTGGATTACTACCGTTAGCGTTACACAAACTTAAATACTTTTTTAGGGTAGGGTTAGTATGATTTACAAAAAGATAACCATTATTAAAAGCTATAGGTTCTCTCATTTTAGCATTTTCTGGTTGTTCATCCGCATATACAGATGTCTCTCCAGGAACGTATCTAATTTTTCTATTTTGACCTGTTTCGGGATCAAATATAATATCCTCAGCTTTTAATAAAGAAACTATAGGATACTGTGGCATACCATTTTTATTTTTAGCCTTTGTAACAAGTTGGTATACTGTTGGCTTAAAATTGTTTTGCTTGTTTGAAAAGTTTGGAACAAACTTTCTTTCTACTACGGGAGCTTTAGCTTCGACCTTAGTAGACGTAGGAGGCGTTACACAATAAATATAATTAACTATTTCTAGTTATTAAGATGCTAATGTAATAGTACAGCTTAAAATATTTGGATGTGCAAATACTGAGTTTACATCATCACAAACAACAACATAGCCATTGTTACCAGCAATTCCTGGTTTAGCTATAGCGTCTGCAATACCTTTAAATACATCTAACTCTTTATCAGCAGTTGTAGTTATAGTAACTACATCGTGGTCTCCATCTGCAGTACCACCAATACTACTATCAAATTTTACTAAGACAGTTGCATCAGCAGCAACAGTTAAACCTCTAAGTCTGCTAACTGGAAACATTGCTGCATCATCTGCTGCATCAATGAATATTAACATTTTTGAACCGTTATCGTAAGCCATTTTCTTATGTTTTTATATATTAATAATTATGATTTTTTGAACAATAAGAAACGGTTAGGAGCAAATCCTTCAAAACCACGTTCAGTACGGTAGTGAGATCGCAACTCGTCTTTTTCGTTAGTTCTGTTTTGTAGAACCGCAGATCCAGTTAACCAGTGCTCCATCTCACGAGAGTAACCATTCGCAGCTTTGTATCGCATACGTAAAGAAGGAATGCTTTCCCCTGATCGTGGATCTCTTTGATTATCCATAGGGATACACATACCGAAACCATTGAATTTAAATCCGTCACCACCTAGCAAGTCAGGACGGTTAAATAGGTCGTAAGTTTTCTTGTGGAAAGTATAACCACCTCTAGAAAAAGAATTAAATCCAAGATTTAATGCTATATCTTTACTATTTGCAAAAGTTCCATAATTAGCACCACCTGCAGCATAAGCTCCTTGTGCAGCTAATAAGTCATCAATATCTAAAGATAAGTTGATACCAGCATAAATAGCCATTTCTTTTGCACCTCTAAATTTATCTAAAGATTTTATAGCAGCATCAAAATCAGCCATTGTAATTGCTGAAGAACCAAGATTCATAGTTTGACCTTTGTTTTCAATAAAATTTAAAAGACCTTCTGTTGTTGTTACTGTTCCTCCAACATTATCAGTAGCACCATCTTCTAAAGCAGAAGAACCAACACCAACAATCATTGCAAGCTCACAGTAATCCATAAATCTTTGATAAGTATCAGCTTCACCTTGTAAATACCATAAATACCCAGTCCCAAACTCTTGATTATTTACTTTTACATAAATAGCATTAGTTGCTTCAGATCCTGAAACAGAAAAAGACTCTTTAATAATTTGACAAGAATTAGAATACTGAATTACTCTTGGTGTAATACCCTCACC